>Ga0123353_10007915_pt1 | contig 14445 bp, 9 predicted proteins | sample TergutLab28metaG_3_FD_92763 | JGI IMG/M metagenome (GOLD analysis project Ga0123353, IMG submission 92763) | Labiotermes labralis P3 segment gut microbial communities from Petit-Saut dam, French Guiana - Lab288 P3 | ecosystem: Host-associated > Arthropoda: Insects > Digestive system > Gut ... | reverse complement strand
AATCAAGACCGTGCAGACAACAAAGGGCGACGTAGGCGCCGGGGTTGTCGTAAACTGCACCGGAGGGCACGCGGCAATGATGGCGGCTATGGTGGGCGACGAACTGCCTATATCGCCGGAACGCCACCAGATACTGATAACAGAACCGGTAGCGCATATAATGAATCCTATGGTGATGTCATTCCACCGCCATTTCTATTGTCAGCAGACTCCGCACGGCAGCGTTATCATGGGGATAGGCGACCCGGCCGAGCCGATCAGCTACAATATCCGCTCCTCCTGGCAGTTCCTGGAGCACACGGCTTATCTGATCACTCAGACACTGCCGGCGTTCCGAAACCTTAGAGTGGTTCGCCAGTGGGCGGGTCTGTACGATATGTGCCCGGACCGCAACCCAGTCATCAACGAAGCCGCGAGCGCTGAAGGTTTCTTCACAATTGCAGGTTTCTCAGGCCACGGATTCATGCTGGCGCCGCGCACCGCCATTCTGGTCGCGAACCACCTGACCGGGCAGGAGGACAGCATAGACATCAAGCGGTTTTCCGCCGAGCGTTTTGTAACAGGCGAACTCCTCCTCGAACCATCGGTAGTGTAAACCGCAGGGGGACGGTGCGAACGTGTCAGGGGGACGGTTCTCTTGACACCTTTTTGCGAAAAGGTGTCAAGAGAACCGTCCCCCTGACACGTTCGTATCAGTTGGCGGCGGTCTTGTTCCGCGGATGCTCTCTGATGCGGCTGATGTGGTCGGTGTTCATGAGCTCTACGCAGCTCTTGTTCCTGGGGCGGATCGAAACCCAGTTCTCATCGACAGCTTCAATAATGCCGGTTATGTTCGCGTTTATTGTTGAAATGATGCATTCCTTGCCTATGAAGGTCTTGACTACTTCGTTCATAATGATCGCTCCTCTCATTCTTTTTCTTTTAATCAGTATGCGTCTGTGCGTCTCCATCCGTCTGTATTGCTCTTCCATTACGAGAATGATGAAAATCGGAATAAAGACGGCTGCTCCTGCAGAGTATTCCATAAAGAATCACCACCTCCTGTATGATATGAGTTAAATTGCGCGATAAGATACGCGTTGCAGAATGCATGTCAGCAGAGTGTCAGGAGAACCGTCCCCGTGACACTTTCCCCTTTTTGGTCCGGATGTGCGCTTTGAGCTCTTTGAAAGCCGACCTGGTGTTCATGCTGTCAAACGTATCAATAAAGGCGGTCAGGAAATCATCGTCCATCGTTTTTGACCGCGCCAGACTGACCGCCTTCGAGCGGATGACGTACCTGGCTATCTTATCGTCGCTTTCCGCGTCCGCGACCATTGCCTTTGCGACGCTGCTGCTCTCAAAGAACTTCATCAAGTCCCTGTTCATCAACTGATACGAAAACTTCCCGTTCTTATCCGTATACTCCATGATGAACCCTTCGTACTCCTTTGACGCGACGACGTCTACGGAGGGCTTGTCATCCCCGGTCTCAAGGTCTACCGACGCTTCGTCGCAATGGCTGTCCTCGTACACCTTGGTAATACTTCCCATCCTCTTGTACGAAAGGCCTCTGGTCAGTTCGAGCGCCTCTTCGACGACCTTGGGCGTGAACAGCTTTAGATCGACGACGCCGTACGGAACCGCGCTGCCATCCCTCTTGTTGATGGTATATACCGCCTTGTCATCGGGTGTGATAATCGTCAGGCCGGCGCCGCCCGCCGCCAACTTCTGCTTGAACGCCAGGCCGGCGACCCGGCTGAGCTTAACAGTTTCCGTCCTAATCATTTTTAAATCCATCCTTCCAATTTACGGGAGTTAGCGCCTGTCCGGCTTCGCCGGGCAGGTTTTCGCTACGCTATTATACACAAACGGCTGGAAAGAATCAACAGTCAGATCGAAATACGTGACATATACGCGCTGTACCGTGCTGTACTTGTTACACGCTCAAGGAAACGAAATCGTATCCAACATTTTTAGCCCGAACTGTTCATAGTTTGTTCACAAAATTTCTATTGACCTTAAAGCTGCTTTATACCTTAGACTTGCACGGAATGAGAAATAAGGACTTATTTTGTTGCCGATCGGAGGTATAGGCTATGGAAAACAACTGCGAAACCATCATCATCGTAGACGATGATATAACAAATCTTACGGCGGCGAGAAACACGCTTGCCGGGAAATACAGCCTCGCGACGGTCCCGTCCGGCGAAAAGCTGTTTCAGATGCTTGAAAGGGTCTCTCCGTCTTTGATCCTGCTCGACGTTGAAATGCCGGATATGGACGGTTACAGCGTAATGGAAGGGCTCCAGAGCAAGGAAAAGACCGCGCATATCCCCGTGATATTCCTTACGAGCAGAATCGATCCGGAAAGTGAAATAAAGGGCCTGAGTATGGGCGCCGTCGACTACATTTTCAAACCCTTCTCGCGGGAACTGCTCGTTAAGCGGATAGACACGCATATCGCCTTTGAAAAGCAGAAAAAACAACTGCTTAAATACAATCTCGCACTTGAGAGCGAGGTCAACCGGAAGACAAGGACGGTCCTGGAGCTTCAGAGCGCTATCCTGAAAGCGGTCGCCGAGCTTGTTGAGTGTCGTGACGTCGTCACGGGAGGGCATATAGAGAGGACGCAGAGCTACCTGCGGATGCTCATAGATTTTTCCTCGGAGCATGGGATATATACCGACGAGATGAAGTCCTGGGACGTTGAACTGCTCATCATGTCCTCGCAGCTGCATGACGTGGGCAAGATATCAATAAAGGACGAGCTGCTCATGAAACCGGGCAAGCTTACCACTGAAGAGTTCGAGGAAATGAAGAAGCATACGACATACGGCGTAGACATCATCAGGCGGATCGAGAGAAGCGCCACGGAAAACGAGTTCCTTTCCTTTGCCGAGATAATGGCGGGCAGCCATCATGAGAAATGGAACGGCTCCGGTTATCCGTTCGGGCTCAAGGGCGAAGAAATCCCGCTGCTGGGGAGGCTGATGGCGCTGGCTGACGTTTACGATGCGCTGAGAAACGAGCGGCCGTATAAAGAAGCGTATTCACATGAAATGTCGGTAGATATAATTGCGCAGGAAAAAGGAGCGCATTTTGACCCGCTGATCACGGATGTGTTCCTGGCTCATGAAAAAGAATTCAACGAGATCAGCAACAAGGTGATCCGCGCCGGCGAGACCGAGGTACGCCGCGCGGAAGCCGGAGAAGGGCGCCGCCCGTCGGCAAGCAACTCGCGATGTAAGAACTGCGCGATCGGAGGAAAGATGACCGGCAACGCGAGGAAGATGCGGCGTTACCATGATATCATGATCGACGCTCTGCTCAAGAACAAGCGCTATGCCGAAGAGATGCGGTCCTGGGAAAAATCGTCGCTCGACCTTTCCGCCTGCGGCACGGGTGACAACCAGAACAAATGCAGCTGCCCGGGATTCACAAACGGGCTGCGCGGCGTTGACGCGCCTTTGCAAGGCGGGATAATGGCTATCGTCGACGTCTACGACTCGCTGACGTCCGACAAGCCGCACAGAAAGAGAGTGACGCACAGGGAAGCGGTCGAAACCATAATGAACGGGAGCGGGTCCTATTTCGGCCCCGAGCTTGTCGACGTGTTTCTCGAGTGTGAAAAGGAGTTTGAAAAGGCGGCGGAGGCAGCATGAGTAAAAATTATATTTCAGATATGTTCAAGGGAAAAACAGTGATAACGGAAGAACGCTGCAAAACGATGATGCATGAGATCGAAAACCGCGATCAAATGCTTCGCGACGTCGGCAGGGTAGCGGCGCAGCTGCTTACGCTGGATGACGAGTCCGATTTGGACGACGCGATCATGAAAAGCATGGAGATCGTTTGCCGCTCCGTAGGAGGCGACCGCATCAACATATGGCGAAACGAGATCAGGGAAGGCTACATGCATCATGTCTGCGAGTACAGTTGGTGCAATAGAGGGAATGCGCGGTACGAGGCTTTTGAGAAAGGGTTCAGCCTCACTCATGACGAGGAAAGGCCTGAATGGAAAGCCAGCTTTTTGCGCGGTGAATATGTCAGCGGCATTATTTCGGCGCTGCCGAGAAAAGATCAAAAGTTTCTTGGCGCGTTTGGCATGAAATCTGTAATAATAATCCCGTTATTTATAAAAGAACAGTTCTGGGGATTGTTCAGCATCGACGAGTTTTCGAGGGAGAAGAGCTATTCGGACGACGAAGTGCCTATCCTGAAGTCGGTGAGCCTCATGATGGCAAGCGCTATCCTCCGCCATAAGATGAACGCCGAAATCGCAGAGGCGCAAAACCAAATCGAGCTGTTGTTCGACGCGACCCCGCTGGGATGCAGCCTCTGGGATAAGAACGTCAAACAGACCAACGCTAACATGGAAATGGTCAACTTATTCGGGCTAAAGGACAAGAAGGAGTGCATCGGCCGCTTTTCCGAATTATCGCCGAAATACCAGCCGAACGGAAAACCCACCGCCGTATACGCTAAGGAAAACCTTGATATTGCGTTTCGCGACGGATACCATCAGTTCGAGCACATGCACCAGAAGCTTGACGGGACGCCTATCCCATCCGAAGTCACGCTCATCCGCATGCAAACGGATAAAGGCCATGTCGTCGCGGCATATATCCGCGATATGCGGGAATACCGGAAGATGATGCGGGAGATCGAGCATCAAAGCCATCTGCTCGAAACCGTGAACCGGATGTCGTCGATTTTACTTGAACCGGACATAAGGACCTTTGGAGATAACATCCACGCGGCGCTGGGCATGATGGCGCAGACGCTCGACGCTGACCGCGTGTATATAATGAAGTTTCACAACAGAGGGAACGAGGAGCTGTTCGCGACTCAGCTCTACGAGTGGACGGAGGGCGCGAAACCCCAGCAAGGCAAAGGGTTTTCTGTGCATGTCCGTATTCCGATGGAGTGTGAGTTCAGTATTGGCCAGAGCCAATGCGTCAGCAGCCTGATAAGGGATCTGGAGCAGGAGCAGCTGGAGTTCCTTAAACCGCAGGGCGTGGTGTCAGTACTGGACGTACCTATTTTCGTGCAGGATAAGCTGTGGGGCGTCGTAGGTTTTGACGATTGCAGCAGAGAACGCGTATTTAGCGAAAACGAAGAACTGATCCTGCGCTCGGCGAGCCGCATGATAGCCAATGCCTTGATACGCAACGAGATGACGAAGGAGCTCATCGAAACGTCGTCGCGGCTTGATATTGCCGTGAGGCAAGCAAACGAAGCCAACAAGATCAAGAGCGACTTCCTGGCAAAGATGAGCCATGAGATACGAACGCCTATGAACGCGATCATCGGCATGACGGAACTTGCGTTAAGGGAACATATGACGGAAGCCGTTCGGGAAAACGTTTCAATGGCCAAACAGGCCGGTGTGAATCTGTTGTCTATCGTCAACGATATCCTGGATATCTCAAAAATCGAATCCGGGAACATGCAGATAGTCCCGACTGAGTATCTGCTGTCGTCGCTTATGAACGACGTCATCAGCATCATCAGGATGAGAGCGGTCGATTCCGATATCAGATTCGCCGTATTTCTTGACAGTAACCTGCCGAACGCGCTGATCGGGGACGAAACAAGGGTGCGCCAGGTACTCATAAATATCCTCGGAAACGCAGTGAAGTATACGGACAGGGGATATGTCGCGTTTTCAGTATCCGGGGAAATGATCGACGACAATAACATCGAACTCAAAATGGAAGTAAAGGACAGCGGCAGGGGCATCAAGCAGGAGGACGTCGAAAAGCTGTTCGAAAATTACTATCAACAATGCGCGGAAACAGGCATCGACGTCGACGGCGTCGGCCTGGGGCTGCCGATTTCGATGAACCTGGTCAAATCGATGGGCGGCGACATAACCGTGGAGTCTGAATTCGGCAAGGGAAGCACGTTTACGGTCACACTGCCGCAAATAGTCAAAAACCGCGAAAAACTGGCGGCCGTGGAGAACCCGGAGAGCATGAACACGCTCGTGTACGAGCGCCGCGAGGTGTACGCAGCGTCCACAGTTTACGCGATTGAGAATCTGGGCGTAAAATGCGAACTGGCCTCAAGCGATAAGCAATTTCGCGAAATGATAGCAAAAGAATCATACTCCTTCATCTTCATCGCTCATGGTATGTTGGCAGGGGTCAAGGACGCGTTTATCAGCGTCGGCGACGACACGAGGGTCGTGCTGCTCGCGGAGTTCGGCGAATCGGTTCCTTCGGGGAACTGGAGCGTGCTGTCAATGCCGCTTCACGTGATTTCCGCCGCCAATGTGTTCAACGGCGTATCAGGCAGGTTCTCATACGACATGAGCAAGGAACTGACGGTGAGGTTCACTGCGCCCGACGCGAGAGTCCTTGTAGTCGACGACATCAAGACGAACCTTAAAGTTGCCGAAGGCTTGCTATCGCCGTATAAAATGTCGGTCGATCTGTGCAACAGCGGCGAAGAAGCCATCGAGGCTGTGAAAACTAAGCGGTATGACGTCGTGTTCATGGACCATCGCATGCCGGGTATGGACGGAGTCGAGGCCGTGGAGCATATCAAGGAACTCGAAGGCGAAGACGGGTATTATGAAAAACTTCCGATAGTCGCGCTTACGGCAAATGCGATATCCGGCATGGATGAATTTTTCCTGCAACGTGGATTTTGCGATTATCTGACTAAACCGATCGACACCGTCCTGCTGAACATGATACTTGAAAAATGGATACCCAGGGAAAAGCAAAATTGCAGCGAGCTGAGTTCCGGCGACAAGGCGGCAGCAGACGGTTCCTCCGTACTGCCGATAAAAATTGACGGGCTGGACACGGCAAAAGGCATGATCATGTCGGGCGGGAACATCGAAAACTATCTCGACATCCTTACGACATACTGCGAGGATTGGAACGAGCGGAGAAATAAAATCATAAAAAGCCTTGCCGACAGCGATCTGCCTCTGTACACGACGCATGTCCACGCCTTGAAAAGCGCGTCCGCCAACATCGGAGCGGACAGGCTGGCAGACGCCGCGTTTGTTCTGGAAACGGCGGGTGACAGAAAAGATCTGACCTTCATAGAAAGCAAAAACGACGACTTGCTGGCAATGCTTCAACTGCTGCTCAACAGCATCAGCGAAGCGCTGGAGCTGCAAGGCGTCAAAGCTTGCGAAGTTTGCAATGCCCCGGACTCAGGGCAGTTCTATGCCGAACTAAACCGCCTGTACTCGGCGCTGAAACAGTTTGACTTTGAGAGGATCAACAGAGCCGTCGATTTGCTGGTGGCGTCGGCGCCGTCATTTGATATCAAAACCAAGATCAGAAACATATCCAAATACGTGCTGCTCTTTGAGTATGCCAAAGCCGAGGAGACCGTGAAGTCTTTATTGTAGCGTATGATCGATGCGGAGTTTAAGAAAATATAAAAAAACAGAAAAACTTTATAAAATACTATTGACATTCAAGTAGCTTTATACCTTAGACTTAGTAAACAGCAACAAATTGACAAATAAAGGAGAGCGAATAATGATAACGTGGAACGACGCAATGCTGATTGGGATCCCTCAGGTTGACAGTCAGCACAAGCTACTGGTTGAAGCGATAAACAAGCTGATGGAAGCGTGCGGCCGTGGAGAAGGACGGTCGGAAATCGAGAAAACCCTTAACTTCGTAGTATCGTATACCAAAGAGCACTTTAAGGATGAGGAAGTCGTCCAGGCAAATCTCGGATTTCCCGGCGCGACTCCGCACAAGTGGATCCACACGCAGTTTATAATGCAGGTGGGCACGCTCGTACAGGAGTTCAAGAAGGATGGGCCAAGCGTCACACTGGTTGGAAAGCTGAACAAATCATTATGTGACTGGGTCGTCAACCATATCATGAACGAGGACAAGAAATTTGGCGAGTATCTCACCAAGGCCAACAGTAAATCAGCATGAGGAACACTCCGCTTCTGCCTGATAGCAGTCGCAAACGACGCCGCTTGCATTAATGCAAGCGGCGCCGTTTTTTTGGCAGGTGATCACAATGTCACTCGCGGGTTTACATACTGGCCCCTGCCGGCGGACTTCCTGTACTCAATAGCGGAGGCAGGGCATCTATGAAGGCACGCGAGGCATGCTTCGCATTTGGGTTTTTTCCAGACAGGTTTTCCTTCCGCGCAGTCTATGGCTTTGCGCGGGCATATATCTGCGCACAAACCGCAGCCGGTGCAGTTTTCATTTACGCGAAATCGCTTGGTATTTCGACCGATGGCATAGAGCGGATAAACCAAAGGAGAAACCAGGCGCGGCAGGGGGCCGGCAGCAGAGTTGAACATTCCCGGTTTTCTGTCCTTGATAATGCCTGCCATCCTATCGATCTCAAGTTCGGCGGCATTGAGCTGGCTGTCTATAACGCTCTCGCTCTCGACTTTATACATGGGGACATAGTTGTCTACTGTCTTTAAGCCGAAAACCGCATCGACCCGGATATGCCGTCTGATATATCGGGCGGCGTCGCCGGTCGTGCTCCCGCAGTTCAGGACCGCGTAAGTGTACAGGCCTTGCTTCGAAGTCACCGCAAACTTCGGCAGAAACTCGGAAACGATCATCGGCGTCCCATAATAGTAAACAGGGACTACAAAACCCAGGCTCACATCCCCTGTAAGGTCAAACGAAAAGTGCCCGCTGTCTACACAATCGGCAATATTGGTAATCTGGTCGCCGGTTGCAGCGGCTATCCTCTCGGCGATGAACTTGCTGTTCCCCGTGGCGGTGAAGTAGAAAATCATACGAAAACTGACCTCCCTATCCATATATAATATGCAACGTGTATTATGCAATATGTGTGCGTCCTTCATGAGATTTTTGCGGGTTTCACGTTAGGTACTGCCTTAGTATATGCAAAACAGTGGAGGAATCGATCGGTTTCCCAATATGGTCGTTCATGCCGGACTTCAGGCAGTTGTCAATGTCTTCTTTAAATACGTTCGCGGTCATTGCTATAATGGGTATGGTTTTCGCGTTTTGAGTGTTCAGCGTCCTGATTATCCGGGTCGCTTCAAAACCGTCCATTACCGGCATCTGCACGTCCATAAAGATAATGCTATACTCTTCCGGCGCCTCTTTGAACATCCGAACGGCCTCCGCCCCGTTTTGCGCGCAATCGATTTTCAAAAGCGTCGGTTCAAGTAAAGCCGTTACGACCTCCCGATTTATATCCACGTCTTCAACCAGAAGCATACTATATCCCGGATACTGATCGTTCGGCCCGGCTTCTCCATTCCCCTTGTTGTCAGACGACTCGCTCAACTCGCGGATTGCGTTGTCATCCGGTTTTTCAGCCCTGATCGTAAAAGTAAAGGTCGAACCCTCGCCGGGATTGGAGGAGACGGAGATACGCCCGTCCATCAGTTCGACGATGCGTTTTGTTATTGCCAGGCCAAGCCCGGTCCCGCCGTATTTGCGCGTCGTACTGTTCTCAGCCTGTTGAAAGGGCTTAAACAAACCGGCTTGTTGTTCTTTGCTGAGGCCAACTCCCGTATCCGTGATGTCAAACTGGATCTCACAGATTTCGTCTTCATGCTGTGATAACTTCGCGCGAAGGCTTATCACGCCATGTTCCGGCGTGAACTTAACGGCGTTGGAAAGCAGGTTCGTTATTACTTGCGCAAGCCGCTGGTCGTCGCATATAAGGATGCGGGGGATTTTCTCGTCAATATCCAGCTTGAGCGTCTGGTATTTTTCCGCGATACGGAAGTTGATTATGTCAACTACTTTTCCGATCATGTCCTCAAAGTCGAAGGCCACCGGGCTGAGCTCCAGCTTGTCCGCCTCGATCTTAGACATGTCCAATATATTATTGATAACGCCCAGAAGATGCGTGGAAGCATCTTCTATTTTGTCCAGCGCGTAGTCTTTTCGTTCAACGCTGTCCGCCGACTTGGCAATACTGGTCATCCCGATGATCGCGTTCATGGGCGTGCGCATTTCGTGGGACATCATGGCAAGAAATGACGATTTAGACCTGCTTTCTTCTTCAGATCGGATTTTATCGGCTGTGAGGCGAAGGAGGAAATAGCTCAAGATACAGGCCAGCACGATACCCAGGGTGGCAAGCAGTATAATATTACCGTACATATCCGCGTAATAGCTCCCGACCGGCATCACGACGCCGACATACCATCCGTTATAGAGCTGCTTGAAGAATACGATCGCGTTGTCACCGTCGGTATCTCTGATGCGCGCTGCTGAAACACTGTGATTTACTCGCAGCGTATTGGCTATCGAGGCATAGTCGGGCCCCAGGTCCTGCAGGCGCGCGCTTTTGAACTGATCTTTGGGATGAGCGATAATATACAGATACTGGCTCAGTATCATTCCATATCCGCCGTCGATGAACTGCAGTGACTCCGAGAATTCATACAACCATTCGATGCTGATGTCCAGCGCCAGTACGCCGTAGTAATCACCGTTTTCACCGTAGATCTCCTGTGTCAGCGAAATTACCGGAAGCCCAGTCATATCATCTATGTAGGGGGAGGTATAATCCAGACCATTGCTTCTGACCGCCAGTTGATACCAGGGGCGCTGCTGCGGGACAAAGTTTTCTCCCGGTTTCCATTCCGTCCCATATATGAACTCGTCGCGAATATACCCGTATACGGTTATAAAACCCTCGATACCGTCTTCCTGCATTCTCAGCTTTTCCGTGGTCTGTTCCAGATAATGCTGCACGATTTCCTGGGACTCATCCCTATCGAGGATATCCGTAATTGCGTAATAAATATTATCAAAAGCGACTTTCGGCTCCCGCAGATAGGCGCGTATGGTTCTATCCGTTTCTTCCAGCGCTACTTTCACAGCCGACGAGGAAGTCTTCTGAAGGGTGTTGCTGACAAAATAACTACCGATCACAACCATCAGAGCAAAAGCAATAAACACAAAAATGACTTGTGCGTATTTCATTCTAAACGACTTCTTAAGATCCATATATCTATGCCTTCCCGACAGCTTGCTGTTTTGGGCGCCTCGGACAGAAGTCCGAGGCTCTTATTTTAATATGGTCACGTTGCGGTAATACCAGTTGATGCCGACGGCGATCTCGCTGGCTGACAGTACGCCGCCCGCAGATCCTACGATACTGCCGTCATTGGTTTCCATCTCGCCTTGAAAAACGCTGAGACTCCCTTGTATGATCTTGTCTTTTGACTCCGCGATTGCCGCCGCCATCCCTGGCGTCGCCAAAGCGGGAGCTAGCGGCGCGATATCGACCATGCCATCCGCCACGCCGCCCAAATACGGCTCTGTAGTAAAGGTGCCGTCGATAACACTGCCGACCAAAAAGGTATAATAGGAACCCCAGTTCCAAATAGCGGATGTGAGCACCGCATTCGGCGCAACGCCGCTCATGTCGATGTTATTCCCGATACCCCACACCCCGGCCCGCTCAGCGGCAAGCTGCGGTTCTGCGGTATCACAATGCTGCGCGATGACGTCGCAACCTTCGTCTATCAGCTTTTGCGCGGCCCTGCGCTCGCCCGCGGGGTCAAACCAACTGTTCGTCACGCTCACATATATCTGCGCGCCGGGATTAACGCTTTCCACGCCCATCGCAAAAGCGTTCAGCCCGCCGGTCACTTCGCTGTTTGAAATGCCCTGCGCCGCCACAAATCCAACCTTGCCGGTCTGCGTCCTCAGTCCGGCGGCAATTCCTGTGAGATAACGGGCCTGATACAGACGTCCGAAATAGTTCGTAAAGTTGGCGTCGTTTGTTTTATATCCGGACGCATGCGCAAAAACTACGTCCGGATGATCGGCGGCCATTTGCTCGCAGACGTCCATGAATCCCCAACTGGCTGCTATGATGATATTCGCGCCTTGCGCGATCGCCTCGCTGATCGCATACTCGATGTTGCCGGCGTCCTCTTCGCTCACGTTGAGTTTGCGTATGATCTGTTCGTCGCTGAGAGCAAATGCCCTCTGAGTTTCCCTTATGCCTAGTTCATGGGAATAAGACCATCCGCTTTCCGCGTCGTCCAAATAGATGATGCCGATTTTTATTTTCTCCTTATCGAGGGGCTGCCCTGGACTCCACTTATCGATCTCGTTTGCTTTGCAGCTAAACAGGCATGCCGAAAAAAGCAGAAGTAAAATATAAGTCAAAACTCTTTTCTTGGTTTTCATAATAGACCTCCGGTTGTATGTTCGTTGATACAACTATAAATGGTAAACTTACTTGAATGTCAACATAATTCTTGATTTCTTTACAGTTTTTTATTATTCTCGCGCCCACTTTCTGGCATAATCCCAAAAAAAGTGCTGATAAAAGGGCTTTTATACATATAAATACGTAATGCCCACATGATTTTCGGTCATATTTCCGACAGTATTCATGCATTGAATATATCGTTATTTTTGAAAGAATACTACGTTTTCCTTATAGCAGCTTGAAGCTTTTTGCAAGACAGGGGCAGGACAGGGGACGGTTCTCTGTCTTAAGACACAGAACGCCCCCTGTCAGTATGTGTTTTAATCATTCAAATAAATCATCCAGTATAACAGTGGATATGATTTCAGCGCTTTCAATATTCCTCGCGACTCCATACGTAGTTATCATTGTATTATGCAGTGCTGATCGGGTTTTCGTGTTGTAAGCAAACGCAAGCCGTTTATTCCTGATCGTATCTGCATATTTTTTTTCGATGGCATACACACCCGAAGAAAACTTTACCTCGCATAAATTAATAACTCTATCAGCTCGCTGGATCACCAGGTCAATTTGTGATCTACTTCCATTCATATCTCCGCTCCAAGCGTAAACTGAAGTCCGAATACCCGAAATGCCGAGCTTTTTATTAATTTGCGGTATATGAAGCAAGCACAATTTTTCATATGAAAAACCGCTCCAGGCGTGATATAAAGGGGTCGAAGAAATTTGAAGCCAATAGTCATTAGAATATTCTTCCTTTCTGCCTCTAAACTTGATGTCAAACAGTGAAAAAAAGTCAACTAACTGGTAAAGGCTGTCTTTTTCCTTGTTTCCATACGTTTTGTATTTTCGAATAAAGCCGCAGATCATCAAGTTATGCAGAATTTTAGTTAGATTACCGCCATTTGACAGTTTGGATTCATTAACGATTTCATTTCTGGTCATACCAACGCCTTTTGAAGCAAGCGCGGTTATGACATGCATATACGTTTCTGAGTTGCTGAATAGTGATCTGAAAAGATTTTCAAACTCATTGCTAAGCTCAGCGCCCTCGTTAAAATAAACGGCGTCTACATTTTGGTATAAGCTTAAGTGAGGCATAAACAAGTTCATGTAATATGGAATGCCGCCAAAAATCATATATGCTTCAGCGGTTTGCAGTCTGGTAAACGGAATATTTCTATCCTTGTAAAACAACTCGCATTCTTTTAACGAAAATGGATTCAGCAAAATATGCCGGGTCAATCGATTGTGAAGGCCGCCTTTGCTGTTGATAATATTATCTGTGATCCAAGCCGATGCAGAACCACAAATAATCAACATGATATCTTCCCGGCCGGACGCCCAGCGATTCCAGAAGTAGTCGAGGCCCGCCAGAAAACCGGTTTTTCTGTCCGCAGCCAGCCAGGAGACTTCATCAAGAAAGATCACCTTTTTGTGTTTGCTGCCGCTCTGCGTTATTTTCTCGATAATTGTGTTTAAATTTCTGAAAGCATCAAGCCAGTTATCGGCATCATTGATTTCATCATAATCAAAACCCGCAATTTCCTGGTTCCACCGAGTTAGTTGACTCTCAATACCTTCGCTAAAAATTCCTGACGCGTAAAATGTTATCCTGTCATTAAATAACTCCCTGACCAGGAATGTTTTCCCTACGCGCCTTCTACCATAGATTGCGACAAACTCCGATTGGGCTGAGTTGTAACAGTACTCCAGAGTTTCTATTTCTTTAGTTCGTCCGATTACTTTCATATCAATGACCATTCCTTTCGTACTGCGGTTCCTGAAGGGGGAACGATTGGCACATTCTTAGGTTGTCAGTTTCAAAGCTTTTAAGATTGACAACCTCCTGCCCCGATATTAATGCGGGCGAAATGTTGCATTTTATTGGCACATTTCGCTCGCTTAATAAAGAGTTTTCAATAACACAACATCTGCCAATACACAATTATACCGACACAAAGCGTTCAGGTCAATAATTATTGGAGCGAAATGTAGTGTTTTTAAGCACATTTCGCTCCGCTCTTTCCTGCCTGTGTTATTTGACATGAATGCAGGGGTTCGCCACCGCTGCGTCGTACCTGTTTTACAACAGTCTGAGTTACTAGTCAGGGGGTATCCGAAAACACAGGTTGGTTACAGCCAATGCACGAGCACCGCGGTGGAAACATGGAATATTAGCCAAGACTTGTGTGCAGACTGTGAGCGTAGCGCCGTTGAAGCGAGCGCTTGCGCGCTGCTCCGCTCGGCGGCAGGGCCGAATGGACCTGTCAACCCATTGCGAGTTTT
>Ga0123353_10007914_pt1 | contig 14447 bp, 11 predicted proteins | sample TergutLab28metaG_3_FD_92763 | JGI IMG/M metagenome (GOLD analysis project Ga0123353, IMG submission 92763) | Labiotermes labralis P3 segment gut microbial communities from Petit-Saut dam, French Guiana - Lab288 P3 | ecosystem: Host-associated > Arthropoda: Insects > Digestive system > Gut ... | reverse complement strand
TTCCCTCTTTGGTATGAAGGAGGAAAGCGAATCCCGCCGAAGGGAGAGCGGTCATGCCGACAAAAATATGCTGCGTCACCGGGCATCGGAATATCCCTGTTGAGCAGATAGAGCACGTAGAAGCCGAATTGCGTGGGCTGATACACCGGGCCATCGACGCCGGGTACGGCACCTTTCTCAGCGGGTTCGCAGAGGGGGCGGATTTGCTCTTTGCCCGGCTGGTTCTGGAACTCCAGGATGAATTCCCTGTGCGGCTGGAGGCCGCGATCCCATACGCCGGGCGGCTGAAATGCCCTGACCCCGAGTTTCAGTCCCTACTGGCCAGGTGCAGCGCCGTCAATGTCATTAGCGAGCAGTATTCTCCCGACTGCTTCTTCAAGAGAAACTGCTACCTGGTGGACCGGGCCGATGCCGTGATAGCCGTCTACGATGGACGGCAGCGCGGGGGAACCTACCAGACTCTTTGTTACGCCAGGGAGGTTGGCAGGAAGATCGCTTTTGTGCGCGTGAGGCCGTAAGACTATTGTATCACAGATTGCGCTCAACGGCAAAGAAAAAAACAACCGCCAGGCAAGCCGGGCAGCGGCAAGATACGATGTTGACTTTTTAAAAAACCTACTGTACTCTTTTCACAGACTTCGCCGTTCTGTGAACCACCTGCCATTTGCGGTGATGCGCAAAGGTTTTATCGGCCTGCCTGACGGCTCGGGTGACGGCCTAATATTTTATACGTTAATCCACGGAAGTGTAAGTCGGCGCGGCCGGGTTGTCCCGGCCGCGTTGCGTATTTCAGGTATGACAAAGAAAGCGGCACTTGCCGCTCCGGCAAAATATTATCATACGGTCAGGCCGCGAGGGCATCCAGCTTGCGCATGGCTGCGCGGCGCTGCTCCGGCAGGGAATCCGTGTAGACGTCCAGGGTCATTTTCGCCGACGAGTGGCCCAGCAACCTACTGATGGTCGCCACGTCCACGCCCAGCTCCAGGCAGCGCGTGGCGAAGCTGTGCCGCGTCGCGTGGAAGCCCATATGTGGCAGCCGTGCCTGCTCCAGCAGCCGCTCAAAACGGTACTGCACCACGCGGGGCTCGGCGAACCCCTGGCGGCCGGTCACGACGAATTCGCCTGCCGTACCGCGCCGCAAATCCAGCAAAAGCCTTGACAACCGGGCGCTCATGGGGATTTCCCGCGCGGACGAGCCGCTTTTTGGCGGGCCGAGCCTGACGGCGGTTTTCGCGCCTGCATCATACAGGTTCAGCCGCTGCATCGTATGCCTGACGCGAATTGTCTCCCGGTCGAAGTCCACGTCCTCCCAGCGCAGCGCGCAGATTTCCCCCACGCGCATACCCGTGTAGAGTGCCAGGATGACCTCAATCCCGTGCCCCACACCACTTTCGAGGGTTGACATGGCTGCACACTCCAGGGCTTTCTGTTGTGGCCGCGACAGCGCGTGTACAGCCTCCAGCCGTGGCTTGGGCAGCGTAATGTCCGCGCAGACATCCCGCTCCATGGCCCCGGTTTTAGCCGCTTTTTTCGTCACGCCGCACAAAAAGCGGAAGATATTGCGCACTGTGCTGTCGCTCAGGCCCTGATTGCGCAGGTCGGACAGGAATTGCCGCACATGCCGCTCCGTGAGCCGGTGCGCCGGGACCTCCCCCAGGGTGGGCAGAAGATGGCTGTGCACGATGCGGTAGTAGCTGTCATACGAGGACGCCTTGATGGGGCTTTGGCGCTTTTCGGCCAGGTGCGCCAGCAGATAGTCGCGGAAAGGCCCCGTATACCTGCCTTCCGCGCGCAATTCGCAGTACGCGGCCTTCAGCGGCAGGAGGCGCTTTTTCACTTCACCGTAGCTGCAACCGTACACATAGCCGAAGTACGGCTTGCCGCAGGGCTTGCGGCCCTTAATATACCGGCCCTCCCAGCGCCCGTCGCGCCGGTGATAGATGTTTTCCCCTCGTCTTGCCATGAAGTTTTCCCCCTTAACACGATAAAAGATGACGGCTCATTTGACGGCATAAAAATCGCGGACTGTGTGGGCAGTCGCTGTCAAAACCATGTTAAAAAATCCCGTGTGTCTTGCTTTCACATCCCATATGATGGTATACCGGTAAATTGTTACATTGCGGTCGAAAAAACTTAGCCCGCGTCCATTGACTTTTTAGGGTGCGGCGAGGTAGAATGGCCGTACAATAGAAATTACGATTTTTTCTATGGTTTTGGTTTAGCAGAATACGTGCCGCGCTCGGCTACCTCGCACAGACTTTCACAGAACGGCGAAGTCTGTGAAGCACGGATCGCGCATCATCCAATGAAAGTATATGGTTTGCCCCCGGTAACATGTCAAGAGATTTTTTTGCACATCCGTGCGGGATGAAAAGATTGCAGGAGGTTTTTAGAAACACACCTAACCCTTTGGATGTAGTGTAACCAAAAAAGGACGTTAAAAAAAGGATGTTAAAAAATGAAAGAAAATGTGCTTGTGGCTCCAGCCGCATATGCGGTCACATCGCCGGGGGGAGCCGGCGATTTTCTCGACATCATCGACGAGCTTATGGAGGAATACCCGGAGTTCGCGGCGATGGTTGATTCGCTGCCAGCTATGGTGCCGGCAGCGCTTCCGATAACACTTCCGGCAACGTTTCCAGCGACAGGGAGCGGGCTGATGAAGCCGGCCATAACGAAGGAGCAATTGCGTGCGCTGAGCCGCAAGCACCTCCTTGTCATGATCCTCGAGCTTGAAAGGGCGTTCCGGCAGGCGACGGAAGAAAGGGATCACCTGCTTCTGGCCTGCCAGACTGGCCTCCCGCGGGGATGGCGGGCGTACCAAGGCGGTGTGTCATGACGAAAAACAACAATGACGCCAGAATCCGCGAGGAAGTCGGCAGGCTGGGGTTCCCGGCCGAGGAAATGCTCGAACAGGAAGTCGCGCGCTTGGAACGCGGGGAAGCGTATGCAAAGCTGACAGGCCGCATCCTGGCCGGCCTCATACTGTTGGCGGCGGTCATCGTGCTGGTCACGGGCCTGTGGCTGGCCGTGCTGCAAGTGGACGGCTCCAGCATGAACCCGCTGCTGCGAATGGACGAGATCGTCCTTGCCGTAAACAGCGATAACCCTGCGAGAAATGACGTCATCGCATTCACGCACAATAATAAGCTGCACGCCAAGCGCGTGATCGCCGTGGCGGGCGACCGGGTGGAAATCGGGCAGGACGGCGCGGTGTCCGTCAACGGCCAGGCGCTGCGGGAGCCGTATGTCTCCGAGTTGAGCCTGGGCAACTGCGACATTGAGTTCCCCTTCCAGGTGCCCACCGGGACGGTGTTCGTGATGGGCGACAACCGCCCCTCGTCGATGGATAGCCGCAACAGCCGCTTCGGGACGGTGGATAGGGAGCAGATCGTCGGGAAGGTATTGTTCAGGCTATGGCCGTTGACGCGGCTCGGGCGCGTTTCGTGAAAAACCCAAAATAACTGTGCTAAAAAATTGCAAGGGATGGTGCATGGAGGATGAAAAGATTTTACGCTGCCACGTTGGGGAGATTTTTGACGGACAAACGACGCGGGAGGATAGCGGTCGCTGTCTTTCTGCCGTTATGCCTGGTGGTGGCTGCGCTGGCGGTTACTCTGCTGCTGCGTCCCGCGCTCACGACTTCGAGCGACCCGTGGGATCTGAGAAATTTTACCACGGAAGTAGTAATCAAAGACGGCGGGAGCAATCTCATTCCCCCCGGTGGAACCGTAACCGCTGGGGAGAATTATACAATCAGCATATCCTTTAAGGAAAAAACAAATTTTCAATTCGAGTATGATTCCTACGGGCATCTGGTGTACCAGCTTCCGCCCAATATCGTCATTAGTACCGCGGTGAACAACGCCTCCATCATCGGGACAGGTTCGTCCAATCCGGTTATCGGCCATTATAACATCACGACCGGCGGTCTTGTCACCGTCTGGTTCGACAACGTATATACCGACGGTACGTCCGCGCCCGGCAATTTCATCGACGTATACACAAACGCCAATTTTAAGCTGGACATTTTGGGCCAGTTCAGCGGCTCCGGCGGTGGACATAGCTTCGAGTTCGGGAATAACATCATCATTGATTTGAATCTGGAGGAACCTCCGGTACCAGCGGCTGTCTTGAGGGTACATAAAAATTCCACCGCATATAATCCCGCAACAAACAGCATCAACTATACTGTCACACTCACCGCCGAAAACGGTACCTTTACGATCAGCCGGTTTTCGGACTGGGCGCGAAAAACCAGCCCGAACCAGAACCTGGGCGCCTTGCCCAATCCCGGCTACATCAACCTGGCAAGCGTGGTGGTCAGGAATAACGGGGCGACCGTGCCCACCTCCCAATACAGCATCGCCTGGCGCGCCGGATCGAATCCGCCAACCTTTGATATAGATTTCAATTCCCCTGTAACGCTGGCAAGCGGCCGTTCCATGACGATTACATACACGATGAACCTGGCCGACTTCATCGCCGCCAATTGCGACGACGGCGATTTCTATTTTAACGTGCACAACCAGGCTTCCGTTACCTATAAAGACCCCGACAACAATACAAAAACGGCGACAGACACGCATGACGTCGGCGTGAGCCGTTCGCTTACGGGCAAAAGCGGAAGCTATAACAGCGCCACCGGGAAGATCACCTGGACGGTCACCATCGGCGACGGGAAGATAAACCTCGCTGGTGCCGCCTTTACCGATACCCTCGGTGCCGGCATTGAAGCGTCAGCCAGGCCGTCCTCGGTGAATATGACGCTGCGCACTACAAGTAGCGGGGCCCCCGTATGGTCAGGGCCTGTGGCCACTGTCCTCGGTTCCGGCAAAACCTTTACCTTCCAGGTCCCATCCAGCCCCAGCCCGGTGTATTACGCCACCATCACCTATACGACTGACGTCAATCCGAATGTGAACTACCCCTCCGGCGGGCAATATTATAATAACGTAAATGTAACCCTCCCCGGCGGCGGAACCTCTTCCGCGGGCGGCGGGGTCTTCATTGCCAGAGAGGGGAAAATCGAAGTAGCAAAGACCGGCAGATTCCTTGATGAGAATACTGCTGAGTGGACAATCACCGTCAATGTCCCCGGGATTTTCGGCCCGGCGGCCAATGGTGGGACAGGGGTGCGTTTCTACTTGCAAGACTGGATAGAAGGTGATTTTAGCGGTGATGTTGAAGCAGAAAACCTCCCGGTAAATATGACCGTAAAGGTCAACGGCGAAGCCGTCACCGAGGGGGCGATGCCTATCCGATGGCGACTAAGCAGGGACACGGCAATGCCAAGCCGCTGGATGATGTATTTCAACAATGCGACCAGCACTGCCAACAGCAGATGGCCGTTAGATGAAGATGTCCAGCTCGAAATTACTTATACACAAAATTTGTCGGAAGCACGTCTAGTTGACCAAGGAACGAACAGATATATAGAAGTTGATGGATGTACAACACTATTGGAATATGTAAAATCCGATCCGGAATATGCGGTAGTTAACACTATTATTCCTTTTGTTGATAAAAATACTTTGGATCCGGCTTCGGTTCCTACAGCGGATTGGCGGTTTGCTTGGCTTAGCTGGCCAGTTTGGAAGAACAATAAAACCACGGCGTTGAGCGGAAACGATACGATATTTACTTATGAGGTCATTCTGAATGCCAATGAATCATCAACATGGTGGCACGGAGGACAAATTATAAATAAAGATAAATACCAGCTTTTCCCGAACGGCGGTCCTGCCCCGTTCTTCGACGAATTCGACGAGCGCCTGGTATATGTGCCCGGCTCCTTCAAGGTCGAGGTGCGCACCGGAAATCAGACCCCCTACGGGAACACGGTCCGTGGGACCTATAAATACCCGTCAGGGCAGGATGTGGAAATAAGCGGCCATACCCTCACCGCCGATCTGTCCCTCCTGGAATTTGTATTTGCAAGCGGGACCAACGACGGCGCAAACTGGTATACGACGGACAGCCGCAATATGGTCATAAGCTACCAGATGAAGCTGCCGGACGGCAAGGATATACTCGACCAGATCACTTTAAAAAACACGGCGGGTATTGAGGCCGGCACCAATAAAATCACCGGCCACTTCACCAACAACTGCGAGGTGACATACGGCAAAAAGGCTGTGACGAAGTGCAGGGATTTAATTGGTAACATGGGGTACTTCGACATCGTCGTCAACCCGAACGGCGTGAAGCTGGACGGCGGCCACAATCTCTGCGTCACCGACAGGATGTTCAATACGCTGGCATTCTATCTGACGAGTATCAAGGTCTGGACGGAATCCGTACCGAGAAGCGGCGTTTTCAACACGCCGATGCCGCTGATACAGACGCTGGAGCTTGACCCAGAAACAGCCTGGACATGGTGTTTGAGCGGTAACAATGAGATCACCATCGTCATCCCTGACGAAACGCCGGTAAAAATAGAGTATGAGGCGCTGATCAAGGGTGCACAGGGTGAGAATGTCCGCGTAGAGAACTATGTCGAGGTTTCCGGCAAGTATTACGACGAGATCGACGAATATTATATCGTTCAAGAGCATCAAGGCTCGGGCGGGGGCAGTATAGGAAAATTCCTGCTCTTCAAGAACGACGCCAACAACCCGAAACTTTTCCTGCCGGGCGCGCGGTTCGCGCTGTATATCGGGTGGAAGGACGACCATTGGGCTTACGGCGCAACGCCGCCCGAGGACGAGGATCATATTCCGATTACGGATGCAACCTTTGAGGACGAGGACGGCTATACGTACTATTATTTAGACAACAAGTGGACGGACTCAACCGGTGCAATCACGTTCAACAATTTGTGGCTGACTGCCGAAAGCGTCCGAGACGGCGCAAAAATCCTGGTGCGCGAGATCAAGCCGCCGCTGGGCTATGAGATACCCCCTGGCGGACCCGATACGGTTGTGGATCTGTTCACCGCCACCGGAACCGACTATATCGCGATTTCCAATACCCCAAAGGACGCCCCAGTCACCATAAACGGTAAAAAACTTACGCCGGGCGCTCCTGCAAGTCCGCCCCCTCCGCTCTTCAGTTTTAAGCTGCTTCAAGTCACCAACGCGGCCGGTGTAAATCCCGTGATCCCTCTTTATCAGAGAATCGCAACCTCAACCGGCGCGGGCGAGTTTGACTTCACGATCACAGGGCTCACACCGGACACCTATTATTATATGATTACAGAATCACCCAACCCCTCCCCGGGAAACTACTGGACATATGACGAAACCATATATATCATCAAGGTTATTGTCAGTGTTGACGGGGATGGCGAACTGGTGTCATCGGTGGAATACCGGTATAAAACGGAAGAATCGGGCGATTGGAGCGCGTGGAGCGGAACGCTTCATAATACAGTGACTTTCTCTAACAGCTACTTCAATCCAAGCAGTGTCACGGTCATGATAAACGCACTGAAAAACACGGTAGGCGCGGCGATAGGCACGAATCAGTTCGATTTCGAGCTATATGACCTCGCAAACTGGCGGCTGCTAAGAGACGAGCCGCAGACTGTGAGAAATGGCGAGCCGACCGATGAAGAAGGCATGACCGCCGAGGTGCATTTCGATCCGCTTGTGTTTACCACGCCGGGGGAATATGAATACATCCTGACTGAAACGGGTTCCCACGAAGGCTGGATGATGGACGCCACGCGCTACCGGATCGTGATCGTAGTCGAGGAAGCTGAAGAAACCGGCGAGCTGACAGCCGAAGTGCTATACGTTGAGGCCGACGAGGATGGCGACCCATTGGACGAGTTGGAACGCGAAGCATGGATGCCTTATGACGAGAACGATCCGCTCAAACTCTGGCCCTCCTTTACCAACCGTTACGGCGGCGGCCCGGTATTCCCGGAGGTGGGCGGCATCGGCAAAACCATCGTCGTCGCCGTCGGCATTGCCATCATCCTGTCGGCAGCCGCGACCCTCGTACTATACAAACACCGCAAGCGCCGGAAGTGTTTGACGCAGCTGGAATAGGCGCGCGTGCTGTTTCCCCGCATCCGCGGGTTGAAATAAATCTCCCCCTAAAAAACAAAAACAGAAGGAGCAACAAAAATGAAACGCAGCAAAATTCTGGCAACCATCCTGGCAGTGGTCCTGCTCATGGTCACGGCGTTGCCGCTGAGCGTGTTCGCGGCCAGCGACGCGAGCATCACCGTCATCCCCCCGGCAGGCCTTTCCCTCACCGCGAGCGATTTCACGGCCTATAGGCTGTTCGACGTGCTGGTCAGCACGGCCCCCGGCGACCTCGCCGAGAAGAACTATGCCTACCGGCCCTACGGCGGCACCACGATTGGCGTGGACGATTTCGTTACCCAGTTCCTGGCCAAGCCCGGTATGGCAACAAAGTACGGAGCCACCTGGCAGATTTTCAGGGACAAGTTGGAAGCCAACAGCCTCGACCTGACCCAACTGACTTATGACCTGGAAGCCTCCGGTATCGCGTTTGCTTCCAAAACCGGAACTCTGGACGACCCGAACGTGGTGTTCACCGGACTGGACTACGGCTACTACCTGGTCGTGGGCAAAGGTAAGGGGAACAACCCCACCAACCATGACGGCAAGGTGGTCGCGTTCAGTTCCCTCATCACCGTAGACTCAAAGGCCAAGAGCGGGACCATCAAGCTCAAGGCGGACGCGCCCTTCATCACCAAGCAGGTCTGGAACCACAACATCGGCGCTTCGGACAAATGGGACGACTGGACCGACGTGAACATGGGCAACGTCGTCGATTTCAAACTCACCTCCAGGGTCCCGGTCATGACCGGCTACAAGAGCTACACATTTATCGTGCACGACACCATGAGCGACGGGCTCACCTTCGACCCGGACAGCGTCGAGGTAAGAATCGGCGGCACGTTGATTGATAACGATGATGCCGACGACGCCGGTTATGACTACTTCTATAAGGTCGTCACAGTTGATGACGAGCCAACCATCGACCCCGATACATTCCAAATCGTTTTCGATCCTGACTGGTTCGTTACGCAGAACATTCGCGACATTGCGGATGTCGATGACACAGGCGACCAGAACTACAACCTCGGTATCGTGATCACCTACAGCGCCGAACTGAACAAGGACGCCGTCATCGGCGCGCCGGGCAACCCCAACACGGTTTACCTGGAGTACAGCAGCAATCCCTATTCCACCACCAAAGGCAATGGCGGCACCACCGAAGATACGCCCGAGGACGGTGTCATCGTCTATACTTTCGACCTGGACATCCTGAAGTACGACGGCAGGCATGAGGAAGACCAGGACTTCGACCCAACGGAATATCCCCTGAAGGACGCGGAATTTGAACTGAGAACGGGAAGTGCGAGCGGTTCCGCGGTACGCGTTGTTCCGTATACGACAGGCGGCTACAATTACAGGCTCGTGACGGATGAAGATACCACGGGAATCACCACCACGCTTGTTTCTGCCACAAACGGCAAAATTAAGATCAAGGGCCTTGACGCAGGTGTGTATTATCTGGTGGAGACGAAAGCGCCCGAAGGCTACAACGACGGCTTCGTCACGAAAATCACGATCACACATGATGACGACGAAGGCGCTTACACCGTCTGGGTTGAAATGGATGTTGATGGAGATGATGTGGATGTGGACGTCAACAAGCGCGTCGACATCGCGAATCTCGCCGGCTCCATCCTGCCCGGCACAGGCGGCATTGGCAAAACTGTCGTCATTTTCGGCGGCCTGGCCCTCATCGGCATTTGCGCCGCGGCGCTCGTCGTCTATAAGAAAAGGCGCGCACTAAGCGCCATGAAAGCGTAGCAGTAAAAACAATAACAATGTCCGTCAAATGTTTCTCCCGCGCCGGTTCCGGCCGGCGCGGGGGGCCGGGCGGAACCGGCTGCGGGGAGATGCCTATGAAAAAGAACATCATCGTTATAGCGCTCATATTGGGCATGGTCATAGGCTTCTCCGCGCTGCTGTACCCCTATGTCGGCGACTATCTCAACGCTAAGCGCCAGACGCGTGTCGTCGCACGGTATTTCGACGACGTGGCGGCAATGGACGACGGGAATGCGCAGGCGTTTCTGGAAGCGGCGCACGCGTACAATAGAAGCCTGCTGCGCAAAAAGAACCGCTTCATGTTTACGGACGAGGACACGGCGGCGTACAAGAAGCTGCTCAACACCGGCCACGGGGTCATGGGCATCCTGGCCATCGACAAGATCGACGTTAAGCTGCCGATCTACCACGGCACGGACCGGGGCGTGTTGCAAGTCGGCCTCGGGCACATGCAGGGCACCTCCCTGCCCGTGGGTGGGGCCGGGACCCACGCGTTCGTCACCGGGCACCGGGGCGTGCCGTCCTCCATGCTGCTGACCGACCTGGATCAAATGGCCGAGGGCGACACCTTCGCGCTGTATGTCCTGGGCGAGACACTGACCTATCAGGTTGACAACATCCAGACCGTGGAGCCCCACGTGGTGGAGGCCCTGAACATCGACCCGGAAATGGACTACTGCACCTTGGTGACCTGTACCCCCTACGGCGTAAACACACACCGGCTGCTGGTGCGCGGCCACCGCATCGAAACCCCCGCCAGCGCCGGATGGGAGAGCGCCTATGCCGGCCTGCGGCGGCTCGACAAAGCCCTGGTGCTCGTGCTGTTCATGGTCCCGGCGCTGCCGGCTTTGATGATATACGTGATTTTCAAATGCAGGAAAATCCGCAAAGGAGGACGAAAATAATGAGGAAGCGAATCGCGGCGGCCGCGTTGGCCATGTTCTGCGTACTGCTGCTGACGCCCTGCGCCGCCTACGCTTTGGATGCGGGGCCGTACACGCTGACGGTGGTCATGAAGGACGGCGACATGCCGCTGGAAGGGATCAATGTCTCGATTTGTCAAGTGGCCGATGCGCGGGAGGCGGGCGGCGTTATCCTTTTCGATGCCGTGCAGGCGTTCGCCGGCGCGGGCGCGGATTTCACGAACCTGACCACCGCGAAAAACATCGCCCAGGCCGCCAAGCTCGACGCCTACGCCTTCGCAAACAGCATCGCGCGGACATCCAAAGTAGCCGACCGCGGCGGCAACGCGATCTTCTTCGATCTGCCCGCCGGGCTGTACCTGGTTGCGCAGCGGGACGCCGAGAACAGCGAGTACACCGTCGCGCCCTTCCTCCTTTCCGTTTTCGACACAAGGCCGGTCAGGGATCACAACATAACGGCCTACCCCAAAACGGGGCCTGTGAAGCGCGTCGCCGAAACCATTTCTGTCAACGCCTATAAGATATGGGCGGGGACGGGCAGCTATCCGGCCAGCGTGCAGGTGCAGCTTTACAAAAACGGCAATCCGCAAGGAGCACCCAAAACGCTCAACGCGGGAAATTACTGGCGCTGCATTTGGAACGACCTGAACCCGGCTGAAACCTGGACAGTAAACGAAATCAACGTGCCCGCGGGCTACACGAAGGCCGTTTCGGGCAGCGTAGCGACAGGGTTTATCATCACCAATACCAAGCTGGCACTGCCGGGCACCGACGATGAACCTGTTACGCCCGGCACGCCTGGAACCCCCGGTACACCGGGCACACCAAGCCGTCCGGGTCTTGTGGTGCCCAAAACCGAGGACACCGCAAATATGCGGCTGTGGATTGCGCTGATTGCGGTCAGTTTCGCCGGGTTGATTGTAGTGGGGATTGTGGCATGGGGAAAGCGGCGGAGGAACCATGAGAAAAATTAGATCTGTCATATGCACTGTTCTTGCCATTGCGCTTGTTGCGGTCATGGCCTACAGCGGCTACCGGATATTGCTGATACAGGCCGATTACAAAAGAGAAGCTGACATGCACAGCGGGGTTATGGACTACAAGCCGGACCCGGTAAGCAACGAAACCGTCAACCAGGGCGTGATTGACTTGCAGGCAAAATACCCGGACGCCGTAGGCTGGCTGACCGTGCCGAACACAAACATAGATTATCCGTTTGTCCAAGGCAAGGACAACGACTACTATCTGCGCCGCGACCTCAACGGCGACCACGCCGTGGCGGGGACCATCTTTATAGATTACCGCTGCGAGAAAGATTTTACATCGCAGAACACAATCATCTATGGGCACCACATGAAGAATGGCAGCATGTTCGGTACGCTGAAAGCCTTCAATGACAAGGATTTCTTTGAAGTGAACCGGCACGGGACCATCTATCTGCCTTACGAAACCTTGACACTTGAGTTTTTCGCCTACCTGATTATTGACCCCGCTACCGAAAAAGAGATATATAACCCCGCGCTGAGCGATACATTTTTTGATTATATAAAGCAAAACGCAAGGCACTACCGGGACGTCGACTTGATGGACGGCGACAGGATTGTGACGCTGTCCACTTGCGCCTATGAATTCGAGAATGCCAGGATGGCGCTGCTTGCAAGGGCGGCTTGACTATATCTTCTTCCAACCTCTTTCTTTCCGCCCCCGGTTTTTCCGGGACCGGGGGTCTCTTTTGGGGATACGGGCCGTGCGTGCTTTCGGCCCGCCATGATAGATTTCTTCCCGACACTCTCTTCTTTCGGGGACGTAAAAAATATAGGATGTCAAAAAATCCCCCCGGCCCCGCTCCCGGCGATGGTCGGGGGGATGCTTTCGCAACGAGCAAATGAATTCGCTATCTTCAACCTCTTTTCTTTTTTCTTTCCCGCCGCCCCCGGCCCTGCGTGCCGGGCGGGGCCGGGCGCTGCGGGAAACCATCCTAGCAGAACGAACAGGAGTTGCCCATGTATCAGATCGCAAACGCGACTGCAGTGCAAGAAATGACGTCCCTGCTGTCCATCGGAGACTTTTCAGAACTCTGTGAGGTCAGGCCGAGCACACTGCGTTATTGGGACGAGATCGGGTTGCTTACTCCTGCCCTTCGCAACGCGGAAAACGGTTATCGTTATTACTCGCTGGACCAGATTGTGGTGATCAGCATTCTCCAAATACTCCACAGCCTGCATATCCCGCTGAGAAGCATGCTGGACATCGGCAAAAATCCTACGCCGGAACAGCTCCGCGCATTATGCCAGAGTTGCGATGAGCAATTGGAAGCCAAAATTGCGGAAATGCGGGCGAATCAGGAAATGCTGCGCAGCTATGCAGCGCTAATAGAGGATGGTCAAGCGGCGTAGCCTGACTTAATCTAAATAGGTTTCTGATGAAGTAAAGTAAAAAACATTTGCCTTCATTGTCAGGTAATGAGCCGGTCAGAACATCGCCGCCGCGGATACGCAGTGTGATAGTTGAGACTGGCTTTTTTGCCTACAGGACGTGAATACTAAAGTAAAAAGCAAAGGAACAGCGAAGGGCTTTGGCATGATGTGAAAAGGGGGAAGTGCCGCGGAGTATATCCGCGGCGAAAAGCAAGGAAGCCTGATAGCCCCACCGCTGCGCTCCGTCCTCGGAGCGTGGCTTGCTTTTTCAGCGCGGATGGCCGGTTGCCGGCCTGTCCGCGCTGTTTTTCTTTAATGCGGTATCTCCGGTTGACTGCCGGGAGAGGGCCGCCACTCCCATTGAATTCGGGTTTCACGAATTTCGATGGGAGGAAACATAATGACAGACAACAAACCCGCTTACACTGTCCGAACAGGGGAAACGGACGGTGCGCCCCGCTATTACGCCGCGTTCGCGGACGGCGACGGCATTCATCGGGAGGTTGAGGTCAGCCTGGAGGTGTATCTTGCCCTGGATGATTTCCGCAGGCATGATCTGCGGCAAATACGCTCTGGCGAGCGCCACCGGGAACGCTTCGCTTTGTCCGAAAGCCAGCTTGCCGAGCGCATGAAAGCGCCGCCAAAACCGCTCGAAGAAAGCGTAGACGACGCCGTTTCGTTGCAGGCCGCGCTTGCTGCTCTTACGAGCACCCAGCGGCGGCGGTTTCTGCTCTATCATGGGCACGGGCTGAGTTTCGAGCAGATCGCGGAGATAGAGAACTGCGCATATCAAGTGATAACAAGATCGGTAGCGTTGGCAAAAGAAAAACTTCAAAAATTTTTTGAGGAAGGGGGGGTGTAAAACAGGGGTCTGAGTGTGGAATAGGTTGAGGGGGTGAATTTCCGACCCCATTGTCCTTTGAAAATTTCATATCGGAATCATCCAATACGTTCTTTCTGCTGCCGGGACACATAGGAAACCCGGCGAGCCACAAAAGCGGGTGCGCGACGAAGGCCCGGGCCGAGCGATCACACCTTATAGCTTTGACAGCGGGGCGGCTCCCCGCTTCGGCGACGACAGACGGAAAGTACAATGATACTCGCATCCAGCCACAGGCCGAGCGTTGAAGCTAGTGCGGAAAGCTAGTGAGCCGTCGCAGCCGATGGGGATGCCTCGCGTGGATCGGGGGGGAGCCTGCCGCTTGCCGGAATGGGAGCGGCGGACTTCGTGGAGCTGGCAGCTACCAGCCGTTGGATGGTTCTCTTTTCAAAAAGGCCGGGCGCGG
>Ga0123353_10007912_pt1 | contig 14447 bp, 11 predicted proteins | sample TergutLab28metaG_3_FD_92763 | JGI IMG/M metagenome (GOLD analysis project Ga0123353, IMG submission 92763) | Labiotermes labralis P3 segment gut microbial communities from Petit-Saut dam, French Guiana - Lab288 P3 | ecosystem: Host-associated > Arthropoda: Insects > Digestive system > Gut ... | reverse complement strand
TGGCACTCCCTTGCTATGAGAACAAATGACAGCTTGTGGGGATGGGGCTATAATGAATACGGTCAAGTAGGTGTTGGTGACACTGATGATCGCTTTTCTCCCTACCTTATATGGCCACTAGCACCTGAAATGGACCTGGCAATTACCAAGCGCCTGCAAATGCCGGTAGGAACTATTACACCAGATACCGAATTTGCTTTTGACATCATACCCTACAGCTTTAACAATGAAACAGATCAGGCAGATGTCTTGCCAGTGATTACTGTTCCTAATATAACCTTCTCACCATCAGATGAAGGAACAGCTACTGGTGACGTAAAAACAGTAACAAAAACATCTGACTTCCTACTAGGAGATGCAGTAGTTTTCCCCTCACCTGGTCTCTTTACCTATCGCATCAGCGAAAGAAGCGATACTTTTAGTAATACCACAACAGAAACAATGACCTTTGATTCAACAATCTATCAGGTAACCTTCATAGTTCTGCCTAATCCAGGCGGTACAGGAAACTTTGTCAGTGCAATCTTGGTACAAGTAGTTCTCCCAGGTGACACACTGGGCAGCAAACTTGAAGACCTTGATACTGCTCTGACCTTTATCAACACATTTGTTAGAAACGTAGAAATCGACCCAACAGACCCTCTAGCAACAGGGGGACTACGCATATCAAAGACAACAACAGGAATCATGCCTGATTTCAGCAGAGCTTTTGACTTTGATATCAGACTGACAGCACCATCTCTTGCAACAACTGAAACACCACCTATTATTTACAGAGCTCAAATTATCGATACGCTGACAAACACTACAATAGGTCCTGTCATCGAATTTACTGACGAAGTGACCAGAACCGTAGCTTTGACCCATAATCAAACACTCGTCTTTATCGACACTCATGTAGGAGCGAGATACACTGCGATAGAACTTCCCGTATCCGACTACACGCCAAGCGTTGTGGTTCGTACTGATGGTGTCATCGATACTACAGTTATTAATCCACCAGAACGTACACCTAACGTTAGCTTGAGTACTGGTGAACAGACACTCGGGGAAGCTGCTAATACGGCAGACTTTACTAATACTGACTTCTTTGTGCCGCCAACAGGTTTTATCACGGGTAACTTCCTGACCGTGTTGGCAGTACTTGCAGTTGCCGTGTTCTTGGTGCTGCTGAATGCCACAAGACAGAGACGACGCGAGATGGAGTTGCAGGTTTTAAGTTACTGACGACTCTCTCTCGACAAGTAGGGGCGCGCTACTGCCAAGCAGGAGCGCGCCCCTACTCAATTGCAACGCCTGGTGTGCCCTGCCTCTGGTAAAATTTATTTACTATGATGAACGCAGACAAAATAAGCAAATGGAAGCTCGACATCGTTCATTCCATCACCTTGCACAATGACTGGTTTATGGAGTCTGCTCCTGATGCTTTTGCAGAGGCTCGCGATAGGACTATTGTGCAGGTAGAGGCTGCTTTTGCTGCCACCGACGATTTGACTACCATTACGGCATCTGCGATTACGCGCAATCCAACGGCTCTGTCTGTTTTGCGCAAAATGACTGCGCCGCCAATCACGCGCGACAAAATGATGAGCATGGCGCGGGTACCAAAGTCCCTTCTTGTTGGCATGGAAAAGTACGGAGAGATTCCTACTTCTCTGGCAGAAGACTTTGTTTCTGACGGCCTGGACAGGCTTGCTGACATCATTGAGCAGATGCTTGACTACCAGATTTTTCCCTGGGTCGAGGCAGGGCATAAAGCAACAGATGAGCAGCGCGCGCTGGCAATCGAGCGTATTGCTGACAGGATGTGTTTTACCAAAGCAGAGTCCATTGTTGGACGTGCTCAGAAAAACAGTCAACTAACGGCACTGCAGGAATGGCTCGAAGCACGGGGATACGGACATGTTCGGCTGGCGTCTGCCCATGACATTGGCTCTGCGCGGCCGGGTACTTTCTCGCTGCGAACGGACAAATCCGACCTGCAGAAAGCCGGCAACACTCACCTGCGCAAACATGCCCTGCATATTCCCGTTGACATGATTATCCAGTCGCCGTCTCGTCTGGGAGCTCATAAGCAAAAAGATGCAGCAGCGGCAGAGGGACGACCAGTCCTGGTTGATGTCAAAGCGGCTTCTCAACTTCCTGCGCCCGCCACCCACGGTACCAACCAAAGGCAGCAGCGCAAAGACGAGACAACAAAGTTTGTCCAGCTAAAGAAAATATATGGCGATGACCTACTGTACGTGCTGGTGCTGCGTGGCTACTACGATGCTGGCTATCTGAACTTTTTGGCAGAGGCGGGCGTTGACTGGGCGTGGGAACACCGTTTGGATGATTTGAAAATGCTGGGTCTGTGACCATGAGTGCTGCCACCCTTGTGACGACTGCCGCAGAACTGGATGCTGCGCTTACCCGTCTTATCACAGCAAAGGTAGTGGCAATCGACACCGAGTTCATGCGCGAAAAAACCTACTATCCTCAGTTGTGTCTGCTGCAAATTGCCGCAGATGACCAGGTATTTTTAATCGACCCGCTGCCACAGCAGCTGGACTTGTTTCCGCTTGCTCGACTATGGACAGACTCCTCGATTGTGAAAGTTTTTCACGCAGGCATCCAAGACCTGCAGATTTTGTTTGACGCCTGTGGTGTTGCTGTGCGGTCGTACTTTGACACGCAAGACGCAGCGACCCTCATTGGCTTGCCAGAACAGATTGGCTACGCGGCACTGGTAAAACGTCTGCTGGACGTCGACTTGGACAAGGCGGACAGCTTTACCGATTGGTCGCGCCGCCCCCTAAGCCCAGCCCAGCTAGATTACGCGACCCAAGACGTTACCTGGCTGCTACGTCTGTACCCTGTCATTTTGGAAAAGTTGGCGGCACTGGGCAGATTGTTCTGGTTAGATGAAGAGTTTGACCAAAGGTGCAGGCCAGAAGTCCTGAGCATCGATGTCGGCAGCGTCTATCTGCGCCTGAAACGGGTATCCTCGCTAAAGCCACAGCAGCTAGCAGTTGCCCGCGAGGTCGCTGCCTGGCGCGAAATGCAGGCAATGCGCAAAAACATCCCCAAACGCTGGCTACTCTCTGACGAGGCGGTACTCGACATTGCCCGGCGCGCACCCACCAGCGAGGCAGGTCTTGCCAGTTTACGCGGAGTTGGTCCAAACCTGAAACATAGCCTGAGTGACATTGTGCGTGCGGTAAAAGCAGGCAAAGACTGTCCTGCAGACGCCTGGCCGCAGCTAATTGAACGCCGCAAGCTAAGCGGCGACGAGCACGCAGCCCTTGAACTGATGACAGCCATTGTGCGCAAATGTGCAGCAGAAAATCTGCTGGCAAGTTCAGTTCTTGCCTCGCGCAGTGTGCTCGAAGACTACCTGACCTGCCGCAGTGACGACTGTGTCATTATGCAGGGTTGGCGTAAAGACTTGATAGGCAATCAGTTAGAACGTCTGCTGGCAGGCAAGCTTGCTTTGCGTTTGGCAGACGGTGCTTTAGTGGTCGAAGACCTCGATGTCTGAGTACACGGACACTAAAACGGCTGTTTCGGTCAGCGAAGCTCTCAGCATTGTCAAGATTGGTCTTGAGACCCTGCGTCTGCGTGTTATTGGCGAGGTCTCAGGTTTTACGGGAAATCGCTACCCAACGCGCTATTTCAGCCTAAAAGATGGCGATGCCGTGCTGAAATGTGTCGTGTGGCGAAACGTGTACGAGGCAGCAGCTGTCGACTTAAAAGATGGCCAAGAAATAGAGGTTGTCGGCAAATTCAGTGCTTACCCCGCACGTGGCGAGCTAAACTTTCAGGTGGCAAAACTCTACATTTCTGGCGAGGGGCAGCTGCGCATGGAGCTGGCTGCACGTGAGGCACGCCTGCGCGCAGAGGGGCTTTTTGATGCGGCGCGCAAAAGTATGCTGCCCGTCTATCCCCTGCGAATTGCAGTAGTCACCTCACCGGCAGGTGCGGTCATTCATGACATTACCCAGACTCTGCAGCAGCGGTGGCCTCTGGCAGAAATCTTGCTGTATGGCGTACGCGTCGAGGGAGCAGACGCCGTGGCGCAAATTATGGCGGGTCTGCAGGCAGCAGACGCCTCAGATGCAGAGGTGATTATTCTGGCGCGGGGTGGCGGTTCCTTTGAGGACTTGCTGCCTTTTTCTGACGAAGCGCTGGTGCGCTGTATTGCTGGCCTGAACAAACCAGTCGTTGCTGGCATCGGTCACGAACCAGACAACAGCCTCGCAGACTTGGTTGCTGATGTGCGTGTTGCCACACCAACAGCTGCTGCCGAGGCAGTCAGCAGTCCTGGTATCGATACGCTAACGCGCCTGCTTGCTAGCAACAGCAGCAGCATACACGCTGCAATGCGTGACCAGATTCAACAGCGCGCCGAGCGCCTCGCTGCCCTTGCGAGTCGTCCCGTTTTTGCAGGACCTGCCGAATTGCTGCAGGTTCGTAGCATGATGCTTGATACGGCGCAGCAGCGACTGATAACCTGCATGACGCAGGGATTTGTCACCCAGCAGCAGCGGGTCACACACACGCACAAGCGGCTGCAACAGGCAGGTGCAAGCTTGCTGGCACCGCAGCGCAGCAAACTAGAAGCTGTTGTGGGGATGCTGGACGCACTCTCTCCGCTAAAAGTATTGGGACGCGGATACGCGCTGGTATTTGACGCGACAGACACACGCGATGTCATCGATTCGGTGGCAGCGGTCACGCCGGGGCAAGGGGTGCAGGTACGCTTACAAGACGGTCAGCTTGACTGTGAAGTGAAAGGGATAGTCGATGAAGTTTAACGAACAATTGACACAACTCGAGGCGATTGTCACCCAACTTGAGGGTGGGCAGCTTGACCTTGAGGACAGTCTGAAACGTTATGAGGAGGGCGTCCAATTGATTCGCTCGCTGCAAGAAAAGTTAGCGAGTGCCGAACAAAAAGTGCAGCTAATGATGGGAGAGATTCATGAGCAAGACTAGCGACAGTGCGACCAGTCAGCCAGAGGACTGTATCTTTTGCAAGATTGTTGCTGGTGATTTTGGCAGCGACTTTGTCTACGAGGATCAGTGGGTGGTTGCCTTTGATGACATTAGTCCGCAGGCACCAGTTCACACTCTGATTGTGCCGCGCGAACATGTTGCAAACCTCGAAGATGACCCCAGTCCCGAACTGCTGGCACGTACTTTTGGCGCAGTCAGTACGGTCGCGCGCCTGAAAGGTATCGACAAAAGCGGCTACCGCATTGTGCAAAATAACGGTGCCGGTGCCGGACAAACCGTCTACCACTTACATGTTCATCTGATGGGTGGTACCAACTTTGACGAGGGACTGCGTTAGTTTTCGGTTAAGATAGAAGCCTGCAAAACTGTACAACGACTGCACTGGAAGTGTTAGGAGATACGCCATGAGTTCATTTCTCGCAAAAACAATCGACCGCGCCCGCGCCGCTAACAAACAGGTCATCCTGCCCGAAGGCTGCGACGCGCGTACCTGGGAAGCCGCTGCGCGTGTTACAGCACAGGGCATAGCGCGCCTGACCATACTGGCAAGTCCTTCAGATATTCCGGCAGAGTTTGACCAGAGCAGTGTGACCATAATCGACCCAGCAACCTCGATGCTGAAAGATGAACTTGCAGAAGCACTGTTCGAACTGCGTCAGGCAAAGGGACTGACCCGCGAACAGGCAGACGAGTTAATCCTTGAACCTTTGTACTTTGCTGCCATGATGGTCAAGCGGGGTATGGTTGACGGTATGGTCGCTGGTGCGGTTAACGCGACTAGTGCGGTGCTGCGTTGTGCGCTGCAAATACTCAAGACAGCACCGGGCACAAAGCTGGTTTCTAGCTACTTTATCATGGATGTGCCCAATTGCGAGTACGGTGCAGACGGCGTGTTTCTTTACGCAGACTGCGGTCTGGTAGAAAACCCCGATGCTCAGGCACTATCTGAAATCGCCATCTCGTCAGCGGGGTCCTTTGAGGCCTTGGTTGGGCAGCAGGCACAGGTTGCCATGTTGTCTTATTCGACCTATGGCAGCGCAAAAAGCGAGCTGACAGAAAAAGTCGTCGAGGCAACGCGTCTGGCAAAAGAAAAGCGTCCCGACATCGCACTTGATGGTGAGCTGCAGCTGGATGCTGCTATTGTTCAGGCGATTGGGGCTTCAAAAGCACCCGACAGCACGGTCGCCGGTAAAGCAAACGTCTTGATTTTCCCCGACCTGAACAGTGGAAACATTGCCTACAAGCTAACTGAACGTCTGGCAAAAGCAGAGGCTTATGGACCAATCACCCAGGGAATTGCCGCACCCGTCAATGACCTGTCGCGCGGCTGCAGCGCAGATGATATCCTAGGCGTCATCGCGATTACTGCCGTACAGGCTGCTGGTCAGTAAGCCAGCACTAGCAAAGCACAGAGAGGGCCTGAAATGAAGATACTGGTACTGAACGCTGGTTCATCGTCTTTGAAATATCAGCTGATGGACAGCACCACCGAAGAAGTTCTGGCAAAAGGTGTTGTCGAGCGCATTGGACTAGCGGGAGAGGCTGACCATTCCTTTGACATTGGCGGTGCTAAGGGCAAAAGTAGTGCCGAAATCGCTGACCACGAGTGCGCACTGCAAGCTGCCATTAGCGTGCTTAGCTGTCCTGACGGTGGCGTCATTGCCGATTTAAGCGACATTTCAGCGGTTGGACATCGTGTCGTGCATGGTGGCGAGTACTTCTCGACATCGGTTGCTATCGACGAAGATGTCTTGGCAAAACTGGACGAAGTCTCTCCTCTTGCACCTTTGCACAATCCCGCTGCGGTTACCTGTATTCGTGCCTCGCGCACGCTGATGCCCCATATTACGCAGGTTGCTGCCTTTGATACGGCGTATCACCAGACCATTCCGCCCGAGGCACACCACTATCCGCTGCCGCGCAATTTGTACGACAAGTACAAGGTGCGTCGCTACGGCTTTCATGGGAACTCTCACCGTTATGTTGCCCAGCGCAGTGCAGATTTGGTGGGTATTCCTCTGCGTGACCTGAAAATTATCAGCTGCCATTTGGGTAATGGTGCCTCGATTGCAGCGATTAAAAACGGCGTGTCGGTTGATACTAGCATGGGCTTTACGCCACTCGAGGGCCTGATGATGGGAACACGCACGGGAACCATCGACCCGGCAATCGTCACCTTTTTGATGCGTCAAGAAAACCTGAGTCCTGACGAAATCGACAACCTGATGAACAAGCAGTCGGGGCTTTTGGGTGTCAGTGGCATCAGTAGTGACTTGCGCGACGTGCTAGACGCACAAGACCGTGGTGACGAACTAGCGCGCCTTGCCAATGACATGTACGCCTATAGTATCAAGCGTCTGGTGGGACAGTACATGGCTATTTTGGGTGGTCTGGACATCATTGTCATGACCGCAGGGGTAGGCGAGAACAGCCCCGTCATGCGTGCTGCAGCACTTGCCGGTCTAGAACACTGGGGAATCGCCGTTGACCCCTGGCGCAATTTCGAGAAAAAAGAGACCTTTGCAGACGGCAAAGACGGCGAGTTCAAGATTTCTGCCACGGGTTCACGGGTAAAGATCCTTGTGGTTCCTACCAACGAAGAACTGATGATTGCCCGCGACACAAAGGCTTTGCTCTAGTACGGGCAGGCGGAGTTTTAACCAATAACGCAATTTACTACAAGTAGTGTCTGAAAGGGGCGTGCTCACCTACGGTGAGCACGCCCCTTTATGTGCTTATGGTGCACGTTCTTCTTCAGAAAATATGAAAAATTTATGAAATGACCCCGATTGTTACGTCACAGGATACAATTGGTAGCTGATGTTTATATGAAATTCATTCAGTATCATATATGACATTGAATAATTAATGATTAACTGCAGCTAGACCGCCAGATCTGGAGCATGTAAGATGAACAGTATCAGGCGAATAGTGAGCAACTATGCACAGAAAGACTTCTCGCGATTAAGCATTGCCCTCTTGGTTGTGCTGATTGCAATCCTCTTTATTTTCGGTAGCATTTTTCTTGCTGTCGGAGGTAACCAAACAGGCGACGGTCTGCTGCAGACAGGGTTTTCCTGGCAGCAAGAAACAGGCGACACGAACCCTTTTTCTGACGAGTCTAGCGAGTCTGACCAGCAGCATGCGCTGGCCGAGCCTTCACTGGTAGAATCTGACACGGTTTTGGCAGCGCGCAGCCTGCCCCAGCGGTCGGGGGGTGCTGGTGTTTATGCTCCCTTGGGTGGTAATACGCTGCTTCCTGGTGACGAAGCGCGACTGGTTGTTATGGCGGTGATGGGAGATCCCGGTGAGGGCTACTATCAAGCGTATCCGGCAACTGCTGCTGGCCTTACTTCGGCATTGACGGATTTGTTTCATGGTGCAGACTCCCAGACAGACTACATTGTCTATATTGGCGCAAACATAATCGGTGGTATCGAGGCGCGCTTTGCTAATACGGGTGCTGCCGGTACCTTTTCTGGTTTGGCGGGCAGAGTTAATGGTCTGGTGTTGACAGGATCACCTGCTGACCCCGTTACTGACACTGCGGCGATGACTGCTGCAGCTGCTGGCTCGCGTACCTTTTTGACAGGAGGGACATCGTGGTTTGGTTCGCACATTACCCTGCGCAATTTGCGCCACGACCTAGGTGCGATAGTGTATATGAATGGCTACGACCTGACCCTGGCAGGCAATTCCTGGCAGCTCAGTGCGACGAGCTATTATGGTGGTGCCGCAAACGGTAGCATCGTTCCTGCAAACGAGACAGTTCACATTCAGGTGTATTCGACAGGTGTTGGTGACTCAACTTTTTTTGGTGGCATGAACGTGGGTACCATCAATGGCAACACCGCTGTCAGTATTTACGGTACCAGTGGCAACTTGCTAAATGTGCGTGGTGGCGGTAACGGCACCAGTTCTGTAGCACGCGCAAACGTCACCGGAGACGTAAGCACTACCATCACGGGTATGGCAACAAATACTGGTGGACTGAACAGCTTTTTGGGAGGCGTCAATTTTGGTGACATCGGGGGGAGAGTGACCAATACGATCAGCGGACCAGGACGCTTTGGGCCGACACTGGGCTCGTCAACAGATGCTGCAGTTGGGGCAGGTCACTTTGTTGGTGGCTCGCGTGATGGTAGCATTGGTGGTGCAGCAACTGCTGGCGGTTCCGTTGATACTAGCAATCTTGCTAATGATTATTCAGAGTTGCAGGAAAGCAGCGACTATGTACTGAAAAACGACATCGACACCAGCCGCTATACGGCGGGCAGAAAATACTACATTGGCGCAAATACGGTACGCGGCACCATCACCGGAAACATCATCAACATTGTCAAGGCAGGTGGCAGAACCAGTGGTGGATACACTGGCCTTCAGGCAGTGGGTGGCTATGGAACATCAATTACACTAATTAATGAAACCTGGGCAACAGGTCCAGGCAGCTTTGTGGGGTCACTGGCAACGGGGCGCGTTAGCAATGTCGAAGTTGGCAGGGCACGCGCCGAAGCAGCGGCAGGCTTTCGTGTGTATGGCAATGTGACCAACATAGTACGTTCAGGTCATATCTCTGAACTTGCTGGCCCGGGCTATTTTCGTGGTGCAGGCTGTGGTGGCTATATCAAAGGCAACATCTATTCTGCGATTGGTACCGATGGTCTGGTTTACCAAAGGGATGCCAACAGTTATGCGTATCGTGTATCAGCGACTGCAGCTCAGGCAACACAGGGTAGAAGCACCGACTTTGACTTGGTTGGCGGTGGCGGAATAGAAAGCAACAGCAACAGCATCTGCATTGTCGGAGACACCACCCTCGTACTGAAAGAAGTCCGCGCACGCTGGACCTACGGAGCAAGCTTTGGTGGCGTCCTTATAGGAGACAGCCACATAGAACTGCATTCAGGTGTGGTTGATACACTTGAGGGTGCTGGCTATGACACCTATGTTTTTGTCGGAGACAGCCGAGCAGAGGTCCATGGAGGTCAGGTGGAATGGTTTCTTTCTGGTGGCGGCTGGAACGACCACTGGCATGACGGCAACGTCAGTGTTGAAGTCATGGATACCCCTCCTCCTCATACTGCTATTATCAATGCTTCTATGGGAGGAACCTATGGTGCATCGGCGCGGCATTACACCAGCGGGGATTCAAAAATAGTGATACGCGGCGGCGACTTTCGCGGGGTGCCAGCAGATGTTCCGATTGGTTTCTCGGCAGGCCCTACCAATGCGGGTACCATTTTTGGCAATGCCTACATGACCATTGATTTGCGAGGAAATCGCTACGGATTTGCTACAACCGATGCAAACGCCGTCAGTGCGGGACGATCAACTGCTGCTTCTGCTGCAAGTATTTTAGGTACCAACAGAAACAACACCATCGAACTGAACATTTTTACTGACGACGCAAATACTGACCTCTTAAGTGGTATGAACATCTATGGTGATTCCTTTCTTTCGGGCACCAGTGACAATACGCGGGCGGGGCGCATTACGATGAACATTAATGCACCAGACTCAAGCATTGGCAATCTGTTTGCAACCAGCTACGAGAACCTGACAGGAACAGGTGCCTCGCGCATGTTGCTGCGTGATGTCGAAATCAATCTGGTGTCAGCAGGCACCATCAAGGGTCTGTCGTCAGGAAATGGCTTTACCGGTACTGTTGCTACAGACAATACACTGACCAATGCCATTGCCGCCCAAAGTGCTGCACAGGGCAGACGTGCGGTCATCAACGTTGGTCCCCAGTCAGATGATCCCGAACATCCACTGGCTGAACGCGAAAGCTATGTTCCGGCAGATGGACTACCTCGCGAAATAAACGTTGGCGGAGTCGGTGTTACGGGCTTTACCGAAATGAACATTAACAGGCGGCTGTTGCTTGCAACGGCAGGCACTATTAAAAATGGTGGTTCGCGGGCTGCTCTGGAGACCTATGGGGAGTACGACCAGTTTGGGCACATTACTGTGCAGGCAGGCGAGGGTATTGACGCTGCTGGCTTTGGTATGGTTCCTGCTGGTAGCTCGCTGATAGTTGCAGGCGACCTAAAGGCGGTGGGTGCAGGTCATGCCTACATTCAGTCCCCCGGTGCGCAAAACCAGGCAATCCTTAGCAGGGCAGACATCGAGGATCAGCTGGTGTGGCTGCGGGTTGGAAACACGGCTGCATCTGCCTTTCCTGTCCCCAGTACCTACTTTACGGCATATTCTGGCTGGCACGTTTTTACGCTGAACCCCGACAGGACGCGGGTAGCACATATTAATTCTGACAACCTTATTGGTATTGACAGGGTGACGGGTCGAGCCTTTCTGGGTGACAACGTTATTCCCGCCACGGGCAACAACGGCTTTGCTATCTGTGTTCCCGCCGAATACTTTGTGATACCCACAGGCCTTAACACAGCAACGGGTCATGCGGCTGTGATGCTGGCAGTAACAATTGGCTTTATCTTGCTGGCAGGCAGTGGCTATCTGCTGCAAAAACAGAGGCAGCGACGGCAGCCCAAAAGCTAACAGCAGCCAGCAAGCTTTCAAAAGAGGTTCCCTCTGTCTGCCACATGCGGTATAGTCGTGCTATGGAAAAATTGCAGCCCATACGCAGCAAGGACAATGACCTGTACAAAAAAATCAAGTCCTACACTGTGCCAAAGTATCGCAAGCGCGATAATGTCGTGCTGGTCGAGGGGCAAAAGACCTATGACGAGGCATACACACGCCTCAATTGCCTTTACACCATTGTCAGCGAAAGCTACTATCTAAAGAATGCAGAGGTAGGGGCAGAGGCGGCGGAGGGCGTCCAGCACGTTATTGATGATGCACTGTTTAGCTCTCTTTCTGAACTGAAGACCAGTCAGGGTATTTTGGGTGTCTTTCAGATGCCTGACTTTCATATTGACCTTGCCACCTTGCAGCGTGTAGTTGTGCTGCAGGGTGTCCAGGACCCTAAAAATGTTGGTGCGATTATGCGCAACGCACATTGCCTGGGCTACCAAGCGGTCTTTTTGTCAGAGGGCTGCGCGCAGGTCTTTTCTCCTAAGGCGATTCGTGCTGCCATGGGTGCTAGCTTGTATGTTCCGAGCACAGTAGGCGACATCTTTGATCAGGTCATACAGTTAAAAGAAGCCGGCTTTACCGTCATTGCTGCTGACCTTTCGGGAAGTGAAACACTGCCAGCAGACTTGACCTCGCAGGACAAAATCGCCCTGCTGATTGGCGGCGAAGGCAGCGGCATTTCTCCCGAAGTACTGCAGGGTTGTGACTACCGTTTTCGTATTCCTCTACAGCCAGGCGCAGAAAGCCTGAACGTGTCGGTGGCAAGTGGCATTGTCATGTACCTGCTGAATACGCCGTGTAACAACGACCAGACAAACGAATAGAAAGCAGCAAACAAGGCTATGGAAATTATTGCAGCGATAGTGATTGGAGCCGTGCTAGGAGTGGCGGTTGGCGCGACAGTAATGGTGCTACTGACTTCGCAAAAAAACGCTCAGACAAAAAAACGCGCAGAGCAAGCAACAGCTCTTGAGGCAAATTTGCAGGACGTCCAGCAATCACTGACAAGCACGCAGACAGAAATAGCGAGTCTGCGCGAGGACAATGCGCGTTTAGGCGCGCAATCTGACGCCTATCAGCAGCAGCTAGAAAAAGCCGAGGCGCAGCTGGCGGGTTTGCACCAGCAGAAAATTGCTGAACAGCAGCAGGAAAGCAAGGTCATCGAAAAGCTAGCACCGGTGTCAAAAAGTGTCGAGACCATGCAGCGCAAAATATCAGAACTAGAAGAAGCGCGCCTGCGCCAAGACGAGAACCTAAGCAAAACCATTGGACAGCTGCAGGCAACAACCAATACCTTGGCAGGTACCTTGACCAAATCACAAGAACGTGGCCGCTGGGGAGAAGTCCAGCTGGAACAGATTTTTGAAAACGCTGGCCTTATCGAGACGGTACACTTTGAGCGTCAGTCAACAACAGCTGCAGGTGCGCAAGAAAACACGCGCATCAGACCAGACTTTTTGCTGAAACTGCCCAATGGACGTATTGTTCCCATTGACGCAAAGGTGCCTTTTGGCAGCTATGACAAAGCATGCGAAATCCCCTTGAGTGCTGACCCCGATGAGCTGCGTCGCCGTGATGACTTGCTGAAAAAACACGCTGCGGCACTAAAAGACCACGTCAAAGCCCTGGCACGCAAAGAATACGGCGAGTCGCTGCCGGGTGCTCCTGATTTTGTTGTGGCCTTTTTGCCGGCAGAAGCTTTGCTTTCTGCAGCGCTTGAGGCTGATCCACAGCTGGTTGACTATGCCTTTTCGCAGCGCGTAGCCTTGGCAAGTCCCGTAACCTTGTGGTCAATAGTCAAATCCATCGCCTATGCCTGGCAGCAACAAGAGGCAACAGAAAACGCCCAAGAAATCGTCGAAGCCGGCAAAGAATTGTTAAGGCGCATGGCAACGCTTGCGGGTCACAGCACAAAACTGAAGGGCAATTTAGAGAAAACCGTCAAATCCTACAATGAATTTGCCTCGAGTTTGGAACGCAACCTGCTGACACAAGCTGATAAGTTGCGAAAACTTGATTTGAGCAAAGAACTTCCCGCAGCGCAGCAAATTGATAGTACACCTCAAGGTTTTAGTAAGCCTGAATTGGCAGAGTAGAGCGCGCCAGGCGCGCTCCAATTGGTGCTTATTTAATTATGCTTAAACAACTTCAGCTGCCCACTACCATCATAATAAACAGGCACATTAAAGGGCTTAATCTCTTCGATGATGCCAGGCGACAGGACTTCTGTTAAAAGGTCACTAAAGATATTTGGTGCGATTAAAGAAGTTGCGACGACAAATTCTAAAGGTGGTGAATGTTCACCGCTTTCGTAGCGATAAATGCTACGAGGCGAGTGGTGTACTCCACAACAATCATGCAGTGCTCGTGATAGAGATTCTGGTCGGGTCAAGTTTGCTTTGATGCGCGTGCGTTTGAGTATTTGTCCAAATCGCTGCGCAATATGAGGTTCTGAAAAGGCACGTTTCAGCGCGCGGCGGTTATGGACGTACAGATTTTGTTCGTCGGTCATCGGACTCCTTTCACCTGCATGTGGGTCATGTGTGTGGTCATGTGTGCGAATTTGCACAGTGGTTATAATTGCACGCTGCAAAGAAAAAAATAAATTCAGACCACAAAACTACAAAGAGTTCACCGTAGCAGCACGGCTTGCTTCACGCAGCCAGCATATGTATCAAAAAATGAACACTTTAAGAAGAACATATCCACCATGCTAGAATTTCCTGTGCACAAAAAATGGTGCTGTTTTTATGTGAAATGACGGCCACTATGGCCGATAGGTAGATGACACCGAAACGAAAGTGAGACTGCCATGAGCGTCAGAATTCCCAAATTCCGTGGGGGGGGGGGGGCTCTCAGAAAAATCTAGGTTAATGTTGCTAATTGCAGCAATT
>Ga0123353_10007911_pt1 | contig 14448 bp, 15 predicted proteins | sample TergutLab28metaG_3_FD_92763 | JGI IMG/M metagenome (GOLD analysis project Ga0123353, IMG submission 92763) | Labiotermes labralis P3 segment gut microbial communities from Petit-Saut dam, French Guiana - Lab288 P3 | ecosystem: Host-associated > Arthropoda: Insects > Digestive system > Gut ... | reverse complement strand
TTGGTAAAATGATAAAAAAACGTAAGGGACGCACACTCGGGCGTTAGTTTGGGCTACAATAATTTTTTTGTTTTTATCGCCCTTGATTGCGATTTGGTTTCAAACATTTGCCCACAGCTTCAAAACTGATATACTTATGGTCAATAAAGGTCTAACCCTTAATACAGTTTATAAAATAGTAATTCCTTGCGTGATTGCTGAGAATTACAGAACGGACACATCGAACCAATTTTCGTGTCAAATTTTTTTCATTTTAACTTGCAGTTTTTATTTATGATGGCATACTAAATAAACTATCGTTAAATTAATTCAGGAGGTAGCGGAATGCACACGTTTTATGTTTCCGATATGAGCTGTAAACATTGTGTCAGAACGATAACCGAGGCGCTTAATGAGGCCGGTTTTTCAGATTTTGAAATAGACCTTGAGGCAAAGAAAGTTACGGCAAAAGTATCTGAGGAGGAGGCCGGGAAAATTCGCTCAGTAATAGAAGAGGCAGGATACAACCCTACTGAAGCAACAATATGAGCAAAAATGATATAGGAAGAATTTCAATTCTAAATCAAACATATACTTTGGTGGGGAAACTAAGCGATTGTATTAGAAATGGAATGAGCTTAAATTATGGATATGTTTGTGTAATATTTATTTAATCGGAAAGTATGGAGGCATTAACCAATACTGACCATAAGATGGAAAGCCTTACGAATTTACTGATGTTTTTCTATATGTACTTGAAAACCAGGCTTATTTCAAATTGGGAGGTGCATCATGCGCGGGATCGAAGGGGCGCTGGCCGTCTGGCGGGAAGTTCTTAACGGCGGATTTGCGAGCGAAATTTTAAGGAAAAAAGCAGCGCAAATGAAGCCTGAAGATTTAACTCTTTGCTCTTCGCTCGTTTATGCAGCGCTGAGAAGATATAACCTATGGAAAGATATATATTCCCGTTTCACAAAGGCTGAAATATCTCCTCAGGTTTCTGACGCGTTGCTCATCGGAACCGCAGGCCTGCTTGAGCTCAAACATTTTGAGCCCGCTCCCCTTGTAAGCGGAATAGTAAATGAGGTGCGCAAAGTTGAAGCCAAGGCTTGCGGATTGGTAAACGCAGTTTTACGCAAAGTTGAATCAGAAGGGGCTCATTTGTTAAATAAAATAAAGTCAAGCCCAAGAATTTCTGAAAAAGCGCTCGTGGCAGGAATACCTAAATGGGCGCTTCCGTTATGGCTGAAATCATGGGGGAACGCAGGAGTTAACGAATTATTGAGTTATTCAAACATTCGTCCATACTCTTCCTTAAGGGTAAGCGGAACGACAGATCCGGTAATAAAAAAGTTGAGGGAAACGGGGCTTAACGCTTGGCAATCTCCATTAGTCTCAAGAAGCGTAAGGATTTCGACTACGGTGTTTCCTTCCGGCCTTCCTGGATACGCTGATGGAGAATTTTCCCCGCAAACCGAGTCCTCCATGATGGTAGGGAGCCTTTTATCCCGTTTCTATAAAGGCGGTCATGTTCTTGACATGTGCGCGGGTCGTGGAGTAAAAGCTATTCAATTTGCTCAGGAAGAAGAAAGCGCGCCCATAGAGTGTTGGGACCTTTCGGCGAACAGGACAAAAGCCGCTTTGATTGAAGCAAAACGACTCAAAGCGGGAGAAAGGATTTTGTTCAGAACCGGGGACGCTATGGAGCTCGAACCGATAAGAAAGCCTTCTATAGTACTTCTTGACGCTCCCTGTTCAGGCAGCGGCACATGGAACCGGCGCCCGGAATCTAAGCTTAAAACAACCCGTTCCATACTTAACGGAATGATGAGGCTCCAGGCAAGCTTATTGAACCGTGCGCTTTCATTAGTCGAGAGCGGCGGTGTTATAATTTACTCGACATGCAGTTTGTTCCGGGAGGAAAATGAGAACATAGCAGCAAATGCTTTGACTTGCGGAGCTCGTTTTCTTCCACTGGAAATGAAAGGAAGCCATTTAAGACGCGGAAGCCCTTTTGGGACATATATTATGCCGTTACTGCCGTGGTTGGATGGTTTTTATGTTGCCGTAATTATGAAATAATAATTAAAAAAAGTTAAAACTAAACACTAAATTTCCACAAATTAAATGTATTATATAATATTCATATATGATGGACGGGAGGTTTGATTTCATGGATAATTTTTTTAAATGGACGGTATTGTTTATAGTACTGGTGATCCTTGCTGCAGGAGGGGTTGCTTTTTATTCTGTTTTTCTTGCTGACAGAGGTATGAATTTGCCGTCCTTCCGTGAAATGTCCCTAATTGATGCTGTAGCAGACGCGGAACAGCTAGGATTGAGTGTTCGTATAGAGCAAATGGATTCCAAACTTCCAACTGGAAAAGTGCTTGCTCAGTGGCCGGAACCGGGGACAAGAATACGCGGATCTGACAGAAATGTTATCCTTAAGATAAGCAAGGGCGGAGAACGCCGCCCAATGCCAAATATTCGAGACATTAACGTAACGAGAGCTACCCGAATGTTAGAGGAACAGGGATTTACAGTAGGAGATATCATTCGCATAAAGGACAGTTCAAACAGCGGGCTTCCCGCTGGATCTGTCATAGCTCAGAGCCCGGCGGCTGATTTACAGGCTATCCCTTTGAGCTACAAAGTTGACCTGCTTGTAAGCGAAGGCACGGAGGATGGAAGAATTGCAGTGCCGAACGCATCCCAAATGACTGAATCGGAAGCTAAAGAATTGCTCGAAAGCGCAGGATTAAGGGTTTCCTCAGTGGAGAAACAAAGGAATAGGAATGTAAGTGAGGGACAGGTTATAAATACCCGCCCCGCCGCCGGAACCATGGTAAACAGAGGTGACGGAATAAGAGTTTTCATCTCAATGGGAGATACAAGCCCTGTAACGGGTCCGGAAACTGCGGCGACGTCTCCCGCCACGGTCAGACCGAATGAACCAAACCTTACAGACTTAACCGTACTGGACCAACCAAGGCAAGTAAGACCTGAAACGACTCCTCAAAGACCGGGATCTTCTGCCCTGGAAAATGATCCTCATCACCCTGAATTCAATTTGCCAACACCAGGCAGAGCAACAACGACTCCTCCTCCGGTTGTCACCCCTGTCGCACCGACAACACCAATTCCAGTGGCAAATCCAGGGGATAAGATTGCAAGAATCAGATATACGGTACCTCCGATCCTAAGAACTTTACCGATTAAGATAGAGATCGTAGACCCCAGAGGGACTCGTACCCTGCTGGAGAGAAACGCGAGAGCGAATGAAACTATACAGTTAGACGGCAGTTATACTCAGGAAGCCGTAGTAACGATATTGCTCGGCGGAGAATTCGTATGGCAGGAAAGGTATAGGTAAATGAGAAAAATATTGATCGCTCCCTCCATACTTGGAGCGGATCCGATCTCAATAGCATCAGGGATAGATTCTTTAAACTATGAATTTGATTGGCTGCACGTTGATGTTATGGACGGATGCTTTGTCCCTAACATATCTTACGGAGCTTCCATGGTGAAAGCATTAAGAAAGCGATACGAAGGATCATTTCTTGACGTTCATCTTATGGTTGAAAATCCGGAAAAAAAATTGGGGGATTTTATCGAAGCGGGAGCAAACCTCATAAGTTTTCACGCTGAAGCCACCCCTCATCTGCACAGGGCAGTGCAGTATGTGCATTATTCAGGAGTGAAGGCGGGAATATCAATAACTCCTTCAACGCCAGCGGAAGCTTTGCGTCCAATGCTTCAGTTTTTGGATATTGTTCTCATAATGTCAGTTAATCCCGGCTTCGGCGGACAGGAATTTTTAGACTTTACTACCGATAAACTGCGTAAGCTTGCATGTTGGAGAGAATCTGAAAAGCTTAATTTCCTCATAGAGATTGACGGGGGCGTAAATATTGAAAATGCAAAAAAACTTGCCGATGCAGGTTGTGACGTATTGGTTATAGGAAGCGCGGTATTTATGCAAGATAACCCCGCGCAATACATAAGGGATGTTAAAGTCCTGATTTCAGAGTAAAATTATAGCAATTGGAGGAAGTTATACATGTCTTTGCCTGATGAAAGAATAAATATTCTCAGAGAACTCGGTGAGGAAATTAGAGCAAGAAGGGAAGAGCTCGGAATATCCTTTGACGACATATATCAAAAAACCAGGATCCGGCAATCCTATCTTGAAGCTTTAGAAACGGCGAATTACGAAGTTCTTCCTGATGCTGTATATACTTTGGGGTTCATTCGTACATACCTTGGGATAATTAAATTTGATGATTTATATCCTGAATTCCGGCACTGGCTTATGAAAAATACGCGTGCCCATGGAAAAGGAAAAGATGCCGGAGAAATTGGCCCTTATGACCTTCCTACCCCGGGATTCAAGTTGGCATCACGTTTTTGGGTTTTCGCAGTACTGCTGCTCATAGTTTTCGGAGCTGCGACTTACGTTACTTATTCATGGAGTAAAAATGGAATGCCCATTATTGTGCCCAGAAACGAACAAAAAACTGAGAATAGAGAGCTGCTTTCAGCAGTATTAAGTGACGACGTCAGCGAAGAGATAAAAAGCGATGATGTCAGCATTGATGTGAGTGTCGTCAACGTTCCGCTCGTTGAACCGGAGGCCAAAAAACCGGAACTGAAGATCATAGCAGCAAACGATGATTGTTGGATATCTATCCGTGTCGGCAATGGAAAGATAGAGGAAAAAACGCTCAAAAAAGGAGAAACGATTACGATGGAGCTGTCCGAAAGGACGAGGGTAAACTATGGACGTCCGTGGGCTGTAAACGTAATTCATAACGGTTTAGACATAGGCTCGCCGTATAAGAGCGGAGCCAGGAAACCGCAGGTCAATTTTTATGACCCTGATGGCAGAAGCGGTAGAATTGAGGCTAGAGCACAACCATAAAGGACAGTGGTCAATGGGTAGCAAAAACGCAGGAGCGGCACCCTGATGGGGAAAACAAGCGATTAACGCAACTCACAAAAGCCTAGCTGGCTATTTGCTTATGCCGCCCGACATAGAGAAAGACAGAAAAAATCGTAAATGAAAATTTATTTTCAGAGTTTTGGCTGCGCTAAAAATTCCGCGGATAGTGAAAAGTTGATAGGGTTACTGCACGCAGCCGGACATAAAGTAGTTTTTGACTTAAAGGAGAATTCTTCAGATCAAGCGCTCACCAAGTTGAATGCAACATGGTGTGAAGCCGCAATCATTAACACTTGCGGCTTTATTGAAGATGCGGTCAAGGAAAATATAAACGCGGTCCTTAACCTTGAATCCCTGAAAGAAAACGGCGTTATCAATAAAATAATAGTTGTAGGCTGCCTTTTCAACAGATACGGGGAAGAACTGAAAAAAGAAATTCCATTGGTTGACCTTTGGGCAAAATCGGAGGATTGGGATACGGTCCTCCTTTTTTTGAGCGGCGGTAAAATAACAACAAAAGTAGCAGATGAACACTGGGTGCGCGGAATATTAAAAGGTAATTCCTCTGCTTCACGATATTTGAAGATTAGTGAAGGGTGCGATGGACTCTGTTCTTACTGCACAATTCCATCTATACGCGGACGCGCAAGCAGCGTTCCGATAGAGCGGCTCATTACGGAGGCCGTTAATCTTTGCGAGCGTGGAGCAAAAGAATTATGTTTAGTCGGGCAGGATACGACCATTTACGGCAATGACATTTACGGAGAGCCGAAATTTGAAGAACTGCTTGCAGAGCTTGAAAAACACACTCCGGAAGATATCTGGATAAGGCTGCTTTACCTGCATCCAAACAGGGTCACGCGAAAATTCATAGATAAAGTGACAATGAGTAAAAAAATTCTTTCATACCTTGACATACCGATTCAACACATATCGGAGCCCATACTGCGAAGTATGAACCGTTCAGGGGACGAGCTGCATATAAGGGATGTCTTCCGATACGCGAGGGAAAATGATCCGCTATTCGCTTTAAGGACAACAGTGATGGTAGGTTTCCCCGGAGAAACTGAAGAACACTTCAGTCGGCTTTTGGATTTTCTGGAAGAGATGCAAATAGACAGGGCAGGAGTCTTTGAATACTCACCTGAAGAAGGAACAAAGGCGGTATCGTTCGTTTCTCAGGTCGATAGAAAAACTAAAAAGAAGCGTGCATCCCGTCTTATGAAGCTTCAATCTCAAATTTCAGCAGCAAGACAGAGGCTCTTTATAGGCAGGACGCTTAAAATACTTGTCGAATCAACGGATGTAAAAGATAAAATCGCATGGGGACGTTCATACCGTGACGCGCCCGAGGTGGACGGGTTTGTCGGTGTTCATTTTTCGTCAGCATCGAAAAACATCATCAAGGCAGGAGAATTCATACATTCAAAAATATCGGATTCGACTGAGCATGATTTATTTGGCGAGGTTAGCGAGATAGCTTAAAATGAAAAAGTATGATTACAACGAATTAATATCAACATTTTTCGGGATAGGGCGTTTCAGCAAAATGCCAGGGACATTGGGCAGTGCGGCAGCCCTGTTAATAGCGATGATCACATATGTAGCCGGATATAAACTACATTGGGGCGCAATAATAGCGGTCATCATCATCGGAATCTGGTGTTCTGACAGATACAGCAGGAAGATAGGGGTAAAGGATCCACCGGAAGTTGTAATAGATGAAGTTGCGGGGATGTGGATATCAATATACCTTCTGCCCGCAAATAATTGGATCCCTGCTTTCGTCGTATTCCGCATAGTTGACATAGTGAAGCCGTTCCCCGTAAACATAGCGGAAAAGCTGCCCGGAGGAATAGGAATAATGGCGGATGATATCGTTGGCGGAGTCATAGTTAACCTTATTTTCTTAGCCGTAAAGGCGTACATTATTCCAAGTTTATAAAACTTTCGCAGGGGACGCCGCTGAAAGATAAATTTACATAATTTCATGGATGGTGAGATGAGGGAAACATGAAAAGAGTTCTGCTGCTCGCAATAGGGGACGAACTGTTAAGCGGGATCAGGAGTGATACAAACTGCGCGGGTGCGGCGCGGCTGTTTCACGATGCAGGGTGGAAAATCGAGGAGATAGAAATTATTCCCGATGAGCAAAGCATAATAGTTGACACGTTGAACAAATGGGCTGGAAAGGTTGACTTGATAATAACTTCGGGAGGACTTGGCCCGACTCATGACGACAGGACAAGGTTCGCGATCGCCGAATATTTGAATTGCGGCCTCAAAATTGACGATGCGGCTTATGACATAATTAGTGCGCGTTACATGGGCTCCATAAAACACTGGATAGAGCGTTCCCGCCCGACACAGGGGCTTATGCCGGAATCCGCAAAATCAGTGCATAATCCTACGGGGTCGGCGCTTGGAATATTCTTTGATAGTAAAGGCACGAATGTTTATTGTTTCCCGGGAGTTCCTACAGAGTATATATCAATGGTTCAGCAGGAGCTTGGCAGCGTGCTTGTACCTTCCAACGGCTGGACTTCAATTGTGTTGGCAGGAGTTCCTGAAAGCGCGCTTAAAGAACATTTCAGCCGGATAATAGAGAATGAGGAGCTGCATATTTCTATCCTTCCATCTTTTGGGACGGTAGAATTTGTGATACGCGGAGAACCGGAAGCGGTCACAAAAGCGGAAGAAACAGCGAGAAGCATCTTACCTGACGACTGCCTGCCGCGCGGAATCCTGAAACTACCGGATGCTATATTGTACGAGGCGGAAAGAAAGAATAAGAAAATAGCATTCGCCGAATCTTGTACAGGCGGACTTATTGGGGCGGCAATGACCGAGGTCCCAGGGATCTCAAAAGTTTTTGCAGGAAGCTGCTCAACTTACGATTATCATTCAAAACGCGCGATATTAGGTGTAAGCGAGGATATTTTGGAGGATTACGGCGCGGTCAGCTCCGAATGTGCCGCTGCCATGGCTGAAGGCGCAAACAATATCTACCAAACGGATTACACGGTATCCGTGACTGGAATAGCTGGCCCCGACGGCGGAACCGTAGAAAAACCCGTTGGGCTTGTATGGTTTGGAGTCAGCGACAGCAAAGGTACGAGGACATTCAGCAGGATGCTTAACGGGAATCGCACGATGATAAGGGAACGCGCAAAGACTATAGCGCTTGAAACAATGTGGCGTAAGCTTAAGGAGGAGTAGGGATCGTGAAAAAAGTATTGACAACAAAAGAAGAAGTTCTGGAACTTGCAATAAAAGATATTCGCGGTAAATTCGGAGAAGGCTCCATCATGCGTTTAGGAGAGAAGGCAAAAGCGCAGGTTGACGTCATCTCTTCAGGAATACTTCCACTCGATGTGGCTCTTGGAATAGGAGGGCTTCCAAGAGGGAGGATAGTGGAGGTATTCGGGCCTGAAGGCAGCGGGAAGACCACCGTATCTCTGTACGCGATAGCAGAAGCGCAGAAAGCTGGAGGCGTGGCAGCCTTCATAGACGCTGAGCACGCCCTTGACCCGCGTCTTGCGGCCGCGCTCGGAGTGAATATCGACCAGTTATACCTTTCACAACCGGACAGCGGGGAGCAGGCGCTCTTTATTTTGGACACGCTTGTGCGCAGCAGCGCTGTGGACATAGTTGTAATTGACTCCGTTGCAGCGCTCACCCCAAAAGATGAAATAGACGGCAAAATAGCGATAGGAGAAAGCCAGATGGGGTTGCAGGCAAGACTCATGTCCTACGCGCTTCGCAGGCTTACTTCCGTGATATCGAAAAGCAATTGCGTTGTGATATTCATAAATCAGTTGCGCGCGAAAATATCCTCAGGTTACTCGCAGGGGCCGACAGAAACCACGACGGGAGGGCGCGCGCTTAAATTTTATTCATCCGTGCGTATAGAGGTAAAACGCGGTAAGAGTATAACCAAAGGCGAGATTAATATCGGTCATGAACTGTTCATGAAAGTGGTCAAAAACAAACAGGCGCCGCCTTTCCGAAGCGGGCACACGACGCTGATATATGGAAAAGGTGTACCTAAAGGCATAGCGGTCCTCGATATGGCGCTTGATTTTGAGATAATAAAGCGCAAGGGTTCATGGATATCGTATAAGGGAGAGAACCTTGGGCAGGGTAAAGAGACAGTGGCTCAATATCTTGAGTCTCACCCTGAGCTTATGGATGAATTAACAAAAGAAATCCTTGCGGCTGTAGGTGAAGGAATGAACATCATGCCCGTTGCCGCGCCTTCCGATTTTGATGCGGATGGAAACGCGGCGGAAGAAGAAATAATAGAAGAGTCCGTCCTGGAACTGGACGATGAATGATTGAAAAGTGCTGACTTCGATCCTTGAAACGATAATGCTCATATGTTTCGGCGCCGCATGGCCGTTTTCAATAATGAAGTCATGGCGCAGCAGAACAGCTAAAGGAAAAAGCGTATTTTTCCTTATAGTGATATTGACAGGCTACACGGCGGGAATCTTAAAAGTACTCGTGCAGGATGGGATCACAGGTTTTCTGCTGATACCATACTCCATAAATTTTATAATGGTTATGATAGACACGATACTGTATTTTCGCAATAGGAAGCTTGATATGGTACGAGGAAACAGATCATTTTTCTATTAGCTCTTAACATGTAATTCCATTCATGATATAATAAAAATGTAACAACCTCCGAGCTTGCGTATCCTAAAGAATGCCCCAGTGTTCCAGTGGAATGCAAGCCGATAGGGCCAGGAAGGAAACTGATTGGCCTCCCGTGTTTGGCAAGGAGGAACGCGCATAGGCGCAGATTAAAAATCTCGAATTTAAATAAACAAGAGTTTTTAGTTTTTGACGTCCGAATCGATCGATCCTCCTTGCTTATTCCATGAATGCAAGGAGGATTTTTATTTTATCTTATTTTTATTTTTAGGAGGGAAATAATGAGAATAACTGAGAGATTGATTTTTGTTTTTACCGCGCCGATTAAGTTAAGAAATGTACTTTCAAAAGCAGCAATCACAGCGATTTTAATTGTTTTTGCGACAGGTATGGTTTTATCAGCCCCGCTGCCTGTCCTGCGGATGGCTACAACGACAAGCACAGACAACACTGGGCTCCTTGATTATTTGGCGACATTCGTGACAGAGCAGCTCGAAATAGACCTGCAATGGGTGTCCGTTGGCTCCGGAGCGGCAATCAAGCATGGCGAAAATGGGGATGTCGATATCATTTTGACCCATGACCCCGCGGCGGAGGATAATTTTGAAAAAAGCGGAGCGGGAGTTTACCGCAAGTACGTCATGTATAACGACTATATTATAATAGGGCCGAAAGATGACCCAGCGGGGATAAAAGGACTTGCAACCGCGGAAGCTTTCAAGAAAATTGCAAATTCCGGGTCGGTATTTGCGAGCCGCGCGGACAAATCCGGGACACACAGCGCCGAGCTCGCGCAATGGGCGCACGCTGGCATACAGATTCCTGATAAAGAGCAATGGTATCTTGCTACCGGACAGGGAATGCTTCAGACCATAAATATCGCGTCGGAAAGAAAAGGGTATACCCTTACCGACAGAGGGACATACATATCTTATGAGTCAAAAGGCAGCCCAGAGCTTGTTATACTTGTTGAAGGGGACGAGTCGCTTTATAATCAATACAGCATCATGACGGTAAACCCCGCAAAACATCCCGGTACCAATCATGAACTTGCCAAAAAATTTACGGATTGGTTAATATCACCGGAGACGCAAGACCTTATAGCAAAATTTAAGGTTCAGGATAAGCAGCTTTTCTTCCCCAACGCAGAGGAGAAAAACAAGGATTAGAGGAATTAGGAAAAGAACTGCCCCCTTTTGAATGAGGGCGCCCGAATGGCGAGGGTTTGTCTGCCTTTCAAAAGGGGGCTATGTGATCAGGAGATAATAATTGGATTTTATTTATAGCGGCGTACTGCAGGGCTTTGGTTTAATTTTTTCAGGAGATGAAGCTGTATGGAGCGCAGTAAAACTTACGCTTAAGCTTACCACGCTTTCAATGTGCGCTTCGCTTTCTATCGGGCTTCCGCTGGGCTTCATCCTCGGCTATTTTGATTTTCCGACGAAACGCATATTGCGAACTATCGTAGATACCTGCCTTTCGCTCCCAACGGTAGTAGTGGGGCTTCTGGTTTACGCTTTCATATCAAACGCAGGGCCATTAGGACAATACAAACTTCTTTTCACTATTCCCGGGATAGCGATCGGGCAAACGATCCTTGCTCTTCCAATAATAACAGCCCTCACAGCAAACGCTATCGAATCGCTCGACAAAAGGCTGCGTCTCACTTTATTGACTCTTGGAGCGGGAGGATTTTCAGCCGCTGTTACGACTCTGTGGGAAGCGAGATATCAGGTAATGGCGGCGGCTGTAACCGCATGCGGTAGGATAACAGCCGAAGTCGGGGTGTCGATGATGCTTGGCGGAAACATAAAATGGCGGACCCGTACAATAACGACCGCTATAACCCTCGAAACTAACAAGGGCGAATTTGCGGCGGGAATAGCGCTCGGAGTTATTCTTCTCTTACTTGCGCTCATCCTCAATACTTTTCTGGCTTTTGTGAAGAGGCGCGGCGAATGATATACGAACTAGAAAATTTGCGATGCTCATATAAGGACAGGTTAGCTCTCAATATATCATACCTCGCCATAGAGAGGGGAACCACAGTTGGACTCGTTGGCCGCAACGGGAGCGGTAAAAGCACGCTGCTTAAGTCTCTTGGGTTTTTGCAGCCTTACGAGGGAACTTTAAAATTCTGCGGCAATACAAACCCAAACATGGATGAGAGACGTAAAGTAACATTGCTTTTACAGGAACATTTCCTGTTACGCAGAAGCGTATTTGAAAACGTCGCTTACGGGCTTCGCCTGAGACATATTACGAATAGCGAGATCAACGATAGAGTGAAAGAAGCCCTGATAAGCGTAGGGCTTGAACCTGAACTTTTTGCCCGCCGCCAGTGGTACGCGTTGTCGGGGGGGGAATCCCAGAGAGTGGCCCTTGCTTCAAGGTTAGTCCTCAAACCCGAAGTGCTGCTGCTCGACGAACCAACCGCAAATATTGACGAAGATAGTTCCATTCTCATAACCAATGTCTTGATGAAAGCCAAAGAAAAAGGGATTACAATTATAATTGCGTCTCACGATATCGCATGGCTGAATGAACTTATAAATTCGGAAAAAGACAAAATATTGACCCTTCGCGGAGGAACAATTTCGGAGTAAGCGAAAGAATACATATTATTTTTATATATGAATTGGCTCCAGCACCATCCCTTCTTTTATCGGTATGATCTCTGTTTCCCAGCGGATTTGATCAAATTCCGGCTGTTTATTGAAAATCATGCCTATCCTCTCCATGCTCAGCTCAATATTTGTGGTGTGTGCAGTCGTCAACATCATAAGGAACTGACTTGGCGAGTACCTGCAGATGATATCCCCTTTACGCAGGTTATTGATAAGAACACGCAAAAAGTCTTTCATTATATGCTCCAATTCGTCTTTTGTTAATTCGGCTTCTCCATCGTTCAAAAGCGTGATTTTGCATAGGTAAACCGGAAGCAATACGCGCTCGTCGATCCTTTTATCATAATTGTAAATCTGAATAAAGGTCTCAGGGGCGCATATTATCGGCCCGATTTTTTCCGCTCTTTCATCAAACAGTTCCTTTATCCTGCTGAGGGCGGTTGGTTGCCTAACACCAGCTCTTATGGCCTCCTCATAAAGATCCTGAAGAGTTTGGGGCGGAGGAGAACTAAACTCCCGCGCGAAAAATTTTTCCATCTGCCGGTACTGACGCTCTGCAAGGTTATATTCACCGTTCTTTATCAATACCTGGATAAGCCTTGCATACAGAGATTCCTCATAGGGCTCGATAAGAAGAACTTTGTTATGCAACTGAATAATGCTTTCATAGTCGAGCCACAGCTCATATAAGTCGCTCAAAGATTCGATTGCTTGCAGGAACAATCGCTTGTAAAAGACTACGAAGTTCGATGCCCACGTTTCCAAAAGCGACCATTTTTCCCCCATAAATTCACCCTTGTAAAGTGAAATAGCAGCTTCATAAGAGGAAATGCGTTCTTCCGCGCTCCTTCCTTTATCATCTCCCTCGCGCAATAATCGGACGAAATCCACAAAATCCAAATTGCACTCTGCATCGGGGTTCCAGAAATAACATCCATTTGTAACCAAAATGTATTCATGCTTGTTTTCGATAGCCTGAAACGTCCTTCGCAGCCTGTAAATCATGTCTCTGACGTTTTTACTCGGGTCGCCTGCGTTGTCATTATCATTGTCATTGTCGTTGTCATCCATCCACACCGCCTCAATGAGTTTTTCGAGCGTTACTGGCGAAGGATAGCAAGCAAGCAGGTATTTTAATAATTTCCACATTTTCGTTTTCCTGCCATGCAGGATAAAGGATTTTTTTTCCTCGTACGATATGCATAATCCACCAAATGTACGAATATTTAACAAAGATATCACTCCTCCTCAGTATTTCACATGATAAGTATTTCTATATCAGAATAAAATATCTTGAACTCACAGTTTTGAGATTTTGGTATATTACTGCATAATAGTATGTTATTATTCATCATAATAATACCAAAAATGGAGGGGAAAATAATGAAAAATGAAGACTTTGAAATTTCAAAAGAAGTAAATCAAGAAGTTACGAAATTCACCGTAAAAGGACACGTAAATTCCATTAACGCACCCGACCTTGAATATGAGCTGGAGAACGCCATACAAAACGGGCAGGTCAATATAGTTCTGAAAATGACGAATGTCACGTATCTGAGCTCCATAGGAGTGAGGGTAATTCTAAAAATATATAAAAAAGCTAAGGAAGCGGGCGGCAAATTCAATATCGAACGGCCATCTGAAAATGTCAGAAATGTTTTGGGCATTGCCGCGTTAGATGAGATACTGTTAAAGTAATATTTTTCAAAAATTAAACGGTTGGTGATCGTTACCCATGCACTCCCTCAGGACAAAAATTTTAACAATCGTGCTTGTTTTTTTAGCGTTTATCGGCACGGCGTTTGTGCTGTACTCAATGGTAACTACCGTGAATTACAAACGCCTGCGCCTTGAAGGTATTACGAAAACCGTACAATTTGAAACGGAAAAAGTCAATAAAGCAATTGCAAAAATAGAGCTCGGCGCCATAAATTTGGCAAGCGACGGGTTATTGTTCTATAAATCTCAGTCGAATGATGTGGGCAAAACATCATTGCTGGAATACCTTCGCGGGTTCCCTGCCGCCATAGGCGTTGGTTTTTGGTTTGAACCTTACGCCTATAACAAGGGTACTTTTCGCACCGGCATCTATGCGTTCAATGAAAATGGCGAAGTACGCCTTGAGGATTTCGACATAGCCAATTACGAATATCACAGCCTAAATTGGTATCGAGAGATATTTGATGTTGTAGAAAAACCATATCAAGTTGCGTGGACAAAACCCTATGTTGACGA
>Ga0123353_10007910_pt1 | contig 14449 bp, 10 predicted proteins | sample TergutLab28metaG_3_FD_92763 | JGI IMG/M metagenome (GOLD analysis project Ga0123353, IMG submission 92763) | Labiotermes labralis P3 segment gut microbial communities from Petit-Saut dam, French Guiana - Lab288 P3 | ecosystem: Host-associated > Arthropoda: Insects > Digestive system > Gut ... | reverse complement strand
CGCCGGTGGCATTAAATCGAAACACTGATATGGAATTTCTGCCGATTCCGGTGACCACGCGGTCTAAGGCGTGCGTCTGCGGCCGCCCGCTTGCCGGGATTGCCGGATCGAATCCCGCCGGAAGTATAGATGTCTGTCTCTTGTGGGTGTTGTGTATTGTGAGGTAGAGGTCTCTGTGTCAGGCTGATCACTCGTCCAGAGGAGTCCTACCGAGTGTGGTGTGTCTGAGTGTGATCTCCAAACCTCAATACCGAAGAGGCTTATGACCACTGGGGCTGTCGAGCCATTAAAAAAATGGAATTTCTATCGACAGACTTTCACAGGTGCTATGTTGGGGTCTGACTGTGTGTTGCACGTTCCATCTTGTGTTCGTACTGCGACTAGACTTCATTTGCGTTTAATCAGTCAATTGTAATACTAATTTGTACGTCAGCACAACTGTTTTTATTACACAAGGTAATATTTAGGCTACATGTTTCGACTAATAAATAGTCATCTTCAGGCCTATTCTTTACAGGTTAAGTCACAGAATGTTGTGCACACATTGGGATCCCAGTGTGTTTACATCAGTGAAATATTTAAGCCATATAATTTGCCTAGGAGAGTAAAACCTGTAAAGAATAGGCCTGAAGATGACTATTTATTAGTCGAAACATGTAGCCTATATTACCTTGTGTAATAAAAACAGTTGTGCTGACGTACAAATTAGTATTACAGTACGTATTCAAGCACTTCGTGATGTCTTCATTCAAATTTAATCAGTCAAGTTGTCATTGTATCACACCGGACGGAGGGAACAACACGGCTTGATTAATCGGAATGGAAATTCACTCATAAAAAACAAGACAAGATATATAACCCACAAGAAAGATTGTCTTATAAAAACACAAACAAAAATTAATAACACAACAAACAATCCGAACTCCGACACCATCCTACAGTGTTGCAATATTGCCGACTACGTGAACAAGAAAAATGGGCTCAAAACAGAAGACAATGTGTGACAAATAAGCGTCACAATTGAATCCACACAAAACCAAAATCCTAGTTATAACTCACTTGCTTCCTATTATTTGTATGTGATGCATACTTTAATTAAAGAACAGACCCTGCATTACAATGGCGACAGTTTGTAGCAGGACATTCCCGTGAACATTACATCGTATACCGGAACATACCGCCAGTTTTTAGCATGAAATAATATCCATGTAATAATTGCAGTTTATTTAAAGATTTGTAACATTCTAGATAATATAACATGACGCTAAAATACACATTACTGTATTAGTGCTTACTGCGTTCTATTGAGTGATGCCGAGTCGTATCAGCGGCCACAACAATGTGCACTGTCGTAATGAACCAACGCGTGTGGCTGCAACCTGCACATCAATGGGGATACGTGTGACCGCGCACGCTCAACTCAGTAACACAGGCCTTAGCTTTCCTTAGCAATAATGCCAATGGTAGTGCGCGCAGTTGTGTATGTACGCATTTCATTGCTATTGGCGACAGCCACCGTTCCCACTGAATATCCAAGTTGAACATTCATCTCTGTACTTTGATATACCGCGACCTCTTCTTCCATTACGTAGTAATATAACATGTTTAAAAGCCTAATGGTTACGCGATGCACCAAGAGGTTTAACATTCAAGAATATTACATTCTGCCACACTGTATTTATGTGTTTTATACGTAACTCAGAACAAACAGCGACTTTTGCCCAGTATAACATAAACTGATTGGATTTTATAACCAAGATGAAAAGTGTTTACTGCGCGGTACAGTACGAACTAGGTCTTAATTTTAAATAAAGCAGTCTGCGCTTCGTGTTTACAGGGTTCACATGCTTGTTTACACACAACCCAATACAAGTTTCTCCCGACATGCAGAACGATTTCATTGCAAAGTTCCTGTGTATATCGCCAGACGTGCCAACACATCTCTCAGCTGGCAAACTTGCATCGTCCAACTGCGGTAGCTCATGGCATCGGGGTTGCAGAAATTACTGCAGACGACAGTCTGATGTTACTTCGTCTTTTTAAGTTCTGACTACCTCTGGTGTCGATGACAAAAATAATTGTCTTCGAATGTCTTGCACGAAAAAATGTCCCTAGCCAGCACGTGAGATTATTTTGATGAGGTAAAATTCGATACACCGAGGAACTTCTTCAGTAACGAGGCCTTCGCCTTTCCAACCTTCCTAAGACGGTTTCTGACTAGTGATCCCAGTCTAGTAGAGTGCCTAATATAACTATCGAGGTGATATTCATCTTGAACGTGGTCGTGGTTCTTTCCATTGAGCGTAGTTCGATGTTTTCAGTGTAATGCAGAGGCTGAAGACTTCACTGGTGTGGGTGCTGAAGGAATTTCTTGTCATCATCTGTCATCCCTCTTACCCTGTGTCCTAACCCACAGCAACAAGGACCTGCACCGAACGGACAGCATAAACTGATGCGATTGTATGTAATATCAAGTTCTCTCTGGGCCAATATCACCTCTGCGGTCTCCTATTCGTAATTTTTATAATGAAGTCGCCAACACTTCGAAAGCACACGACCGAAAGGAACTTGGCACATGTAAACCATAACGCTGCAAAAGTTCGAAGCGTAATCTTGATCTCTGTTACATCCCTACATTTCTAGTCGATTTATATCATAAGACAACTATCATTCTGTGACAGTTTACTGCATGTCATACAATACAGTACAGTCACACACACACTTACAGGTTTCCTTTGACATCCCATACATCCTAGCGAAGTACTTCATACCATAAAGTCAAATACCATAGACTTTACTTTCGGAACTATGAAAAGTTAAAGGAATAATGTTCCTAGTCTCGAGACATGAGGGACAGTTGTAATTTATTATTTGGTCCAAAATAAATTTGTATCATCTGCAAGTTCACTGCTAGAATTGTGCAGTTAGTAACCATGCAGGTCCGTGTGAATGCTAGTTAACGACACTGTACCAACTATGAATGTTTATCACCAACAGTTTTAAGGGGTCGAAATTATCTACATACAACATTCAAACAATTGGTTCAAGAACCGGGAAATAAGTACTTAAGACATAGGAACCTGATGATATGAACGACAACAAAGCAAAGAAGTGAATAAATATAAAGTTCATACACCAACAAATGCACTCTTTATTAAACATCATAAAGTTTTAAAATTTACATTAAAATCACTTTGACTTGCTCCTACATGTTTCGGTCTTTAAATACGACCATCATCAGGGAGCCTTCATTAGAGCCTAGCTAAAGTTATATTTAGGTTAAGATTCAGTAAAAACTACGTCGTTATATGTTATGGGGTGGTGTGGCAACATGTCAAGGTATGGTGTGCGTACTGTTCGCTGTGTTGAGTGCTCACTCGCACAACGAACAGTACACACACCACACATGCTTCCACAGCACCGCATAACATAGAGCGACGTAGTTTTTTTTTTTTGGTAGGAGCAAGTCAAAGTGATTTTCAATGTAAATTTTAGATCTTTATCAAGTTTAATAAAGAGTGCATTTGTTGGTGTATGAACTTTATAGATATCAAAATGCACGGTAACAATATAAAAAAGTGAATATATATTGAGAAACTTCATCATTAACCCTTATCCTGCTAACGTGGAGAATATGGCGAGCTCCTAATAATGCCAGCAGATGGCAGATGGGATTTGACTCGGCGTTTAAAGGGTTAAGAAGAATTGTCAATCGGCTGTTATTTTTTCAGATGGCCTAGAAATTCCCGTTTTTGTGGTACCCGACATCACATCCACAAACACCCTCCATGCATCTACCCACAGCCAGTTTAATTCAGTCCCACCATTACACCCTACTTCTCGAAAACCCCAATGTTGTATTTTCGTCCTTACTATGTCCTGGTTTCTCAGATCAGCTCTTCTTCCTCTGTAGATTCACAATCAACATTTTGGATAAATCTCTCATTTCCAGAATGCATATTACATTTAAAACATATCCCATTCCAGACAAAACTAACGAAACGAGGAAAGGAGTACAGAGCGTTAACCCTTATCCTGCTAACGTGGAGAATATGGTGAGCTTCTAATAATGCCAGCAGATGGCAGATGGGATTTAACTCGGCGTTTAAAGGGTTAAACTCCCCAATTTTATCTTGTCCTTTGTCGTTTAATATTTAATATTCTCGGTGTTGTATTATGTTATCAAGTACTATCGAAGTAGCAAGAGACCAGACTTCACGCCCACATCAGTCTACAGATATAAACTTTAGCATTTTTCAAGCCCACACTCCTAGGCAGCGTTCCCACGACGGATATATTTGACAAACCTATCACTTACGGATAATTGCCACGTCGTGAGAACGGTATACTTTTATAAGCACTGTCCCCTTTTGCTTGTCCCACCGACCTTCGGTAAATGTGACAAAGGTCAAATGAATCACCGCTGTTTACTTATCCAGTAGGAACTGTTGCGTTCCTACGCCCGTATTCATTTACGTACAAACACGTGATAAGTCAATATTAACTCGAGAAAACATGAAGATGTGAGACCCGACAAAAAATAAAACACCTAAAGTCGATAACCAGTGTGTACAGTCTGCGGCACTGCCAACACTTTGTAGAGTTACTTTCCGTAAGTACGTCTCTAGCAACAGCACTGGGAGAACTCACATCTCGCAAAGTATATTTCCTTTGTCGTTGTAACTTACCGATTGGATCCATAGATTTTCAAGAATTGGTCACTTACTCTACAATTCTTAACTTTATGCAATTTATGAGCTCATTATTTGAACGGTTTAATCAAACTGTTAAGAAATCGTATCTGTTTTATATAACATGTTCTCGTATTATATATGGGAAACGTATTCGTAAATTCTTTTGGACAGTTAATGAAAAACATCATTACTGAATAATCCGAGACGCTCCGAGTAATGACATAAATTCCTGCCCACTTTAAACACTTCCGTTTTCCAGTGACACGTCGGTGGCTTGCCATTACACTCTCTACATACCATTTCTTCTATTGCAGATCAACCCCAACAACTCGTGCCTTGCTTCTGAGAGATACTAGGTTCGACACTCAGCTTGGTTCCTACCACGCCAGCGCGATTTTAATCGTCTTTCCTAGTCACTTTTGGCACTCGCTGTAAATCGTACTTCAGAAGCAGGTACGGCTCTTTTTAACTTGATACAGAGCATCCCCATTGGTGTATCAGATCACACATGATTCAATTACCATCGCAAACGCGTTTCCTGGCGACCAGTTTCGGCTCTAAGATTCATCAATCATCAGGCCACCATACAAGAACAGAAAAAAAACAGGAAAAACATAAACTGTTTATCGGTTCTACATCAATCGCATATCCATCGATACATGAACTTGAAAAGGAAGATCTACGACTGTCACAGTTTATATTTTTTCTGTTCTTGCTTAGCGAGCGGTGATGGCTCGATCTTAGAGACGAAACTTGTCGTCAATAAAACTGCTGCTAGTACCTTCTTGTTTGTGACTGGTAATTGAACAGACAGACATTTATGGCTTTTTTACTTGCAGTTGTAGTCATAATGTAATTGGTAAACAAATGTTTTATGTTTTCGAAATAGGTAACAAGGTATCTCCGCATGAACTTTCGTAAAGCAACGTTAAGTGCCATAAATAATTATATTTCTAACTCCACGACACAGAATCTTCCTCGACAGCCAATATTCTTTTGCCTTTCAACATACTTCTGCCAAGAAGAGCCAGGTTCATCGCCGTCACCTCAATGCGGCGTTCTATGGGCCACTTCTGCACAGTCATTAGCTTCATGCACTACTTCAGTGAGATACTTTTTAACAAATTTTCATTATTTGTGATAGTGTCTCTTACAAGGTTTTATAGAACTTTTGGCATATTTGTTCTCACTGTTATCCACAAGTCCATTCAAACACCCTAATTAGGTACACATGGCTGTCTCAACACACACTTTTCTTCATCAAAATAGGACAGGGGTGTGGCTAGGTTTTGGAAGCCCGGAGCGAATAATAAGAGCAGCAGCCCCTAACATAAAATACGCATACAGAAACTCACAATAATTTACTAAACTTCCGTTTATTTGGCACAATAATTAAAAATTTCTTAAGGGCAGAAGATAAATTTTTCACTTAAACTTTTAATTTTTCGCATATTTTGACGACCATTGTACTCTGTCGCCGAGGACGGCTGCACCACCCGCACCCCCTAGTCATGCCGCTGCAATACGAACCAATTATTCTGAACACCTTTTATCCAAATCCTTCAATCTCCCTTATCATTTAAATTACCTGTTATTACTGTCGCTCAGCAAACCCACCGGTATGGTCGCCACTGACGGGAGAAATGTCAAGGCCGAGTAAACAATCGTTTTATTTCTCCCGCTCTCCTTTTTTATTTTTCCACAACTGTCAAACAATAAATAACATGTCATACACAAACTCAAAACTATGGCAATCATGGCCACCAGTAACTGTAAATATGCATTTCATTTATTAAGAATTACAGGGAGTTCAACTGAAAACCAAACTCGGAAGCACTGCAGGCCTATGGACTTACATTTTCGCATGTAATACAAACAGTGTAACTTACTGCGTGTTACAGTTGGTGTTGAAAATTACCTGCTTCACCCCTCAGACATGCTTGATTTCGAACTGCAACACGTACGAAACGGCATTCTAAATTTCCTACGACACTTTAAATACGATTTCTTCCTTATGTAGGTTTCCACAGGGAAAATTCTCCGTATTAAACCTTACTGACGGGATAGAGTACCCGGAGCTCGCTATGGAGACGGAATCCCGGTGGGACTGGAGATTTTCCGCACCCGTGCAGACCGGCCCTGGGGCCAAACCTGTCTCCTGTACGATGTGTACAGGGTGTCTTCCCGCGGGTAAAGTGGCCGGGGTTTGGTGCTGACCACCCAACCCCATCTAGCGCCGAGGTTAAAGAAAGAATAGAGCCACACCACTACTACCCCTCTGGGCTTCCACGGCCTGTTTTACAGAGAAATTTACCTTTCACCGTTACTAAATTCTACTGCATACCACGAGCAACAAAACTGTACGTGACACTGGGCTTCACATGTCTCTTACAGACAGCAGATTAAAACTGTGTGACTAAGGTGATGCAATGTACCGTATTCGGGGCGATAGGATTGGCAGTGCGTCAGTAATGCGTCTGCCATTACACTTTTAGTCCTGTTTCAACTGTTTCTGGACCAGGACTTCAAACAGTACATAATAATCGGTTCACCAGGTGTCGAGCATGTCGGAGAGTTGAAGGACGTCTTTTCCAACATCTACTCTACATGCGGTAAGTTACATTACATATTACGTGTTTTACATCAGGAAACGGAAGGCCGTTAAGCTTGCCGTGCGTCTAGGTCCGGTTTTAGATTTAACTTGATTAATTTGTTCCTACATGTTTAGGCGTAACTGCCATCCTCAGGGAGCTTACACCAGTGTAGTTAAAACGTACAGCAATACTATAGTTTTACAATAATCAAGTCTACCAAATGTGCAGGTAATATGGTTTAATAAAATGCGCAGATTCAAACATCCAACACCCAAATATACACCAATTTTATAATAGCATTTTAAATAATGTAAAATTTAACTAAAACCTGCAAATTCGATATACACGATTATTGTAAAACTATTTCACTGCTGTACGTTTCAACAACATTGGTGTAAGCTCCCTGAGGACAGCAACTGCGCCGACACATGTAGCAGCAAAATACACAAAATATAGAATAGTGCATTTGTTTGTGCTGATAGAGTTTGTAAATCGATTCGCAATGCATGGAATGAACAATATCTCAGTATAATCAGTTTTATTTTCATATCAGTCCGCTTTCTTAAACTCTTCACTGCCAGTCTCCGTGCACCGTACGGTCGTTAAGCCTTAAAAGGTACAGTACCGTACATTTAAACCTCCTCCGTGATAGGGGAAGGCTGGAATATACACTCCAGCGTTATTGATGGGTTAAGCATCGTAAGGAGCAAGGTTTTCACTAGCCTGTACATCAACCAAGTCATTGACCCCTATTGAATTTTCGACGTTCAGTGTGCAACCAGGATTCATTTGCTTGCATTCAAGTAGCGATGGGGGAGGAGATATTCTCAGTAAGTCTACAAACACTAAACAGCCGGTCGGGGTTGAATGACCCATACTGTGTCCAGCTCCTATATTACTGAATGATCAATACAGATACATATTCCCCTTACTCAATATTTTGCGATCACACCAAGAAATAACATAATTATATAACAGTTTATAACACTAGCATGACGTTTCTGTGTGCACGGGCAAAGCTTTTGCGAACATTAATATTCACAGTTACATTTTGGAACTTGAAGGTAGCAGAGGAAGAATACTGTGTCCAGACGTGGGCATATTATTCTACAGGTGCCCATTATTTATAGACGACTGCATGGCATAATGCATTACATTTACACAAAAACAACATAATATTGAATTAAAAGAAAGTGGATGTGCAATATATCCCACAAACATTTATGTCTTCCATGCACCACTGTCAAAATACTGGGACTATTACTATGTAAAGTAAGTTACCAGTTGTGTTGACTTAATTAGCATAATAATTGTTTAACGGCACAATGGGATGTCTAACTTCAAAGTAGGAACACTCGTTTTTAATGATACCATACATCTCTCAGTAACCTGAAAATTTCACTGATTGCAGCAGTACAGTGATCCTCACTGTTCCACTTTGCCATGAGTTGGGGTCCACACATTTGTTTCAACCACTGCAGTTATAGTGAACTGTCAGTCATCTGAATTCGATCAAATGACCTGCGCTGCTGACTAGCCGAAAACAAATTGATGCAAACCAATTCCAAATGAATATGGGAACAGAACATTGGGGGTCACTGGCCCCTGCTACAAGTTCCTGAGCATCTACTGGCCCCACAGTGCAACTCAACCTAATTTTTTCTCCCCCCAGAAGGACATATTGCCACTTGCAGTGCATGTCAAGAATGTCAGCATGACAGGATAACTATTAGTGCAAGCAAAAATCCCAGTTGTAGTAACAAGGCTCTATCCAAGCCCAGTGCAGTACTCAGTATGCAGGAATGGCTTAACGAACCAACAGACCTAAACTTGTACTTCCTGCAAGTCTATGTCCTTACTTAGTTTTTTGGTTGGTCCTTTGGTAATGTGTGTGCCTTAGGGTAAACCCACACTAAACAGGACTGTTTAGAGAAGCTCCAAAATGGAATGCCCGGAGCTGCTCCAAACTTCCTGTAACCCACATACAATGCCTGTCACAAATAAGATGCCCATGGTATGGAAATGATCACGAGGGGATGTTATAAATAGAAGAATGTTTTGGGTCATCCTCTCTACCATAAAAAGGAGTTCACACAATGCTATTCTGTCACTCTTATTATGGAATATTCAGCAAAATGAAACAAAATCCACAACTGGAAGGATATGTATGACTTCCAGCAGAGTCCATCAGGGAACAAAGTACAAATTTTAGAACATGTATTACATCAGAAGAGACTATGCTGCTAATCACTTCATGGAAGGGTTTCTATAACTGTAGACATTTTCAGTATTCAAACTTTCATTTATTACTGTGAAATAACTGTAGGCACGTCATAACACAATAAATAAAACTTTCCCAAATTCAGGATGAAGTTGGAATAAAAAAGAAAGAAAAGACAAAGCAAGTGTCTCAAATATTTTCAGTAACACACAATCATGAAATTGTGGCACGGCATGGTCCCTGCTTAGGTAGCAACCCCAGGACATTTTGCAATTAATAAATAGTTCAGATGTATTGCTATATGGGAAAAGAGCCATTATCCTTAGAACATTTCAGGAAATGCACTGGCACTGACAGTTCTGGAAATATGATTTTCTAAGTGGGCCAGCCTCCTCTTCATCCACAATTTGATTCAGGGTAGTGAGCACTGTTTCCTAAAACTGCCTTTGCTCTTTGCCAGGCAACTTCAGAATATCTGGAAACAGGCTTTTAAAAAATTACATCTCGATTGTGTAGTTCTGCCAGTTGTGACTAAGCACAAAGAAATTCTGTCACTGGCTCTAGCTGTTGGTCTTCTGAACTTCCTAACTGGCGAATCTTGTAGTTCATCAGTTCTGTTTAAATCAGGATCCATCTGGTTATGGCAGCTAACACTTAGCATGTCTGCATTTCCTTGACATTCAACAAATTCTTACATTTTACCAGGTGATGAGACTCTGCTAGGATATATTTCATTTTTTGATTGTGATTCATAAATTCCTTTAAAAATGACACAGCATCAGCCAGATCCCACCTTTCCTTCCTTTCAGCTTCAGGACCAGAAAGAAAGTACTTCTCATCACATAAGACTCCAACATGGGAGTTCTTTGGGAAAGGCCATCTTGTTTTGCACTGTACTTCTGCAAATATAGATAATTTTATTATTCTATAATGTTTTTGACTTACAGATGTTCGAATACATGTTCGCCGTATAACAGATATGTCCCACAAAAGTAACACTGCTCAGAAATATTAGTTATATGAAAAAGATTGTACACAATTTTAAATTTGTAACAATTTATGCATAAATATTTCTGTAGGTTCTTAGTGCAAGGTAAATGTTTCTGGTGACTCCATCAGCAATTCAACTACGTGCATCAAACACCAAAGAAATACTTCCTGAAATTTCCTCAATCACATCATACTTTCAAAAACAGTCAACGGTAATGCCTAGCTACTACAATCTTACACCCCCATCACCCATAATATCTAACCCTTAACCACAACCATGTACAAAAATGTATACGCAGTATGGTAAATTTGCCACTAGTGCAACAGAACTAATAGATCAGCATCAGTGTTTAAAAGTGAAGCTGGGATAATCTCTCTCTCTCTCTCTCTCTTACACATATAAACACCACAAAAAAAAATGCAAGATGAACTATTATTCACTTTCATCATGCTGATGGCTGATTTGGATAGCACTGCCTCAGAGCTCAAACAATTTACTACTTGTCTGAATGGTGCACAGACAGAACAACCATATGGGCAAGGCACAAACAGAACATGATCTTTTGATGCTAAAATGATCCTGCAGGGGTTGATGCTCACAAATAGGTCAAGGAAGAAAGCAACAAAGAAGTCTGTAAACAGGAATGGAGAAACTTATGTCATAATCGCAAGGTGTATTTTAGCATCCAAAACATTGTGACATAGCCAGCTACAATGCAGGTATACCACCATAAAAGCATTACAGGTGAGCAGTTATTCAACTATTGGCATATAAATTAGACAACTGGAAAATCACTACAAAACAATGAATGGTGTGACAGACATTTTAAAGACCATGACCCCTAGCAAAATATGCTTCAATAAATGCACGAAAACAAATGCAGAACATAATTCTCCACAACATCTTGTTAACTTTATTCTATTCAATAACCATATAATTTCATCTGGATTCCCCAGTACTGTCAATGCTTTATTCCCAACCCAGCACCTCCCGTTGCTTGTTCCTGTAGTATCGACTGAAAATACTTCTTGTAGTTGAAGTTCTTCAAAAGATCATCAGGTGGCTGACAGTCATGAACTTATTCCTAATATGCACAAATGACCTTCTTCCAAGACCAAATACCTTATCAGAACCCAAAATATTTGTTGATCACACTAGGGTCACAGTTTCAATGCTTCCTGTTCAGTGTCATATAATCAGTAACAGAGATCAAATTCCTTAAAGTGCTCCTGGAACACCATGCTAGTGCCTTTATACACTTTGTGCAAACAGTATGCAAGTCTAATTTTAAGGTCACCATAGTTCATGGTACAGGGCTTAAATTTACCCATTCAGATTTATCACTTACAATCCTTAAGGACATTTACTGAAATCTTTATGGAAGCCAACTCATTGTGTTACATACTAAATAAACCACAATTACTCCAGTGCAGTAGTAACTGTGGTTTATTTAGTAACTGACACAACAGGATGGCTTCCATAAAGATTTCTGTTACCAGTCAGTATTGTTCCATCATTCGGTACAAAAATCTAAAAAGGAAGATCCTAAAATGCAATTCAATATGGTGGAGTAATTGTGGTTTATATTTACTGAACTATGTACAATTTGAAACTTGCCATACTGCTTTATGGAAGCAGATGGTACTTTCTACACATGTGCTCCTTCTTCTGTCTCGTTTGTTGATGTTAGTACAGGCCTTGCTTCTACTGCTTTGCTAATTTCTTCATTAGACATAATAGACAAATGCTGCAGTGTGCAAAGCAACTGATCACGAGAGTTTCCTGCAAATGAATTTGCCAAGAAAGCAGGAAAACCTCGGTAGCCATCACCCATTGTGTACAGCGGTATTCGAAGTGTACCCAGTGTCTGTAACAAGAAAATTCGTTTATTCAAGTGCCATTGTCCTAATTATACTTAATTTCATGCAAATCAGTAATAGATATGTATAATATGCCAAATTTCTGCATTACTGAATGATTCACTAAGTACTGCAAATGTGACTATACTCGGTGCAAAATACCACATGCTCATTGTTTGAAGTCCTTATACATTTTGAAAAATCTACAACAAAATCTTATGGCAGGAGCTCATTTAAAATATTTAATTCAGAACAATTTACACAATTATACAAATAAAACTGAAAAATTACCTCAGTTCCATAGTCACGTGCCTTAACTGCCTCTTCCTCAATAACCTTCAAATCATCAATGGACACTTCCACAGCGTAGAAGTGTAACAAAAGTTTCTTGTTGGAACACCAATGAGTTACAACATAGTGTTCTTCTTTAACTGGGTGTTTCTGCACATTTATATTAACCTCCTCAAAAAGTTCTCTATTCAGCCCAGAAAGAATGTCTTCTCCTTCAGCTATAATTCCACCAGGGAAACCAAAATATCCATCAAACCGCAACTGCATCTAAAACAAAATGTAAAATAAAAACTGAAGTGATCAAACAATAGTATAATTACTAAGTATTTGAACATTCACTAACATCAGGAATGCTGAGTAAGTGAAGTGAATGACTAGAACTCAATTCCAAGCAGAGGGACTTTTTTTCTTTCCACTATGTCCAGACTGGCTCTGGGGTCTGCCTAGTTTCCTATCCAATAGTATTAGGGGTCCTTTCCCCTAGAATTACGCACCCACAGCATGCAGCTGACCACCCACTTTCACATTATACTACAAAACATAAGAAGTTGCAGGGTCATGGCTAGTACTGCTCCATATCTGAGAATACTTTAATCAAATACCAGCTGCATGACCAGTCCTCTGATTAAGGATTTTCACAGGCAAATGTTCACATTCAACCTTCACACAGTCACAGCCAGCTGCACACATAACACTTGAAGCCTGTCATTCTTCATCAAATAATCCACGTAGTAAAGGTGCTGAATATCCAGGAGCTTCCTCGAAACTGTAGGTGCTAAAACAGTGACAGCAAGTTCTATACTAAGGACGCACAAATATTAAGCCGCCACTGCATAAGATTTTGTTGTCGGGGCAACCTGGTACCTAGGATTTGTGCAACCCTGATGTGGTTAATAAAACATCACTATATAAACCACATAAACATCAAATATAAAGAAAATGTTTTAAATGTAATGTACTGATACTGTATCAACTAATGATACAGTGTAGCAATGAATGGTTATGTAGGGCTAAACAGAATGCAGGATGATTAGAAAAAGAAAACCCGGCAGAATAATTTCAAGGTATGACACAAACAATAAAGTTTTACACTCATGCTGTTGTGCACATATTTGGTTTGGTGCATAAAACACTTGTAGTAGGTTTCTGTTTGTTTATGTTATGACTGTCAGAGATTATGGGAAAGAAAGTTACAGCTCAGTCAGTTTACCCATAACAGCCCTGCACACAAGCTGTGTTGTTACAGGGATGAGAATGAACAAGTTATGTTTCAAGCTTTTTTTTTTAAAGCATGAAATGCTTGAAACTGTTTTTGGAAATGAAGCTGTATGTTACAGGCACGACCTTCAATGGTTTAACAGATTAACATGTTTGAAATGTATACTGGGAACTCCAAATTCTGTAACTAAAATGAAACCTCAAAGCCTATTCCTTTAAGGATTAAATTATTTTGCTTCTTTACATATGTTATGGACCTGTCACTAAAATTAAACCTCAAGGCCTAAATTGAATTAAATTTCCCTGTTTCTTCATGTAGTTTTGGTACCTGTCACTAAATAAAACCACAAAGCCTAATGTTACTTACTTACTTACTTACTTACTCCATGGTGCAGAGTCCTCCTTGAGAAGCTAACTGGTTTGCAGCTAGTCAAGAAATTCACCGCATTTTATGGAACCCAAAGGTTCATTACCATACTCACAAGCGTCCGCCACCTGTCCCTATCCTGGGCCAACCCAATCCAGTCCACATACCCACATCCCACCTCCTGGAGATCCATCCTAATATTATCCACCCATCT
>Ga0123353_10007907_pt1 | contig 14451 bp, 12 predicted proteins | sample TergutLab28metaG_3_FD_92763 | JGI IMG/M metagenome (GOLD analysis project Ga0123353, IMG submission 92763) | Labiotermes labralis P3 segment gut microbial communities from Petit-Saut dam, French Guiana - Lab288 P3 | ecosystem: Host-associated > Arthropoda: Insects > Digestive system > Gut ... | reverse complement strand
TGCTCCTGCCACGCCTCCACGATGCGGATCTTGTCCTCGGGGGACACCCGGGCATAGACCGAATACTGCGCCACGTTCTCGATAAGCTCCTCGTCGCCCATCGCGGACAGTTCCAGGCCGGTGAGCACGCGGCCGCCCTCGGGCATCAACCCGATTTGGCGTGCGATCGCGCCCGCCGTAACCGCGTGATCCCCGGTGATCATGACCGTGCGGATCCCGGCGTTCCTCGCGGTGGCAATGGCCCCCGCGCATTCCGGGCGAGGCGGGTCGATGATGCCGACGATCCCCTCGAAGGTGAGCTGGGCCTCCACGTCGCCCAAGCGGTCTTTTTCGGGGAACACGTCGATGTGCCGGCTGCCCAGCGCGAAAATCCGGTAGGATTCATGGGCGAAGGTGTCGTGGACGGCGTCGCGTTTCCCCTGCCTCTCCCGCGAGACCTGCTGAAAGGGAACCCTGTCATAGGCGCCGCATGTCAGGACCAAATACCCGCCCGCCGGATCGCGGTGGATGGTGGTGGACATCTTGCGCTCGGAGGAAAAGGCGATGGCCGCGGCCCTCGGGTAACGCTTTTCCCATTGGCCTTTGTCCCCCTTGTGAGACAGAAGAAGCCGGACGATCGCCGCTTCGGTGGGGGAGCCGGTGACGTTTACGGTCCCGTCCGGCTGTGTCTCGGCCGAGGCGTTGACGACCAGCGCGAACTTATGCGCAAAGTCCATCTGCTCCTGTGTAAACGCGTCGCCGGCGTCGAAGGCGTCGCCGCCTTCCCGCCACAACCGCCTGACGGTCATGCGGTTTTGGGTCAGGGTGCCGGTTTTGTCGGTGCAGATGATGGAGGTGCCGCCCAGGGTCTCCACGGCGGGCAACTTTCGTATCAAGGCGTTTTTCTTGACCATTTCGGTCACGCCGTGGGAAAGCGACAGCGTGACAATCAACGCCAGCGTTTCGGGAACGGCGGCCACGGCCAGGGAAACGGCCACGAAGATCATATCCACCGCGTCGGCGCCCCGCAGGAAACCCAAGGCAAACATGACGATTGCCGAGGCGATCGCCACGGCGCTGATGACCTTGCCAATCTTGTCTATCCGCGTTTGCAGCGGTGTTTTCAGCTTCTGCGCATTGTTCAGGTATCCGGCGATGAGCCCCATCTGCGTGTCCATGCCGATGGCGGCGACGAGCGCGCGGGCCCGCCCCGCCGTGACCAGGCAACCGGAAAAGACCATGTTGGATTGGTCGGCTATCGCCACTTTGCCCGACAGTTCCGCGCCCGCGTCCTTTTCCGACGGCATGCTCTCGCCGGTCAAGGCCGATTCATCCACCGCCAGATCCGTGCTCTCCAAAAGCCGGGCATCGGCCGAGATCATATCCCCCGCCCTGAGCAACAGGATATCCCCCGGCAGGAGGTCCGCCGAATCGATTTCTTTTTGAATCCCGTCGCGGACAACCAAGCTGTGGGGGCTGTTGAGGTTTTGGAGCGCGGCCAACGATTTTTCGGCGCTGCGCTCCTGCGAGATCGCCAACACCATGTTCAGGGCGACAATGCCCATGATCACAAAAAATTCAATGAAGCCCTCGTCATGGTAAATCCCCATGAAAAAGGACAATACCGCCGCTAAGAGCAGGATTATGGTGGTCACATCGCGCAGGTTGTGCAGGATCTTTTTGCCGATTCCCTCGCTTTTTTGCTCGTCATATTGGTTCTTCCCGTGTTTGCCCTGCCTCTCGGCGACCGAGGCCGACTGGATGCCCTTATCCGCGTGGGTTTCAAATTCCGCCAGCAAGGCGGATTTTTCTTTTTCGTAAAACGTCTCCAGAAGATCACCCCGTTGTCTTTAAAAGATAACCCGGAAACCATGCGGCTTGCAATAACAAACCGCGAGATTTCCGGGGCGTTGGCGCGCCGTGGAGGATTCGAACCCCCGGCCTTGTGGTCCGTAGCCACACGCTCTATCCAGCTGAGCTAACGGCGCCTACCAATGCAAACGAGCTGACGCGCCTATCATAGCATATCCCGGATCAAAAAGCAAGTATTTTTCGGCACATCGGCACATGTGGCACTATCCCTCGTCGGCGGCGTCAATGGCGGCGTCCGTGGCGGCGCCTGAGGCGTCGTCTGCCCCCTCGCGCGCGCGTTGCCCCAGCTGCCCCATGAGATGGGACTTTTTGCTTACCCCTGCCTTGGGCAGGATGTTCTTGATATGGAACTTGATGGTGTTGATCGAGACGAAAAGCTCATCGGCCATCTGCTGGTTGGAATACCCCATCAGGATGAGCCGATACACCTTTTTCTCGGTGGCGGTCAAATGGTCTTCCAGCCCGCTCCGGAACCGGTAGGCATTCCCCGCTTCCGTTTCCGTTTCCGCCCTCGCCCCTGCCCTCGTCTCCGCCTCGGCCTCATCCCCTTCCCTTTCCTCGGCCCCAGCCCCCGCGCCCCCCGCCGTCGCCACTGCCCCTTCCGCCGCCGCCGCCTCCCGCCTGCTCGCCTTGGCGCTCCCTTCCCAAAGCATCTCCCCCCGGGTCCCGGTGCCCCGGGCCGCGATGCCCCGACGCCCGGCGAGCGTGAGGGGCGTGATCGCGAAGAGCGCAGCCGTTACCGCAAACGCGCCCCCGCCCGATACCCCGCCCGACAAGCCTTCGCCCATCCATTGCAGCTGCCCCGGATCGGCGGATAGCCATAGGAACAGAAAAAACGTCACGACGCCAAAGCCCAGCAGGCATGTCCGGTTGATAGGCGCTATCCAATCGCGGAGGCATTCGGCCGTCAGCAGCCCCAGGTTGGTCAGGCCCAACAGCAGGAAAAACAGGTTCACATAGGCGGCGAACGTTCCGAAAAACCCGGCCGAGAGCATCAGCCCCCCTAAGGTCAAGCCCAGCGTGGCGCAATAGGCGCGCAGCTTTCGTCCGCCCTTAATCTTGGGAACCATCGAAACCCCCGCAGCCACAGCCAGGAATAGCGGTTGCAAGACGGGCGCCGATGACAACTCTTCCGCCCGTGTGGCATATAGGATGGCCGTCAGCAACAAGGAACCCGCGCAACAGGCGAGGAGCCCGACGCTTCGAAACATCACCGACTTGGATTTTGGGATGCGATCGATGATGACATACAACGCACCCGCCGCATCCTGTTTGGCAGGCGGCGCCTCTTCGATATGCCGGGCGATCGCCTCGCCTCCGGTGAGGAGGAGACACGCGAGGGTCACCACAGGGAGCCCGTACAACGTCGGCCATGTCCGCCCGCACCATGTCAGGAGGGGTATCCCGCAGGAAGCCAGCGCGCCGCCCGCCACCACGCCGATACAAAGGGGGAGGAGCGGCACCGTTTCCCTGCACAATGCCTTGATGGCGGGGAGCATCTGCAACGCCACGCAGGACGAGGAGGCAAACAGCGCGAAAAGGCCCGCCAGGGGCGGCAGCGGCACAAAGACAGCCGTCGGCGTCATCAGCAGCAAGAAGATGCCGGCCCCGTGCTGCCATTTTCTCCCGGTGGCGCGCGTCGTATAGCGGTCAAGCAGGAGTATGGCGGAAAAACCGCCCACCGCCGCGCAGATCGCCTGTATGCCCCTCGATCGCCAGAGGACATCCTGTGGCTGCCACCCGGACATAAGATGGGGCGCGATCAGGGGAAGCCACAAAAAGAAAAATGCCAGCGATAAGCCCAGATGCAGCTTGCGTTTCCACTCGTCCCGTTCTCTCTCTTCACTCACCATAAATTCACCATTAAGTTGTTGATTATTTTTGCCGATAGAGGTATAATAAAGATAGATAAAATGTCGGCAACAAAGTAACAAAGTACAGATCAGGGGGATCCTTCATGAGCCATCCGCTCAAAAAACGCGCCAGAATATCCCGTCAAATCTCTGTTGTGGCGTTGTGCCTGATTTCCGTCGTCGCGCTTTTGCTGTCTACCGGGCTGGTCGTGTTCACATCCGATACGCCCGGGGTGGAGGATCCTTCCTCCAAGATTTTGCCGCTGGACGACATAGACGAATATGTGATAACCGACCCGTTCACGCCGTTGTCGCCCCCCCCCACGGGGGGATCCCTGCCGGTGCTGGTTTCCTGTGTGCTCATTGTCTTCGCTTTTGTGTCGGTTTGGTTCATGGTGTTCCGTCCAAACGAAAATCCCGGGGATCAATCCATGACGACACCCCAGGAGCCTATAGAACCGGGATTCACAAATTCGTAAATTCGTAGCACTATCATCCCATGCATCCCATGTTTTTTTTATCGATGGTTTTCATGAACTCTTTACATCAAGATGAAGAAGAAGAATAAGAAATGAAGAAAGCAAAAAAAGAAAAACGCCGGATAACTGCCGGCGGGGTTGTGGCTCGCATACTCATTTTTGCGGGCCTGGCTTTGATGCTTACCGCGGGCGGCTACGAGGCAGCCAACTACCCTTGGCGGATCCTCTGTATGTCGCAGGAGGATCTCAACAACAATGACCTGCCCGATCCCGTGTTGCCGCAGTGGGATGACGACGCCGTTACGCAAGAGCCCACGGAAGATGACAGCATTGCCGACGAATCGCTCTTCGATATATTCGCCGCCCCGGATCTATCCGTTATCCAGATCCATCTCGGATATCTCAAGATCCCCAAGCTCGACTTGGCGGTCAATATCTTCGAAGGTTCCGCGCAAGAACAGCTGATCCTGGGCGCCGGCCACGTCCGGGGCACGCCCATGCCCAAGGAACCCGGCAATGTTTGCATCGCGGGCCACCGCGTAACCGCCCGGATGCATCCGTTGCGCCACATGGACAAGATGCAAAGTGGGGATTTTGTTTTTGTCATCTCCGAAGGCCATGTATTCAAATATGGGACCCTCGAAGTTTTTGCCGTCGCCAACACCGAAACATGGGTGATGCAACCGGTAGAGGGGGAAGATCACCTGCTTACGCTGATCTCCTGCCACCCCCCCGGCAGTGCCCGCCAGCGACTGATCTTGCGCGGGCGCCTCCTTGAGGTGGACGGCGCGCCGGTTGAGGAATTCTTTGGCGAGGACCCGTTGCGGTTTCCATAAATCGCGGCCTCGATCCGCGCTTCGAGGGCTTTAAAAAAAGTTATCCAGATTATCCCCCAAGTTATCCACCATGCGCCAAACGTCCGTCCACTATGTTTCGCCGTGTTATTTCCAAAGAATGCCACGTTGGGAAAAGGAACTCTTCATGAAACGAAATATTGCACTCGGTTTACATAACAAATCTCAGCTATCCACCGGGTAATTCGCTTGGGCGTTGAGGGCCATATCGGCCCTTGCGCCGGACTGGAACTCGTAATACGCTTGGGCGCCAATCATTGCGGCGTTGTCGCCGCATAAGGGGGTGGGCGGCATATACAAAGACCGCCCGCCAAGCGCCTCCCGGAGAAGCCGCCGCAGGGTACTGTTGGCGGCCACGCCCCCTGCCAGGACGCAGGCGCCATAGCCCAGCCGCTCTACGGCCAACGCCGCCCTGGCGACCAGCGTTTCGCAAACCGCGCGGGTGAACGAGGCGGCCAGCCCCGCTTTGTCCAAGGGTTCGCCCCTCGCGGCGGCGGTGCCCATCACGTTCAGCGCGGCGGTCTTGAGACCGGAAAAAGACATATCCAGCGGATTGCCAGCCACCTTGGGGCGGGGCAGCCGATAGGCGTCAGGGTCGCCTTGGGCGGCCAGCGCCTCCAAGGCGGCGCCGCCCGGGTACGCGAGCCCCAGCACCCGCGCGATCTTGTCGAAGGCCTCCCCCGCCGCGTCGTCGCGGGTGGATCCCATCACGCCCATCTCGGTATAGCCCCTCACATCCAAGATGAGCGTATGCCCGCCGGATACTACCAGGGCGGCAAAGGGCGGCGCGAGATCCGGATGCGCGAGATAGCAAGCGGCGATATGCCCCCGGATGTGGTGGACCGGGATGAGCGGTTTGTCAAGCGCGAACGCGACGCCTTTGGCAAACCCGACGCCCACCAGCAGGGCGCCGATCAGCCCCGGGGCGTGGGTGGCGGCCACCGCGTCGATGTCCCCCTTGCGGAGTTGCGCTTGATCGAGCGCGCGCTCGGACAAAACCACCATGGACTCCATGTGGCGGCGGGAGGCGAGTTCGGGCACCACGCCGCCGTACAGGGCGTGGAGGTCTGTCTGGGACAGCACAACATTGCTCAATATGTGCCGCCCGTCCCGCACAATCGCGGCGGCGGTCTCGTCGCAGGAGGTTTCAAAGGCCAGGATACGCATACGCTACCTCCCCATTCAATCAGATACGCCCCTTTAGCTACTGCCCCTTGAGATACGCCGTCATAATCAGCGCGTCTTCCCTGGGCTTTTCATAATACCGGGGCCGCAAGCCCAGCTTGCGGAACCCATGTTTTTCGTACAGCGCGATGGCCGGCAGGTTGGAAACGCGCACCTCCAGCGTCAGGAAGGAGAGCGCCTGCCCCTCGGCCTGGGCAAGGAGGCCCTCCAACAGCCGCGAGGCGACGCCCCGACGCCGGTACCGAGGGGTTGTCGCCACGTTCGTGATATACCCCTCGTCGAGGATGACATGCATGCCGGCATACCCCGCCAGCGTGTCCCCTTCCTCGGCCGCCAAGTAAAAAGCCAGCGGATTGTCCAGTTCCACCATGAGCATGGCGCGACTCCATGGCATGGAGAAACTCACCTTCTCGATGTCCGCCGCCGCCTCGATATGACGCGCCTGCAGCGGCGCGATCCGCAGGCTCATGCCCTGTCCATCCCTATGCGCCCTCCCGCTCCCGTTCTCGCTCCTGCGCGAGGCGGCGGACCAAGTCTTCCACGGCGTGGTAAATCTGCCCGGCGCATGCCTCATAGACTGCCTGCCCGCCGCCGAAGGGGTCGAGAATGTCGGCGCCGTCCAGCGTATCCACCCGAGCGGCGCAGTCGGGGAACAGCCGCCGCGCCGCATCGGCATGCCAGCGCGTCATGCCCAATATATGTGTGGCGTCGGCCACCAGTTCCGCGCCCATCGGCCTAGCGGCGTGACGCGAGATGTCGGCCGCGTAACGTGCGGCCGCCGAAACCGCCCCTTCCGCCGCCGGCGCCCCCACATAGGCCGACAACCCGCAGGAGATGGCCTCGGCTTCAAGGCCCGCTCTCCGCGCCAGCACGCGGAACATGCCTTCCGCCATGGGGCTGCGGCAGGTATTGCCGCAACAAATAAATAAAACAGTCATGCTACCTATTATACCCTTCTTTGCCATGCGGTGCAACAGGCTCTTTCTTGTTCTCCCTTGTTGACATAATTTCCTTTGACCTTTCCTTTGACAAACCCCGCCGCGTGGTATATAATGCGGGATGAATAGCGAATCTTGGGCGGCGAAAACCAGATTTCGGGGAGGGGTACGGCTTGAAACGATATATTCCGGTGGCATTGGCGCTTTTGCTCCTGTTCGGGGGCCTCACGGTGTCCCGGGCGACAGCCGGCACGGCAACCGACCCGGTGATAACGCTGGGCTATGCCAATCAAAAAATCAACAATACGTCTAACGAAGGCATCAAGGCCGCATGGAAGCCCTTTTCCGACCGGGTTAAATCCAAAATGACCGCCAAAAAAGACAAGGCCATGATGAAGGTTGACAGTAAAACCTTGCTCGACAACGCCGCTTCACGCTATCTCGAACACGCCAATGGGGCGAGGAGCGGGAAATCGGCCAAGCATATCATCCTCACACTCAAAAAAGGCGACACGGTCACGGGCGGCGCTGGCACCAGCTTGATCTTGCGTTCCGGCAATGCCTCCGCTGTCGGCGCCGCCGGGCGCGTACTCATCAACGTAACAAAAGGCGCCGAGGTCAAACCCGGCGCCGCTGTCTCGCGCAATCAGAATTACCTTTTGCTGGGCGCCGATGGCAGCGGAATTGCCATCACCTCCGACACAGCCGACGTGGCGGTGTCCGGCGGCTGGCGCGTCACGCCTAACTATAAGCCCCGGTACTTCGACCTAGCCGACGCGCTCAATGCTATGAGGCTGTTCAACGGCACGCCTACCGGCTACAACCTGCAACGCCCAACCAACCGGCTGGAGGGGTTGATCCTGATGATCCGCCTTCTCGGCGAGGAAAACGAAGCGTTGGCCTACAAAGGCAGCTGTCCCTTCACCGACGTGCCCAGCTGGGGGAAGCCCTATGTGTTTTACGCTTACAGCAAGGGCTATACCAAAGGCGCCTCGGCCACCAAGTTTTTGCCCAACGGCCAGCTGACAGCCGACCATTTCATGACCCTCATCCTGCGCGCCATGGGCTACAGCGATGCTGCCGGGGGTGATTTTGTCTGGAACAAGTCCCTTTCCTTCGCGGAGAAGATCAAGTTGTTCTCTCCCGCCGAAGTCGCGCTGGTCCGCAACCCTTTCTACCGGGATCAAATGGTCTACCTGGCCTATTATTCCCTGTCGTTGCAACAGAAGGGCGGGGGCGGGACCTTGCTCGAACGGATGCTCAAAAACGGCGAAGTTTCCCCAGCCGACGCGGCAGCCGCCATGGCCATGGTCACCCGCAAACGCCCCGCGTGAGGACGCGCGCGGGCGCGCGATGGGTCCTCATAACCTCCATCGTCCCCCCTCCATGATAGATTAGCCCGCCTAGACTCGGTCGGCCGCAGGGGTTTGACATAGACAAACAGGATGGGTTCTGGCAATCCTTGCAGTGCAAGGATTATTTTGTCTAAGTCGGTTTAATGTAAAAACATGTTGCAATATATAACGATATGTGGTATAATAAAATACATAATACATGTCATGAGGAGTGATGCCTATGTGAGGAAGCCAAGATAGCGTTCTCCGTATAACGCTAAGAAAGTAGCATAGTTTGAAAAAACCCTAAAAAACACAAAATTAGGAGGCAACGTTTATGAGTAAAATGCTTAAAAAGAATTCTTTGTTTGTCTTTAGCTATCGCGCTTATGGCTGTCATTCCCCTGTCTGCTCTAGCTGCTTTAGGTACTAAGACTGTAAAGGCGAGTAACAATTCGGGTGGCGGATCCATAACCGTAACATCGACAAAAGTATCTGGTACGTCCTTTTCAGAGCCATATGCTTCCAGCTTAACTGTCGATGCATATGGCTATCAAGCAAATGGTCAGAATGTCGTGGGCAGAGCATCTGGAAGTGGGCAAAGTGTAACCGGTTCAGCTACTGGCGTCAATCTTACTGGCGGATTTTGTAAAGCAACGGGAAACACCTTTGGAACGGTATATGTTGATATATGACCTGTTTGCCAGCCTGATGATCTAAATTGCAGAAATCTAAACTTGCCAGCAGAGTGTCTCCGGAATATCCCAAACAGGGCAAGCCGGAGACATCGCTGGTAAGCTTGGGTACATTAAATGACTTTACATACATTCGAACAAAACTAATACTTTTGAACTTATTAAGGTTACACACAAATAATGACAAGGACAGATCACGATGAAAGCTAAAACTATGCTATTGATCGCTGTTTCTCTACTATTGCTCATGCATTTGTTCGGTTGCCAAAATTATGACGTGCTCTCCACAGAGCAATTGCAAACTGCGATACCGGACACGAATGAAGATGTTGCTCACCTGGCGACAGACGCTGGCTTTTATGCAAAAGGCAATATTATGTACTATATTGTAGAGAAGACACGATACAGCAGTCCAACTACAGAACACGGATTTATTTACTACTATGATGTGGAGACCGGTCAAAGCGGTCCTCTTTGCGGAAAACCGGAATGCAAGCACCTTCCGCCTGAAGGGGATGGGGAGTTTGACTTTTTCTCAGAGACAGACTGCGGCGCACATTTCGGCCTGGTGAGTGGGCAAATGAGCGCAAAAGGGCCGGGGCTACTGTTCAGCGACGGGGAGTACCTGTATGCTATCGGCGCGACATTGAGCAATATTAGCGTGATTCGTTTTTCTTTCGATGGCACACGCAAAGAAAAAGCCGCTGATATTGGGAAGTATGCATTCACGGATATGGAGGATGCCCCCATCAACATTCAGCACGCGGCTATTGTGCGGAACGCCGTGCTATTGGTCAAACATACGTTTGGCAGTGAGAATGGAAGCGACTTGGAGATCTACAAATGCAACCTTGACGGCGGACAAACGGAAATCATTTTTTCGCGGCAAGCTACCAGCTATGAAAGAGGCCCAAGCGGTAATTTCTTTCAACTGGATGGAAACGTTATCTTTACTGTAAGCTTTTTTCGGGTTAGCTCAGAAGATGAACAGGATTGGATAGCCGACGTGTATGTCTGGAATGATACAAATGGGCAATTCGCCCCTTTGTTACGTGACATCCCTAGCGCCATAGCTTCATGTGACGTTTCGGGGCAGATTTATTATCTAGACAATAAATCACATGAGATGAAAAGGCATTCCCCTACTGATGATAAGACAGAGCCCGTTGTTAAAGTGCAAAGTGCCGAAGTTGGGTATTTAACTCCGTATGTGATGGACAAGTATATTATCATTGAGCAAATCGTTACGAATGCCGTTGAAATCTATGATGTTGAAAAACAAAAGATGATTGTTTCCGTAAAACGAACGAATCAAGATGGAGAAGATATACGGCTGTCCCTTGTCAGTATTGATGAAGATCGGGCCGTGTTTTCTCCTGGCTTAACCCGAACTGATGGCAGCGACAACGAAAGACTGTGTTATACGTATTGCTCGTTTGACGAGTTGATCAAAGGAGAAGACATAGTCTGGAACGATATTGTTTATACTGGGGTTGTGGACGACTGGAAGCAGCAAACCGGGATATAGTACCATACGGGCAATACCATGCCGAGAAAGGTCAGCCTTCAACTGGGAGATCATCCTATGGAACTTGGACGGATATTATCGAATAAAAGGCTGTACATCCTATTTGTCGTACTGGTTTTCCTCGCAGGATATTTCTATATGCAAGGTATCGACATCACTGGCTACGAAATAAATAGCCTGTGGGAAGACACGGAAGAAGACGTTGATGTCTCCTATTACGAGGATCAACGCGCTTTTGACCGCGAATATAAAATACTCATGGACGAGTTTGCCAAAGCAACATCAAAAGAAGCTTTTCTCGCGCAAAAAGAGGAACTGCGAACAAAGAATTTGTTTTTCGCGCAAACTAGATTTTTAGAAATCATGATGATAGAAAATCCAGAGAATAATGCGTTGCGACAAAGAGAAGAACAAATAAAAGAGCTATATGAAAGCAACGACAAATTCCTTGATGAGTATTTGGCCATACGCAATCAGTTGACCCTTGATAGTATTGATGCGTTAATGCTTGAGTGGGTTGTTCTTAACGAATTGTTCCACCAAAAGGCATATGTGGACAGCTATCGGGAAAGCATACAAAAGATTCTGGAAAACGCCGAGAATATGCTGCGCTCGCCGGTGTTGTCACAGAAGGGCTTTACTAGGAACAACATTATGCAGGCAAAAGAGGACTTTGGTGGGCTGGAAAACATCCAGCCCACCTTGGTGAACGGGAAAGCAGTTGCGTCCTATATGAAGACTAGCTTCATTGATTATCCTGTTCTCCTGCTATTGATCTACGTTATTTTTACCTTTTTGGCGGAACGGAAAATCGGACTTTGGCCCATCATTCACAGCACAGTAAAGGGGCGCGCCCCTTTAGCGGTCAGACGGATTGCCATCATGTTAGGGTTTAGCATTGTTGCGGTATTTCTATTTCACGGCACGATATTCGTACTGGCTGTCCTTCGCCACGGTAGCGTTACTGACATCCATGCCCCCGTTCAGTCCATAGAGATGTTCTCAAGATGCACCCTGCACATGAGCATTATGGGTTTCTTGCTGTTTTATCTCCTGCTGAAAAGCCTATGTATGTTTGTCATCGCGATTCTTATTTGGGCAATCCTTTCCTTAATCGAGCAGGTTGTGCTTGGTGTTTTGACTACCATTGGATTCATCGGCATACAATATGCGGTTTACGCATATATCTGGCCAAACAGTGCCATCGGGTTTCTAAAATATCTCAACATTTTTTCGCTGCTAGATATACAAAAGAGCACGATTCCGTACATTAATGTCAACATCTTTTCCCATGCGGTGAAACTGTTCCATATTACCCTTCTATACATGACAGCACTGCTAATCGCTGGAATTCTTTCTTCCTTACTCATAGCGAAGATAAAGAAGCCCATTGGAAACACAATCAAGGAACCAGCAGTCTTCGACACACTTTTTAAAAAGATATCCATTTTTTTTCATACAGCCCAAAGTTCGGAATGGAAATATACAAATCCCTCAAGGTGCAAAGAGGCATCTTTGCCCTTTTTGCTATCGTATTGCTGCTTATCATGCTCCCCAATAAAGACACGATTTTATACACCGAAAGCCAGACCTTCGAAAACACTTTTTACGCTGAATTTCATGGCCCGCTTTCCCAAGGGAAAATCGAGGAAATCAATATTGTATTGTCCAATGAAGATGCCAGCGATAATGTGCAAAAAGCATTTGCGAGAATTGCAAAACAGGTAAGCTATTTAGAAAAGCTGTCTGCGGAAAAGAAGATTGACGGATGGCTCCTCAACGCGAATGGTTATCAGGTGTTGTTCGGGGAGCGGAACCTTTCCTTCATACGCAGCAATATGCTGTATGCCGTGGTTTTTTTGGTGGTTCTATTGTCGGGGCTCAATGCTTACGAGACCCAATCGCACATGAAAGTAAACCTAAACAGCACCAAATACGGACGGGGACAGCTACGGCGCAACAAAATCATCTTTGTTGTGTCTTCTTCTGTTGCGGTCATGGCGCTGATGGGGTTCTACGAATTGAGCTTTATCAACAATACCTATGGATTAAGCGATATGGGCGCCCCGATCCAGAGCTTATCCCTATTTGAAGCATTCCCTTTTCAAATCAGCATTGGCGCGTTCCTGACGGCGATGTATTGCGTAAAGGCCGTCTTCCTTACGCTGACGGGATTTATCATCATGATAATTTCATCTGTTTCTAAAAATCACAAGCAAGGGGTAATCTATGCCAGCATCCTGCTGATTGCGCCATCCGCGCTCTTAAACTCGGGACTGGAAATTATCAAACCAATTGCGGTGGTTTTTTACGCGGATGTTATGGAATGGGTTACGTGGATTATCGCTTTGGGAGGGAAAACATGACATTGCAAATAAAAGACCTGTCCAAAACATATGGGAAGAAAAAGGCATTGGAGCGTTTCTCCTATACCTTTGACGAGGGCGTCTATGGAATCTTAGGTCCCAATGGATCGGGGAAGTCCACGCTGATGAACCTGATTACAGATAATAGCAAGAGAGAGACGGGACAAGTGTTGTATAATAGTAGGGACATCCTGCCTTTGGGCGAGCCCTACCGTGCTACTCTAGGTTATATGCCGCAACAGCAAGGCTTATATGAGGAGTTTTCCGGGAGAAAGTTTCTATATTACATGGCAAATTTGAAAGGCTTGCGCAGGAAAGAGGCAAAAGGGCGAATAGAAGAACTGCTCAGTATTGTCGGGCTTACAGACGATGCCCACAGAAAAACAGGCGGATATTCAGGTGGCATGAAGCAGAGACTCCTGCTGGCGCAGGCGTTGCTTAGCGATCCGAAAATCCTGATCTTGGATGAGCCGACGGCTGGCCTTGATCCGAAAGAGCGAATTCGGATTCGGAGTTACATAGCAAGAATCGCGAAGAATAAAATCGTTCTGCTTAGCACCCATATCGTACAGGATATTGAATCGATCGCCACACAAGTGATCCTGTTGAAAGACGGGAAGCTACTAGTAGCCGACTCGCCGAGCAACCTCATTGCAAGCATCTGCGGGAAAGCCTATGAGCGGTATTGCGCCGCGGAAGAGATGACACAACTCCAAGAGCGGTATCAAATGGGAAATGTATATCTGCGGCAAGATGGGGAGGTGCTTCGCCTCGTAGGGGACAGCAAACCGGAGGGGTTTGCGCCGGTCACACAGCCGCTGGGGCTAGAGGATGTGTATTTATATTACTACCCCTCCCTGATGGTATAGCCCGCCTTCTGGATGGCCTACTTGATCTCCAGGATGTGGGCTTTGTTCTTTGTTCCTATATGGGGTTTAGTCGCTGTAGTGGAAGCGGCAGGAGGCAATCAAGATCTGGTCATCAGCAACACGGTAAACAAGGCGATGCTCATCGTCGATTCGGCGGCTCCAATAGCCCTCTAGCTCATACTTCAGGATTTTGCGAGTCGGCACTGATTTCAAAAGGGATACGGCGTTCGCGCTCCACCGTCCTCAAGAAAACGGTAACAAGCGTTGTGAGGTTCATGCCAAACGTATCTGCCAGGCTCTCCACACGTTTTTTAAAATCCTCGTCTATACAGATGCTGATTGTCGATTTTGCCATCATACTCTCTCCTCGCATTATTATCAGTATCATGTATACTATACATCGTTGGCATGATTGTGTCAATTACAAAGCACAAAACAATAACAGCCGCACGCGGCATTACCCCTCCATGATGGTATAGCCCGCCTGTTGGATGGCCTG
>Ga0123353_10007906_pt1 | contig 14452 bp, 11 predicted proteins | sample TergutLab28metaG_3_FD_92763 | JGI IMG/M metagenome (GOLD analysis project Ga0123353, IMG submission 92763) | Labiotermes labralis P3 segment gut microbial communities from Petit-Saut dam, French Guiana - Lab288 P3 | ecosystem: Host-associated > Arthropoda: Insects > Digestive system > Gut ... | reverse complement strand
TTGGAAGTACCCTCTTAACGCGCAGATTACCGCGACAAAAAACAGCGAGGGCGATATTGCGGAGTAGGCAAGCGCGGCGTTAGGGTTCCCCTGCGCCGCCGCTATGGGCTTTGCTAAGAGCGCAGTTAACAAAGCTAATACTGCGCCAAACGCAGCGAGCGTAATAATGGCCGTACCGAAAACCCTCCGCGCCCCCCGTCTGTCGCCGAGCGCGTTTTTTTCGGCGAGCAACCGGGAAATCGCCGCAGGCAGCCCGCTCGACGAAACCGTCAAAAGCAGCGCGTAAAGCGGGAAAACCATTTGGTAAAGCCCCATTCCTTCCGCGCCCACGATATTCGTCAGAGGAATGCGGTAAATCGCGCCTAGAAATTTTCCGATAAAGCCCGCTATGCCTAGAATTAACGCGCCTTTAACGAACGACCGCGCTAAAGGCGTCTGATCGGCGCGCAAACGGCAACTCTCAGCTCGGTCGAGTACGTCAGAGTACACTCCGCTCGCCGATAATTGCCGTTTGCGTGCCGCTGAAACACATTTATCACGGTCTAATTCCACATTCCGAGGCTTGTTTTTTTTCACTCTCTTTTCCATACATATATGATATGTAAAGGAACGGGGATTTATTTTTAGATATAAAACGGCGGCTCAAGAGGCCGCCGTTTTAGCAATATAGAAAATTAAGTTTAAGTATCCGGTTATTTTGCGAATACGATTTTCAGCGAAACCAAATCCGGCGAAACAAGTTCAAAATTGATTTTGCCGCCCTCATAGGTCAGCAGGCTTGTTGCAACGCCTACCCTCATTCCGGGCGCGCCGACAGACAATACAATTACATTATCGGAATTAACTTCGTATGTAAGCTCTACAAACTCCAAAGAAAGCCCCAAAACCCCGTCGGCTAAATCGTTAAGCATTTCTTCAATCAACGCAAAGTTCTTAAAACTGATTACATTGCCGGCAACATTAATTTCAAGGGTTTTCAATATCATGAAAAGCGGATAGCCGGAGGCCATATCTTCCGCCAAATCTGCGCTTATGCCGGCCGCTTTTATCGCGTTGTATGTTGTGTTTTGGCAATTTCTTTCCCAAGCCCAGCTCAAATAATAGTACGCGTCTATTTGGGCATTGTATCTGTTCCATTCCTCTTCGTTAGCAGCCCTCTGCGCCGCAGTAACTGCATCGGCGACATCTTTTTGGGCCTGCCAAGCGTCGGCTCGTATAGCAAGAGCGGTATGCTCGGCTTTTGCCATTGCGAACTCGGCGCGCGCCACAATTTTTTCGTTTTCGGTCATGCTGCTGCTGATGTAATCGGATTCAACCGGAACCGGGCCGGGCACGGGCTTAGGCCACCATGGCGCTTCGGGAAGGGATTCCGGCGCTTTAGGCCTTACGGGCATTGCGTCGTAATCGGGTAATGCAACTGTCTTTCCGTTAATTTGAACAGTGTCAAGTTTGTAAGTTCCTCCTGCCATTTTGACACCGCCGAAGTCACACGCGAGCATCACAAGCATGACGTAAGCCAAAACTATGGCAAGCAATAGGGTTTTGAAAGTTCTTCTCATACTTTCCTCCTTTAATTTACACGTTAATAACGTATATGCATTTATTATGAAATTTGCTTAGATTTTTGTCAAGCGTTTTTGGAAGCCGATTAAATAAACTCCCTCACCCGCAATTTTACGCCCAGTTTTTCGGCAATAGCGTAACACGCCGTTATTTCTTCCGGCGGGAGAATGTCCACTACCGACAGCTGCGTGTCTAACCTACGCGCGGCGCAGGCGGAGGCAAAGCGCAGCATTTCGGCGTATGCGTCGGGGATTAGCGGGCGGCAAAACGCGTTGTAGCCTTCTTCTGTCGGGGAGTTAAGGCTGATGCTGACCTTATCAATAACCTTGCTAAGCGCGAGGGTAATATCCCTGCCGTTGATATAATTTCCGTGGCCGTTGGTGTCAAGGCGGGTTTTTATGCCCTTGGATTTTAGGCCGGCAGCGGCTTTAAGGATAATGTCAAGCCTGTATGTCGGCTCGCCGTATCCGCAAAAAACCGCCTCGTCATAGACGGACAAATCCTTGTTTTCCAAAATAGCGATGACTTCCTCGGCCGACGGCTCGCGGGACAGGCGCAAATTATGACCGCCCACGCCCGGCCCGTAATTACGCAGGCAAAACGTACAATCGTTGGAGCAACGGTTGGTAATGTTGAAGTACAGGGAATTGTTCAGTTCGTAAACGTAAGTATCCATATCTTATAAAAATTCCCCTCCCTCGGAGGGGTGTCACGAAGTGACGGGGTGGTCAAAAAATCACATCCCCCGCCGCTCGTGGCGGCACCCCCTTATCTTAAGGGGGAATTAGCGAGGCTTATCTTAAAGAAAAACCGCTTGGCGTTCTCGGTGGTGAGGCGAACGGTTTCTTCTTGCGTTAATCCCAGAATTTCGGCGGCGGCGCGGACAACCTCGCTAACATAGGCGGGGACGTTTAATTCGCCCCTGTGCGGCTCGGGCGTAAGGTACGGGCAGTCTGTTTCTAGGAGTATTTTGTCGCGTGGAAGTATGCGCAAAACCTCGGGCGCGGTGCGGTTGTTTTTGTAAGTAAGGGTGCCGCCGAACGCGAAGTGCACATTAAGAAATCCGCCTGTCTGTGTTTTAATGGCCAAAAACCTTTTTGCCATTTCCGCGCTGCCCGAGTAACAATGCAACAGGCAACCCGCAGCTAAACGGCTCGCGTTTTCGGACAAAATCCTGTATACATCCTCGTAAGCGTCGCGTATGTGGACTACTAACGGCAACCCCGTTTCTTCGGCGAGGTGAATATGCCGTATAAAGACTTCCTGCTGTATGTCGCGCGGCGAGAGATCACGGTAGTAATCTAAGCCCGCTTCACCTATCGCAACCACCTTCAAGTCTTTGGTCGCCTCCTTAAAAAAAACGTAATCGCCCTCGGTAAATTCCTTGGCCGAATGCGGGTGGACGGCGAGCGCGCAATAAACGTTGGCATATTTTTGTGCAAGTTTTAACGATATTTCGGAGGACTTGCGGTCGTAGCCGATATTGACGACGCATTCTACCCCGTCGCGCGAAAGGTTATTAATAATGTCACCCTCGCGGCCTTTGTACCGCGCGTCGTTTAGGTGCGTGTGTGTATCAATTAGTTGCATTTGATTTCCTTGTGTTGTCATTGCGAGGAACGAAGTGACGAAGCAATCCAGACTCAAAACCTTTTTCTGGATTGCCGCGTCGGGCCTCGCCTCTCTGAGTTGCGGTGCGCAAGACGGACTGTAGGTCGGCGGCTCCTCGCAATTACATTTTTAATCTTTCACCGTATTTCAGAACCGGCAGGGGCGGCTTTCTCAGGCCGCACCACGCTCAAGCCCCCCGCCTCGTCCTCCGAGCACAAAATCATCCCGCGGCTTTCGATTCCGCATAACTTTACGGGCTTGAGGTTGGCGACGAAAACAACGTCTTTTCCGAGCAAGTCCTCGGGCGCGTACTGTTTGGCTATGCCGCTCACAATCACGCGCCCGACTTCGCCGTCGTCAACGTTAAGGCGCAAGAGTTTTTCGCTCTTTGGGACTCTTTCGCACGCCGAAACCACACCTACGCGCAGCTTAACCCGCGCGAACTCGTCAATCGTTATTACGCCGTCCGGCATTGCTTCCGGCACGGAGACTTGCACCGCAGCATTTTTGGCTGCGGAGGTTTTTACCGCTATATCCTCGAGCGCGTTAAGCTCGTCGGAGATGTTAAGGCGCACAAAAACCGGCTCGCCCTTAGTGATTTTATCGGATATAATGGCCCCGAATTTTTTGAGCGAGGCGAAGGTTTGTTGTTTTTCGTCGCCCTCCACGCCCAGCTTTGCAAAAATCTTGTCCGCGGTTTCGGGCAGGAAAGGTTTTAACAATACGCCGACAAAGCGCAACGTTTCCAAAAGGTTATATATCACCGCTCCCAAACGTTCGGTTTTACCGTCCTTATACAGCTTCCACGGCATTGTCAAATCTATATACTTGTTCGCCGCCGATATAAGTGCAAAAATTTCCTCTAAAGCCTTGGCAGGCTGGTGCGCGTCAATCGCCTTTTTAGCTTTGGGTAAAACTGAAAGCGCGAGTTTAATTAATTCCGCGTCACCCTCTCCCGCCTCGCGCAGGACGGGGATTTTGGCGCCGAAGTACTGCTCCGTCATAGCCGTGGTGCGTGATAGTAAATTACCGAGGTCGTTTACAAGGTCGTTATTTATTTTTGTCAGCATAATTTCGGACGTGTAGTTGCCGTCCGCGCCATAAGGCAAAGCGCACAAAAGGTAATACCTTACCGCGTCCGCGCCGTAACGCCCGCAAAGCACAAAGGGGTCTATCACGTTGCCCTTTGACTTAGACATTTTGTCGCCCGAAAACAGCAGCCAGCCATGCCCGAAAAGACGCCGCGCAGGGGGCTCGCCGAGCGCCATCAGAATTGCCGGCCAGATTATGGAGTGGAAACGCACGATTTCTTTGGCGGTGACCTGCAAGTCCGCCGGCCAGTAGCGGCGGTATTTGGCGTCGTATTCGCTGCCGTAGCCGAGCGCGGTGATGTAATTAGACAGCGCGTCTATCCAAACATAAATGACGTGCCCCTTGTCAAACGACACGGGAATCCCCCATTTGAGCGTGGAGCGCGAAACCGCCAAGTCCGTCAAGCCCGGTTTGATAAAATTATTGACCATCTCGTTGACGCGGGACGGCGGCTGTAAGAAATCTGTTTTTGTGAGTAGCTCCTCTATGCGGCCTTGGTACTTTGACAGGCGGAAAAAATAGCTTTCTTCGGTAGCCTGTTTGACAGGCCTGCCGCAGTCGGGGCATTTCCCGTCGACGGCTTGGACGGGCGTCCAGAACGATTCGCAGGGCGTACAATAGAGACCCTCGTAGGAGGACTTGTATATGTCGCCTTTTTGGTAAAGAATATCAAAGATTTTGCTGGCAGCCTGTTCGTGCATTTTGTCGGTGGTGCGGATAAAGCCATCGTACTGAATATTGAGGATAGTCCACAAATCCTTGATTTCGCGCACAAGCCCGTCCACAAACTGCTTGGGGGTCATTCCTTGTTTTTCGGCGGACGACACGATTTTTTCGCCGTGCTCGTCGGTACCCGTCAGATAAAAAACGTCGCACCCCTGCATCCTCTTAAAGCGCGCCGTCGCGTCGCAAAAAACCGTGGTGTAACAATGCCCCAGGTGCCATTTTCCCGAGGGGTAATAAATAGGCGTAGTGATATAAAATTTTTTTGGCATTTTTTTATGACCGTCCGACCGAAATTTTTAACATTATATACCAAAAGAAATTAATTGTAAAGGGCGGCAAGGTAAAATATTTATTCTATTTTTCAAAAAAAGCCGGACAAAAGCGGAGATTAAGTTGTTATAGCAATGAATCAAAAAATTCGGAGGGTTTTATGAAAAAATTCAGAACCGCATGTTTTTTATTAATCGCCGCACTGCTTTGCGGCGCGGTATGCGGCTGCGCGGCGGACAGAAGCGAGGTGCCCGAGAGTTCTTCAACTAACGTTCAAGTAAACGGCATAGACGAGGCGGACATCGTCAAACTGCTGCCGGGCGGCTATATCATCAAGCTGCAATCCGACGGAATCACCGTAAGCAAGGCAAAATCCGGGCTTGTCACCGTGCTGAAGAAAAACCCGATAGTGGATTACAGCCCCCGCAAAATGTTCGTATGCGGCAATGTTCTCGTCGCAATCGGGGGCATTACAAGGGTTTATATCTACGAGCCCGAGGATGATTATTATTATTCCGACGGGTGGCTGTACGCCGCGCAAACCGAAATAAGGCTGTACGACATAACCGAGCCCGAATCGGGCGGAGAGGATTTACCCATGCTGCGGAGCATTCTCGTGCGCGGCGATTACGCCGCAAGCAGGCTTTACCTTGGCAAGCTGTATGTGCAAACAATTCTTAACTCCGAGCAGACCCTTGGTTACGACATAAAAGACAGCTTGACGGGCAATAAAAAACTTGCCGCGTACGCCCCGCGCGGCAACTCCGGCGACTACGAATACCGCCGCGGCAGCGATTATTATAACGGCGGCGCGATACTTGTTTGCCTAAACCTTAACCATTACACGGCGGAATACAAAGCTACGTTTTATGACTGTTTGATAAAGGATATGTATTTTTCGGAGCAGGGAATATTTTTTATCGCGGGCTACTACGAGCGCGTATGGGAGCTTTTTTTTCTGTTTTTCCCGCGCAATACTATTTATTTTAGTAATTATATTTTCAGCGCCGACGCGGAAACTCTGCAAATCAAGGCCGTAAGCGCGGGTTTGCGCAGCCCGAATTGGGGGAACGCTATCGCCGACAGGTTCTCGTTGCACGCTGCCGAAAATCATTTATTTGTTGTAACTCGGGAAAAAGACCGAAGTTTTTCCGTCCGCGCCTACGGCCTTGATTTGAAGCTGATAAGTAAATTAGACGGCGTCGCCCGCAACGAAACCCTGCACGGCGTCACCTTTGAGGACGGGTATTGCTATTTTGTCACTTACCGTAATGTCGACCCGCTTTTTAAAGTCGATATAAGCGACCCTAAAAACATAAAGTTAGTAGGCGAGTTGAAAATCCCCGGCTTCTCGGAATATCTAAAGCCTTTTTCGTGTTATATGCTCGGCTTGGGTTATACCGACGGCAGGCAGGTTAAGGTTTCGCTTTTTGATATAAGCGGAGACGAGCCCGTCGAAATAAATAACGTCGTAATCGTAAACTTTTCTTATGTAGAAGCAATAAACAATCCCAAGGCGATTCTTGTCAACGAGCCTAATAATATCTTCGGGTTTTCCGTCGGAAACTCCTATTACGTTTTCGGTATTGAGGACGGGCGGCTCTCCGTCAGAAAAAAGCTGGATACCGACGGAAGCGCGTCCTCGCGCATTGTCCGAGCCGTAACAATAAGCGGGTATTTTTACGCACTAAGCGATAGTGCGATAGAATCGTATGCACTGCCGGAGTTTGGGTTTGTAGACGCTTTTTCGGTTAAGATTAATGTTTGACAAAAAATACGAGGTAAGAAAGGATAATAAAATTATGAAAAAGTCTAAATCTGTATCTGTTTTTGCTTTGGTTGTTGTTCTATTAATATTCGGCGCGGCTTGTCTTACTCCTATTACTACGGCTCGCGCTAATATGGCTCAGCCGATGGAAGACAGGGGCAGCGGGATTTTGTTTGATAAGCATGAATCGGTCAAAGTCGATTCGGAGGTTCTTAATATTAAAATAAATAAATCCGAAGCCCCTAAATCGGCGGGATACAGGAGGGCGATTGCGGATATGTCGGCGGTTTATACAATGACAAATATCTCGGCTCAGCAGATTGACGTTAACGCTATGTTTTTATCGCCCGTGTACAGTCAAACCGAAACCGATTACGTCATTACCTCGGACGGTAAGGAACTTGAATACACGACTGAATTCTTTTCTTCCTCACATCCTTTTTTGAAAGAAGACGACATTACAAATTGGGAGGAAATATTAGCCGCCGCTAATCCTGCAGAAAATAACGGCTTTATGTATGTGAGCGCGGTAAGTTATTCTTTCGGGTTTGAACCGGGACAAACAATAGAGCTTGCGGTAAGTTATAAATACAACATCAACATAAATAACAGACATCCGAACCATACTGTTTTGCGTTATTTTTTAACGCCGGCAAAATATTGGCAGGATTTCGGCAGTTTGACTATAAACCTAACGTTAGATAAAGAACAGCCTGTGCTCGTTTCATCCTCGCTTGATTTTTACAAGTTAAGCAAGGGTGTTTACAAGCACAAATCGAACGGCGTTCCGCAAAGCGAATTGACAATAACGGCGGGCGCGTCCCCGTTGGTTTACATATTACCGTGGATGCTTGTCATAGCCGTAGTAACTCTTCCTATAGCCGTCGTAATTCTTCTTATTTTTGGCGGGTTTTTTGCTTGGAGAGTTTTGAAAAAGCGAAAAAGTCATAAAATTTGATTTCCGCTCCGCCCTTGCGAAACCTGCGTTTCCTCGCTTCTCGCGTATTGCGGTGCGGCAGCTCCGAAAGAGGGGATTCTTCTCTTGTCCTCGACTCCTCACTCCTAACTTCACACTCGCCAATCCATTTGCCATAACACTTCAAAAATGCTATAATCCCTTTCGTGGGCACAATCGCGGCAATATCTACCCCGTCGGGAACAGGCGGGGTAGCCATAATAAGGGTCAGCGGAAGCGGCGCGGAAAGTATTTGCGCTAAGGTTTTTTGTGCGGATTCTGGGCTCGCCCCTAAGGACTTTCCCGCGCGGAAGCTGATTTCCGGTAAATTCTGCGCAAAATTTTTTGAGGACAAGTGCTTGGCGGTAGTTTTCCGCGCGCCTTTTTCCTTTACGGGCGAGGACACCGCCGAATTTCATTTGCACGGCGGCGCGGCGCTTGCAGCAGCAGCCCTCGACGCGGTGCTCGCGGCAGGGGCGCGGCTTGCGGAGCCGGGCGAGTTTTCTAAACGGGCTTTTATTAACGGCAAAATAGATTTATCGGCGGCGGAGGGCATAATTTCCTTAATAACCGCCGAAAGCGAAGCTGAATTGCGGGCGGCTGCTGCGCTTGCCGACGGCGAAATGTTTAAGGCGTGCAAGCGATTGTCCGCGGCGGCGACGGACATTCTCGCCGAAATAGAAACGGGCATCGACTTTCCCGACGCGGACGCGGGACAGGAGGACGCCGCCGCATTGTCCCCTAAAATCGCGGAGATTATCGCGGAAACAGACAACTTGCTTTCGACGCGGGAGGCCGCGCGGCATATCAAAGACGGGATAAATATCGTAATCGCGGGGCTGCCTAACGTCGGCAAGTCGTCTTTACTTAACGCTTTGCTAAAATACGACCGCGCAATCGTTACGCCGGCGGCGGGGACGACGCGGGACACAATCAGCGAAACTTTTACCTACCGCGGCGTAAAAATGCGGGTTACCGACACGGCGGGGATTCGCGAATCCTCCGACCTAACCGAAACGCTCGGCGTGGAACGTTCGCGTAAAGCGGCGGCGGCAGCGGACGTTATTATATTGCTTAAAGACGCCGAATCGGGCGAGCCGGATATTAAATTTGGGTCTAAAAAAGTTATCGAAGTCGTAAACAAATGCGATTTGCCGATTCTCAAAAACATAACGGGGCTTAAAATTTCCGCGTTTACAGGCGAGGGTATTACCGCGCTTCTTGATAAAATTTATGAAATGTTTATCGGCGGCGAGGTTTTTTCGGGCGGATTAATGCTTATAGAGGCGCGGCACTATGAGGCGCTGCTACGAGCTTCCGCCGCCTTGAAAGCGGCGGCGGAAAGCGTACTGCCCGAGCTTATAGCAGAGGATATGCGCGAGGCATTGCTATGTTTTTCCGAAATTACTGGCGAATCGTTATCCGAGAGGGTAGTCGACAGGATTTTTGAAAAATTCTGCTTGGGTAAATAATTAATGAGAAATCGTTTAGAACAAACTTTCGACATAATCGTCGTCGGGGCGGGGCATGCGGGAATCGAAGCCGCCGCCGCTTCTGCGCGCCTTAATTGCAAGACTTTACTGCTTGCGATGAATTTGGACAGCATAGGTTTTTTGGCGTGCAACCCGTCGATAGGGGGCAACAGTAAGGGGCATTTGGTCAAAGAGGTTGACGCGCTCGGCGGGCTTATTGGCCTCGAAGCGGACAAAGCGCTTATACAGCTAAGGACGCTTAATACTGGCAAGGGCGCGGCGGTTCAATCCCCCCGCGCACAGATAGACAAAAACCTTTACCACCGCAACATAAAAAAAACAATCGAAAACTATCCCAACATCACGCTTCGCCAAGGCGAGGCGGTCAAATTGCTCATGAAGAGCGGGGTCATTCGCGGAATAGAAACCTCTTTGGGAGCAAGATATTACGCGCCCAAAATCGTTCTCTGCTGCGGGGTGTACTTGTCATCGGAAATAATAACGGGCACTACCGTCCAAAAAAAAGGCCCTTCGGGTTTTGCACGCGCCGAAAAATTATCTGCGTCTATTAAAAAGGCGGGACATGTTCTGCGCCGCTTTAAGACCGGCACGCCCGCCCGCATAGACGCGAAAAGCATCGATTTTTCTAAACTGGAAATCCAAAGCGGGGAGGGCATCGCGCCCTTTTCGTATATGACCGACGAGCCGATTAATTACGATTTGTCGCCCTGCTACCTCGGCTACACCAACCAAAAAACCCACGGGATAATCCGCGAGAACTTACACCGCTCGCCCCTTTACGCGGGCATAATCAAGGGCACGGGCGCACGCTACTGCCCTTCTATCGAGGATAAAATCGTGCGGTTTGCCGACAAAAAGCGGCACCAAGTCTTTTTGGAGCCGGAGGGCTTAGACACCTGCGAAACTTATTTGCAGGGCATCAGTACCTCGCTCCCGCAGGATGTTCAGCTCAAAATTATTAATTCCGTCGCGGGTCTTGAGCGCGCGGAGGTTATGCGCGACGCCTATGCGATTGAATACGACTGCATAGATTCGACGACCCTGTATTCTACGCTTGAGAGCAAACTCGTTAAGGGGCTACATTTTGCGGGGCAGATAAACGGCACCAGCGGCTATGAGGAAGCCGCCGCGCAGGGGCTTATAGCGGGTGCAAACGCCGCTTTGTCATTGCAAAAAAAACCGCCGCTTACGGTGCGGCGTGACGAAGCGTACGCGGGGGTTCTTATCGACGATTTGGTTATCAAAGGCACCAACGAACCTTACCGTATGATGACCTCCCGCGCCGAATACCGCCTAACCTTGCGCCACGACAACGCCGATTTGCGGCTCTCTCAAAAAGCGTACGACGTGGGGCTTATTTCGGAAGAACGCTATGCCCGCTATAAAAAACGCCTAAAAGACATCGAAGAAGTAAATTCCCGTATATATGCAACCGCCCCGCTTCCGGAAGAAAACGCACTGCTGGAAAGTATCGGCGAAACTCCTCTCTTATCACCCATAAAACTGTCGGAGTTTTTCAAACGCCCGGGCATTACCGCCGCCGGCGTCAAAAAATACATGACCGTATTTAAGGATTCCCCTCTCCCCGCGCTTTCGGAGGTTATAATAACCCACCAATACGGCGGCTACCTCGACCGCCAAACGCGCCAGATTTCGGAGGCTCTGCGATTAGAAAATTCTGCGATTCCCGCTGATACTGACTACTCCGCCCTAAAAGGCTTGCGGATAGAAGCTGCGCAAAAACTTTCCGTCGCCCGCCCCGCCACGCTCGGCCAAGCATCCCGCATAAGCGGCGTCAACCCTGCCGACATAACCGTACTGATGATATATTTAAAAAGAGGTGAGGGCACTAAGTGTCCTTGATACGGGCTACGCTTGCCTTGCCGCCTCGGTCACGTATATTTTGACACGCTCCCTCGGCGGCGGCCGAGCCGACAAGCCGCTAGGCTTGCTAAGGATTTGCCGTAGGCAATCCCTCAGAGAGGCGAGGGCATCTGTTGCCCGTCTGAAGAACACTTATTGCCCTAATTCGAAAGAACATGTTATAGCCATACCTCAAAAAAGCAGTAAGAAACTTTGCGTTATTTAGTTTACAACTTATATATTTTCCGCTATAATAAAAAAGTTCGTAATTAAGGCGGCATAGCTCAGCTGGCTAGAGCATGCGGTTCATACCCGCCAGGTCGATGGTTCGAATCCGTCTGCCGCCACCACACGGCGCATAAACGGCGCGATACGGCGTTGCGGCAGCGACTCCTTGTTAGTTGCGTACAAAAGTACGCGCCATCCTCGTCGCTTGCCGCGCCTTGTCTTACTTGCTTCTTTGCCGCGTGGCCGGAAGGTTGCGCCAGTGAAATTTCGCCCTATGGTCAAGTGGTTAAGACACCGCCCTTTCACGGCGGTAACGGGGGTTCGAGTCCCCCTAGGGTGACCATTTATTTGCATATGCCGACTTGGCTGCACGGACGTGGCTTAATCCAGTTTGGTCTGGATTCCATCAAATTAAGATACACGTTTAGGTTTTTAACCAAATTTTTTAACGTGTGCGATAAGGAGAAATATGGGCTTTTTTGATAAATTCAAAAAGAACAAAGAGGACAAATACGACAAGCAAATTGCAGAGCTGCAAGCAAAAAACGCGGCTTTGGCGACGGATACCACTGCTCAAGATGCCGAAAACATGATGAGAGCTTTCACAGCAGATACCTTATCGGGCGCACCTGTATTAGGCGCGGCCGCTTTAGATGCGGCCAAAACGTTTGACTCGTTGGCGGAGTCTTTAGGCGTAAAGACAAACATGACAAAAACTATGGCGCAGCATGTAGAATTACCTAATATAATAGAGATAAAGGCCGGCAGCGGCTCAAGTAATAAAAATAATTTTATTTTCGGCGTTGACAGCAATTACGCGCCGGTCTACTATTGTGTGGAAACAGAAAAAGCCTATGCTCCCGGTTGGGCGGGGCTTATCGATATGATTGTTGATACCGACATGTTTAATACTAACGGCGAGGACAGCGACGGTGTGCCTTCCGAGATGTCGATAGAAGCCGGAACGGCAAAAAAACAGCGGTTATACTATGGTTTTCGGTACCGCAAAAAATTATTCTCCCATAGTCTATTGCAACGAATTGGAAAAATACGTCCATCTCGGTTGGGACGATATAACCCGCCACGCAATGGACGAAGGTATAACTTCGCAAGATTAAATTAAATATTTATTTGCAGATGTGTAGAATTTATTGCGGGCGGCCGAATAAGCGTTGTAAACCCGCTCAAAGCCCAAATATCAGTATACCTATTAATAAAACAATTTGGAATGCCGTTTTGTGACAAATTATTTTTTTCGGATGTGGAATGTTAGGTGAGGTTGCGGTATAAAAGAACCACCCTGTCCGCCTTGCGGCATCCACCCCTTCGTTGAGGGGAATTTTTGCCATCATCCGAGCAGCCGCTCCGAAAACAACGCCCATGCCGCTTGAGGAGCGGCGCACCTCGAAGCGAACTTTTCCATAGGGCAAACGCCCGCGCCCGTCCGGTCAAGGATATTGGGGACAAACCGCCCGTAAGAGAATTTAACGCCGTATTCTGCTAAAGCCTCCGCCGCCGGCTCCGACATTACCGCGCCGTAAACCTCCGAAACCCCCGCATAAACAAACAACAGCGCGGCGGCGCGCCCTACGGTTTTGTCGGCGGCAAACGCGCCTGCAAATAACTCCCTGTCCGCGCTGATAGCCCTTACAAGCGGCTTTACCCCGCTTCCGGCGTAGGTTTTGAACGTATTTATATTAGGATTATAGACGGCTAAACAAACGCCGTCTTTAAGGGCTTCTATGGCTTTATTTAACATATTGTTTTGTCCTCGTAAGCAGCGTACTTCGACCAGCGTGAATAATATACTTTGTTGCCATTTCGACCGAGCGAAGCGAGCGGAGAAATCTCAACCTTATTCAATAGTCAAATCGCTCCAAGTCGGATTCTGTTCATTAATTAATGCCTCTTTTTTCTGCCGCGACCAACTCTTTAATTGTTTCTCTCGTTCGATTGCCGTATTGACGTAGTCCGTTTGCTCTAAGTACACCAGCTCTTCTAAATTGTATTTGTCGGTAAAACCGCTTACTAAGTGATTCTTATGCTCGTATACCCTGCGTATTATGTCGTTTGTCATTCCGATATACAGTACAGTGTTAGTTTTGTTTGTCATTATATAAACGCTGTACGTTTTTTTCATAATTGTTGGGATTTCTCCGCTTCGATCGAAATGACATCCTTAACTGTCTCCCGCTACTCGCCGTTCATCTTCTTTGCCGCAATTCCGCCATTTTTGCTGGAATATCAATCTTTTGCGGGCATTTAGTTGCGCATTTGCCGCAGGAAATGCAGGCGTCAAAGCCCTTATTTTTAAGCGCGGCCAGCTTCTTTTTGTAGCCGATGTCGTCGTTGGTGCGGAAAAATTCATTAAACGCCGCAAATACTTCGGGGATGTCCACGCCGGAGGGGCACTCGTCAACACAATACTTGCACGCCGTACAAGGCACAATCGCGGCGTCTATATTCATTTTGCAAACGTCAAGCAGTAATGCGTGCTCTTTTTGGGTAAGCGGTGTAAAGCTTTCGGCGGTTTTTATGTTGTCCTCAGCCTGCCCTAACGTACTCATCCCCGAAAGCACTGTTAATACGTTCTCGTTACCCATACAGTAACGCATCGCCCAACTAACTATGCTCTTATTAGGAGCAGCGGCAAGCAACCGCGCCCCCGCTTGCGGGGTAAGCGAAGCAAGCTGCCCCCCGCGCACGGGTTCCATAACTATTGCGGGGATTTTCCGCTCGGAAAGTATTTCCATGAGCTGTTCCGCGTCGCCCGCAACGCAGTCGTGGTAATTGTATTGAATTTGAACAAAATCCCACGGATAGCTGTCTGCTATCGCGGACAACGCCGTTGCCGCGTCGTGGAAAGAAAAACCGAGATACCTT
>Ga0123353_10007905_pt1 | contig 14452 bp, 9 predicted proteins | sample TergutLab28metaG_3_FD_92763 | JGI IMG/M metagenome (GOLD analysis project Ga0123353, IMG submission 92763) | Labiotermes labralis P3 segment gut microbial communities from Petit-Saut dam, French Guiana - Lab288 P3 | ecosystem: Host-associated > Arthropoda: Insects > Digestive system > Gut ... | reverse complement strand
CGCGCCTTGCCCAACTGCGATAAAACACGATCTTCCGCCATACCCGCACCGCCAAACGAAACCGGAATCCATGCCAAGGCCGACCGCCTCTCATGCCACCAGTCCCCGATTATCTTATCCATCTCCACAAAATTCGCAACGCCGCAGAGGGACAGCCTCAAGGCAACCGTATTGTCAGGCAAAAGCTAACCCAACCAAAATGGGTGAGACACAAAACGTCACGCAGAACAGGTGAAGGCACAAATTTTCGTTCTGGCCGACCATGTAACTCGACAGATGGCGAGTGTGCTGTCGGCCTCAAAGGCGAAAAGACACAAGGAGAACACGATGAGACGGATGATGTTTGTGTTTGTAACGGTCGTGTTATTGGCTGGGTGCTCTTATGGAATCTACCAGTGGGCGCTGTTGGACCCGGTCAGGGAGGGATGCCGTTCACCCCATCCGATTTCGAAGGCATTGGATGAAGCTGATGTCCTCTTGGCGACCGCAAAGAGGAAATTGCAAAAGTTCGACGAATGGACCGTGCATATCGGCCGGGTAGCAGAACAAAGCCTCAACCATTCCAAAGTTCTGGCCGAGAAGGAAGCGAAGATGGCGCACAACGTCGAAAACATTGAGGATGAAACCGAGAAGGGTAATGTCCTCCATGATGTTGATGAATGTATTTCGCCTGTGGAGGAAACAGGCCTGTATACGGCTGCCAGCGGAGAGAAATTAACCATCACCGGCGAATGTTTACAGTGCATTACGAACGAGCGTATGTACTTTGAAGAACTTCACAAGAAACAAATTCGATCTCTCCGTTTAGCGCCAAGTCAGCGACAGGCGATTCTGCTCTACCTGTCGACTCTGGAAACAAAGGTGGAGCTTTTTCGAGAACGCTGGAGACAATTGGATCAAAGCACAATGAATACTGACCAGCACATGGCGTTATACAGTGAAATCAAACTACTGCTCCAGAACAGATTCTGCTGCCCCGTTGGGCCGGGGCATGACGCCGACATCACGACCGGAATCTCCAAGTGCCATCTTCACCGGGGCAGAGGTGATGCTACCAGCCGTGCTCTTGATCGGATTAACGCTCTGTTGGGCAGTAAATAGGCTTACTCAACCCAATCAAAATGGGTGAGACACAGAACGTCACGCAGAATAGATGAGGGCACAAATTTTCGTTCTGAATCAGACGCCTTAAGGAGTGAGGTGCCGCGATGAGAATGATGATGGTCGCAGTCGTAGGACTTGTGCTGCTGGGCGTGTTCGTCGTACCACGGGCATGGGATGTCATCAAGAAGCACCTTGGCGCCAAGCAGGATGCTCATGTCGTGGAGCCTGTTCCGGAGGAATATGACGACGAGGACATCGTGATTGACGATGGGTTCAAACCGTTAGACCCGCAGGCGATCCTCGCTTTTAAGGCAAAAAATGATGAGAGCCAGGATTCACGCCTGGCGGCGGTTGAGAAATTGACGGATCAGGCGGCATTGTCGGGCGTTGTGCGGGAGGCGGGCGATCTGGCGGTCAGGTTGGCGGCGGTTGAGAAGCTGACTGGGCAGGCGATGTTGGTCGAGTTGGCGAAGGAGGATCGCGAAGAGAGCATCAGACTGGCGGCGGTGAAGCGGCTGATCGTGCAGACGTCACTCGCCAGCGTTGCGTTGACTGCCAGCGACCCCAGCGTCAGGAAAGCGGCGGTTGCGAGGTTGAACGATCAGTCGGTGCTCAGTGAGGTCGCGAAGGGTGACGCGGATTCGGTGGTGCGCCTTGCGGCGGCTGGTCGGCTGACGAGCCAGAAGGTGTTGATTGACGTCGTGGAGAAGAGCGATGATGTGAACGTGCGTCTGGCGGTGGTGGAGAAGTTGGCTGATCAGGCTGTGCTTGCCAGGCTTGCACAGCATGACGCCGACGAGCGTGTGCGTGCCAAGGCGGCGGGCAAGTTGACGGATGGAGTGATGTCCGATCAATCGGTGATCGCCGAGCTTGCGAACGCGGAAGACGCGAATGTACGCGATGTGGCGGTAAAAAAGCTGACTGACCAGACGGTACTCGCTGGCGTGGCGAAAAATTCCGGTCACATGGACGTGCGTTTGGTCGCGGTAGAAAAGCTGGACGATCCGACGGCGCTTGCCGACGTCCTCAAAAATTTGGAGCACCCGGAAGTCCGTCAGGAGGCGGTGACGCGACTTGTTGGCATCGCGAAAAACGGGAGAGATGCGGCGGATTGCCTGGTGGCGATTGCAGCGTTGGATGATCAGTCGATGCTTGTCGACATCGCCCGTAATGCGCGACACGGAGTCGCGAGACTGGCCGCGGCTGAGCGGTTGGATGAACAGCATCGGGGAGAGGCCCAGGCGGTGTTTGCCGAACTCGCGAAGGCTGTGGACCCGGGCCTGCGTCGGGCGGCTGTTGCGAAGGTTGACGACCAGACGGTGGCGGCTCATGTTGCGAAGACGGATCACGTCGTGGCCGTTCGGCAGGCGGCGTTTGAGCGGCTGACCGACCAGGCGGTACTCCTCGACGTTGCGAACGGTGCGAAGGATACGGGACTACGTCTGGCCGCGGCGGAACGGCTGGACGGACAACATCAACGAGAAGCCAAGGCTGTGTTTGTCGAGATCGCGAAAACCGCCGAAGCCTCATCGCATCGACTGGCAGCGATTGCAAAATTGGACGACCAGACAGTGTTCGCCCACGTCGTGAAGCATGATCCAGTCGCAGCAGTACGTCAGGCGGCGTTCGAAAAATTGAATGACCAAACGTTGCTCCTCGACGTTGCCCGCAATGCGCAGGACGCGAGCATTCGGCTGGCGGCGGCTGACGCGTTGAAGGGGCGTTTTGCCAAGGAAGCTCGCGTCGTGTACATTGATATCGCCAGGAACGCGACGGTGCCGTCCCGTCGACTGGCGGCGATTCAAAAGCTGGACGATCAGGCGACACTTGCGCACATCGCGCAAAACGACACCATTGTGGATGTTCGGCGGGCGGCTGTGGAAAAACTGACCGATCAGGCAGCACTCGCAGGGATCGCGAAGTCGCAAAAAGAAGACGAGGCCATCCGTCTAGCGGCGGCGGGCAGGTTGAACTGGTGGAATCGAGGTGACGCCGAGGCCGTCCACGTCGAGATCGCGAAAACCTCAACAAATGCTGACCATCGCCGAGCGGCAATTCAAAAGCTGACCGACCGGAAGGTGCTCGCGGACGTTGCCAAGGCGTTGACGGAACGCGGGTTTCGGCATGAACACCGATTGGAAGACACGGCATGGAATCCCGAACTGGCTGCCGTGTTGTACAGGGAGGCTGCGGAATTGGGGTACGCACCGGCCCAGAATTATCTCGGCATGTGTTACGTCAATGGCAGAGGCGTGAAGAAGGATTCCGCGACGGCCGTCGAGTGGTTCAAAAAGGCGGCTGAACAAAAATACGCACCAGCCATGTACAACATGAGCGTGTGTTATGAACGAGGTGAGAGCGTCGCCAAGAGTGTCGCGACGGCTATCGAGTGGCACGAGAAAGCCGCCAAGCAAGGGTACGCCGTGGCTCAATACGAACTTGGCCTGCGTTACGACTTTGGCAGAGGAGTCGCCAAGGACGCTAAAAAAGCCTTCAAGTGGTATGAAAAAGCCGCCGAACAGGGACACGCGAGAGCCATGTCCTCTCTCAGTACATGCTATAGGCTCGGCCTGGGCGTGAAAAGGAGTGCCAAAAAGCGGACCAGTGGTCCCAGAAGACCCCCAAGCCGGAGCACACCGCGGCCCAAGACTGGCTGTATCTCTCCGCCGCCGCCACGCCCGCGACGAGGACGCTGTACTCGCCACCGAGCGGCCAGGATCGGGGCGTGCCTGTTCGTACACTCGCCAAGGCTGTGCCTTCGGTGTCGGAGAAGAGGCCCGAACCCGTTCCAGTCCTGGACGACCCGTGGGAGGAAGTCAGCTACGTGCGGGCCTCGGTGGACTGGAGCATCTCCGGCTTTGGAACGGACAACAGCAGAATCAACGCCCCGTCTTTCAGCGAGTTTTGCTCCAAACTCTTGTTCCATCGCGTCGCCCGTGAAGACGGCGTCTATGCGGGCGTCAGCGTCGGCCCCGCCGTGAAAAGTCGTCATGCCACGGCCTACATGGCCTATCGACATAAAGTGAGAAAAGACTGCACGAGCATCGCCTCTGGAAATAAGAACGTACGAGAGTCACAGGCCACCAGAAGCCCAAACAGAAGCAACGACACCGAATACGACCGCTACGATTTCGCGGTTCCGTGGCGGGGCAAAACGCTCCAAGTGGCCGTGTTCGTCGGCGTGGAGAACGGCCGATGCGTCGCGTACTGGTTCTCCAACCCCGATCTTCCTCTCGATCTTCACATGGCCGAGATCGGCAAGGCGAGGATTGCTGTGTAGTAAATCTAACAGCCAAAACCGCAGCGAAAAACGTGGCGTGCTGAGTTTAGCTTGTGGAGGACAGACTACAAGCGTAAATTCGGATTGTGAAAGTTGTTATGTAGTTTTTCAATTGCCCGCTATTCACAGAACAGCTACCTCGGAAAGGAGGAGACTGGCTACACGATTGTACAGCCCGATCCCCCGGCCCCTTTTCATTGCTCGCTGCACTTGTCTCGCGATTTTGCCGAAGAATATGTAACCGACTGCAACGAAAGTGGTTACGGATTCCTATGGTGCCTAAATGTCGCCCGTGACACAGTGCGTCACGCCTATTTGTAGAAGCACGGTTAAGGTGGCTGAATATGTTGTCCGAAAAAACAAGGAACCAAATGAGTGAGGGAAGGCTGGATGGTGGTCTGCTGCCCCAAGGGCAGCCGTCTAGCTTTGCCGATGCTGGTCCCATCATCCGCGCCGATGCGGCTACCTTTTGCTATAGGAAATCCGGGGAAACCCTCGTTGCCGTGGAAAACCTCAACTGGACCGTGGACCGCGGCAAGATTACCGCCCTCATCGGGCCATCCGGGTGTGGAAAGAGCACTTTGATCCGCGGCGTTTGCCGGGTTCACAAGCCCAGTTCTGGCTCCCTCACGATTGACATTCCCCAGCAGCCATCGGTTCGTGATCTGGCCGTTGCCTTTCAAACGCCAGCCCTCCTTCCCTGGCTCGATGTCGAGGCCAATGCGTGGCTGCCGTTCAAGATTGCAAACGAGCCGGTGACTGACGAGGATAAGCGAACGCTCGACCATCTCTTGGAAACGACGGAGCTTCACTCGTTCCGTAACGCATATCCACATGAGTTGTCCGGCGGCATGGCTATGCGAGCCGCGGTCATTCGTGCCTTTCTTTCGCGACCCCGGCTCGTTCTCATGGACGAGCCTTTTTCTGCTCTTGATGAACTCACGCGGGAGCGTATGTGCAGTTTGCTTGAGCGTATCTGGATGGAAACCCAGAATACCGTGGTGTTTGTCACTCACAACCTCACCGAGGCGGTCCTTTTGTCCGATAAGGTTTCCATCATGTCCGCCAGGCCGGGCAAGCTCGTTACGGAGATTGATATACCCCTCGCCCGCCCACGTTTGGCGGGAGTGCAGAGCACCCCTGACTTCCTCCAGCTTGTCTCAAATTTGCGCCAAGCCATACGAAATGAGTTAAATCATGAAGGCTAAGCGCTGGTTAATCCCGATTGCTGGCCTGTTCATTCTTTTGGCGATATGGTCAGCCGTTGTTCACATTTTTAGCCTTCCCACCTACTTGGTTCCAGCACCTCAGCTGGTATTGGAAGAGTTCTTGTCCGCGCCCTATGACTTTGCCGGGCATGCAGCATGGACTCTTGCAGAAGCACTGGCTGGTTTTTCAATCGCGCTGGTTGTCGGCCTTCTGGGAGGCTGTCTTTTATTTCGAGTTAAAACGTTGTGGTCAATAGCGTTACCTTGGGCATCTGCCTTACAGGCTATCCCGATAGTTGCGATAGCACCACTGTTTGTGATATGGTGTGGCTCTGGAATAGTCTCAAAAATCGCAATGTCGGCGATTATTTCGTTTTTCCCGATATTAACAGCTGTTCTTAATGGATTTTCCGAGGTCGACCGTAATCAACAGATGCTCTTCAATGTGTATAAGGTCAATTACCTTCGCACGTTACGACATCTCCTGCTCCCTTCAGCAATTCCCACGATTGTCCTTGGAACGAAGATCAGTGCGGGTTTGGCGACCGTGGGTGCAATCGTCGCAGAGATGACGGGAGCAGACAAAGGGCTGGGATACCTTCTGCTGAACGCGACGTATCGCCTTGAGACACCGCGATTGTTCGTCGCGATCATACTATCGGGCATCATCGGATGGAGCGCCTACACCCTTCCGGGAATTTTGCGCGTGATTTTCCCCAAATACTGGGAATCTTTGCGCCGGGGGGTTACGGCATGATCGTCGGGATATTTGGAACTTGGCGAGCCTGCGACGGCGACCGCATTTACACTCGCGCCCTTCAATGTGGCCAGGTGCTTGCGGCCGCTGGAAAAACAGTCCTCACCGGGGGATATTCGGGTGTAATGGAGGCAGCAAGCCGAGGGGCGGTCGAAGCTGGTGGCAAGGCAATAGGCGTGACTTGCCCAGAAATTGACAAGCTCATGCCTGCCAATCCGTGGGTCACTACGCGAATACCCGCGAAGGACCTACAAGACCGTCTGGCGATTGCTTTTCGCATGGTCGAGGCTGCGATATTCTTCCCAGGGAGGGCTGGCACGATGGCGGAGCTGTCATTGGCGCTAGAACTCCGCGAAAAGGGCACGTTACGGTATCCGATCCTTCTCTCCTGTAACTTCTGGGACGGCTTCTTGCAGGCTTGTGACGCCACGGCAAACGAATTGCCATACCCATCGACATGCAGCAACGACTTGTACACGCACTATTCAGGATCAGTAGAAATCGTAAATATCCTCGGGGGGGGAACAAAATGAACGTTCTTGGCGTTAACGTGGCGCATTCGCAACCTCAAAATGCCCTGAAAAGGTCTGGTGGCGAACCGCATCTACTCAATGACGGCTCTGCCGCTCTCCTTAGTAACGGGCATTTGGTGTTTGCGGGAATTGAAGAACGCCACGCCGGTAAACGGTATCATGAGGGGTTTGGTAAGGTGTTACAAGCCTTCCTCGCAAGCAAAATATCAAAAGGAACTTCTGAACTTGATGCACTTGCCGTCTCATCATGTTGCGGCCCACGGTGGGATACCTCGGCGGTCGACATTCGCAAAGATTTTCAGTTGCCCGAGGGGATGTGGCGTGCCAACCATACGCGGCTCGTCATGGTTGACCACCACGCAAGCCACGCATCGCTTGGTTTTGCGATGTCGGGAGCGGACAAGGCGTTAGTCGCCGTCCTCGATGGTTTTGGTAACACACAGGAAGGCGCAGAATGGAATTCGGAACGGTGGTGGTATGGTTCATTCCATCGCCAAACCTATTACATCGCAGAGCGCCTCGAAAAGGGTTTCCGACTATCTCAGATTGCCTGCGATGCAGAAAAGGCAACTGAGATGGGGATTGGCGAGGCCTATCGTGCAGTAACGCACTTTTGCGGCTGGAAGAGCTACCAACATGCAGGTTCGGCCATGGCCTTGGCTGCATACGGCGATCCCGAACGATTTGCTGGGATTACGTTCCTGGATTGTGACCCGGACGGCAAGATTCGATGTTTTTTGGAGAACGTACACCCAGAGCCAGTCCAGGTGATTCGTCGTCTTCTACAAAAAAACGGGGACGATCTCGCTCCAATCGAGGGCAGAACAGCAGGAATTGGAGATCGCGAACATTGCAGCCTTGTACGCGCGTTCCAGGATCAGGTCACCGAGGCAATGTGTACTCGCTTGCTAAGACTTGCTGCCGAAACAGGCATGAACACAATCGTGATCAGTGGCGGAGTCGCCATGAATTGCCTGGCGGTTGGAGAACTCCAGCGACGATTTTCGGGCAGGGTTTTCGTGCCGCCAGCACCCTCCGACACTGGCCAGGGTCTTGGGAATGCGATTTGGGCGGCCGCCTGCGACGCCTCGCCGACGTTTGATCCGAAGGGGGCGTGCCTCGACCTCCCCGACGCCCCGTTCTGGGGAATTCCCTGTGATGACCGAAACCTTGACCTGCAAGGGCTTACGGGCTATAGTACCGCCCAGGTTTCCTCGCGAGAGGAGCAATATCGTCAGGCGGCGGACATGCTGGCATCAGGTAAAATCATCGCGGTTTGCCAAGGACGTTCCGAGTACGGCCCACGTGCTCTTGGGGGCAGGAGCATCCTTGCGGACCCGCGGGATCGAAGAAGCCCGGATCGCGTGAATTTGTTCAAACAACGTGAGCCGTACCGACCGTTTGCATTCTCGATCCTTCAGGAACATGCGTCAGATTACCTTGGCTGGTCCGTTGACAGCCCGTTCATGAGTTTTGCTGTCCAAATCAAGGAAGCAGCGGCAGATCGGATTCCCGCAGTCATACATCGCGATGGCACCGCGAGGGTCCAGACTGTCGCCAAAACCAGCCCTTCGCCATTGCGCCCGATCCTGGAGCGTTTTTACGCTTTGACGGGAGTTCCCCTTCTCCTGAACACGTCCTTTAACCGGCGAGGTTACCCGATTGTCGAGACGCCCGCCGACGCCGTTGAGGTCTTTAAGGGCTCAGAACTCGATGCCCTATTGCTTGAGAGCTACACCATTTGTAGAAAGGAATCGTTATGAGAAAAACAATTCTCGCCACGCTCACTGTACTATTGGCCCTCGTGTTTTTGTGGGTCGGATGCTCGGATACCAAGAAAGAGGGAGCCCCCGACAAGGTGTCGATCCGCCTTGCATGGGTGTACGACATGGCCGAAGTCGGCGTCTTCGTTGCAAAAGACAAAGGCTTCTACGAAAAAGAGGGCATTGATCTTGAGATCAAACCGGGCGGGTTTGGGCTCGACCCGATGAAGCTGGTCGCGACGGGAAGCGATCAATTTGGTGTTGGCGGTGCCGTCAATCTGCTGCTTGCCCGTGAGAAGGACATGCCGCTCGTAGCCATCGGCGCGGAATTCCAGAACACCCCCGTGGGCTTCATCGCACGGAGCGACTCTGGCATTCGCAACTTTACGGACTTCAAGGGACGTAAAGTGGGCGTGCAGTCCGGAGCCGACACCGACACCATGTACCGTGCCCTTCTGGCCAAATCAGGAATGAGCTCCAAGGATGTTCAAGAGGTGCCCATTCAGTTCGACCCGCGGCCTTTCGTGGCCGGTCAGATCGACGTGCTCCCCGGTTACGTGACGAACCAGCCGATAACCCTCCGAAATCAGGGCATCGACACCGTAGTCATTACGGCATCGTCCCAGGGGCTGAACATCTACGGGAACATTTACTTCGTCAGCGAAGATATGCTGCGAAAGAACCCTGACCTTGTCGCGCGTTTTCTTCGCGCCACCAAAGCGGGCTGGGAATGGGCGTTTGCTCACCCCGAAGACGCGATTGCCGCGATGAAGGCAAGGTCGCAGGATTTCTCCGACGAAGACCTGAAAGCCATTCATGCAGCAGTGGTTCCCTTCATCAAGCCGGATGAGTCTTCTGTGCCACTCCTGGGCATGACCCGCGCACGGTGGGAAGCCACGTACGACGTCCTGATTAAGGCAGGCCTGTCCAGTTCCCCGAAACCAATTGATGGAGCTTTCCGCCAAGAGCCAAGTGGGAAATAATATTTCACCGTAACATGTCACACGAAGGACCACAACACGTTAGTCATCTGCTCCCGGGGAGTCATCCCGAAGGGGGGTGGGCTGGATTCATAGAGAGCATCCCCCAAAACACGGATGACTACAGTGAGCAGATTGCGTTCGCGAAAAAACTCCACGACGACTGTGGGTGGACAGTTGGTCGCATTCTCGACGTGGGAGCTGGCGAAGGTAGGTTTACTATCGGTGTGTTGAATGTGCTGGCGCGCGTAAACGCTCTAAATGAGACAGTGTTCATTGACGTTATCGAAGGGGAGGATCGTCTGTGGAATGCGCTCAAGGATACGTTTCAGCGTAAAAGAGGGAGCCAGTACATTGATATCCTGGGGGAAAACTCATTTTCTATCGTCTACGATAACAGGAGCATAAAGGTACAAAGGCTCCGCGTAGACAGTGATAGTCGTTCTCCGTATACCCTACCCTATTCGCCAGAAGAACTCCTCAGGAGCTGCGATAGGCTGAAAAAAAACGGCAAGAAGGATTATGACTTGGTCGTTGCCTCTCATGTGACGTACTATTTTAGCAATGCTGGGGCCAACATGGCCTACGCGATTATGTCGCGACTCTTGGGCCCCGAGGGGTGGGCTTGGTTTGTCGTGCGTGACCGAGATTGTCAATTCTATAAATATCGCGACGAGATTTTGAAGGCAAAGAAACTTCCTGATTTCAATCGTGAGTATTTTTCCGACGCTTTTCTTGATCGGATGAAATGCCTGATTGAGGATAACGGAAAACATCCAAGCACTCGCCCGCTGACAGTACAACGGAAAACCCTGTCTTTGGTAGCATCTCAATCTCACGATGCGACCGACTTGGTTCAGTATCTCTACTGGCTCAACGGATTGACACCTGATGAGAGCACGACTGCGATGGTTCGTTCCGTGAACGGGCTCTCGGAAAGTCATATTTGGATGCAACGGCCCGCACGAAAAAATTCTGTTACTATGAAAGAAGAGCTCGGGCGCTTGGCGGGCGTCCAGACAATTGGAAAATGTATAGATGTTCTCCGCAGTACTGCCTCTTCTGTCGCGGTACACCGCGCCTCTTTGGCGCGAATCGGCCCTGCCGACGATGTTTCGCAGGGAGACGCCGCCGCACAATGGTTTTATCATCTTCCGGTGATAACATTTAATCGTTACAAGTTGTATTCGATCGGGTATGCTTATGAGAAAGATGAGGTAGAAGAGACAGGAAAGGGAGATGCTCGTGGAACGAAGGCTCTAAGGGAATACTTCAATAACAACCCGTCGTTCCTTTACTATCAGCAATTCTTCGACGACTATAGAATAGGCGAGGATGGTACTGATTTTTCAACTGTTAAGCGGCTTGAATGCATTCCGCTCGACGTATCCTTTGATGGTGATAAAGGTTATACAAAACGGCATGTCGAGCATCTTCCGATTGACTACCAGGCGCATGGAGCAGATGTGCCGTTTTATGATGCATTGGACGACTTGAATCGTGTCCTAGCCGATTATCATGGCGTGTCAGAAGTGTTTAGCACGCGTCTGCCAGATACCCCGGAATTGTGGTCTATATGTATTGGCTGTAATATCTTGAATGACCCAAGGGCAGGGATTGATTCGCGGAATTCAATGAACACGGCCAGTGCCATCTTTTTGACCGTTTCCTCGCGTGAGAAATTGGATGTACACGCTCAGTGTTTTGTCGGTCACATGAAAGCATTGCTGGGTCAGTGGCTGGCAGAGCACCTTCACGACACCGTCGTGAGTCGAAACGAAAGATTGCGCAAGTTCCAGGAGATGCTTGCTCATCTCGGCGAACCATTGAATAATCTTACTGCGGCACTGGGTGAGATACAGAATGATGCGCAAAAATTGCGGTCCGTGTTGTATGACTTCGGCAGAGTTTTATTTGACGCCCATAGTAGGCTGTCACCTTTGTACGAAGATGGACGTACTATTCTCGTTACTAAAAATTTTCATGTCACTGTTGCTCATCTGCCTGACCGTTATACAGGGGCTTATGGCGATGGACTTGTTAATGGGCAGGGCGTATTGTCGCTTGCGGTGATGACCATTTTCGGAAAAGAAAGGATATTGCTGCAGTCAGAAGCACGTACGGTTGAAACAGTAGTTTGTCTCGTGGCAGAGGAGTTGAGCGCGGTGGCCCAGCAAGCAAGTTTTGCCGAATTGACAGAGGATTTGTTCTGGCTTTTCTCAGGGGGCGAAATCGAACTCGATCCTCTGGGCAAGGAGCCCGCGGTCGCACGCCGGGTACAACAGGTTCAGGACGCTTGGGCAAATTGGTGCAAAGCACCACAGTATCCGCTTGACTTGCTTAAAAAAGCAGTGCATTACCCCTTCAAGCCTGATAATGAGGTTTGGTATGGATTACCTTTATTGTTAGGCCTAAAACGTCATCTGCCCAAAGGCAAACTCGACATTTTTTCCATAGGAAAGCTGCGTGGAATTGGGGCCGCAAGGGCGAATGTGTGTTTTTGCGATACCGGGTTAAAGACACCTGCCACCTATGAAGCTGTCCTGCGATTTGCCATACGGCTTGCCACCGCGCAGCAGGAGCAGAGTGGTTCAGACAATTCCGTAAGACAGGTGTCCTTCGACGATGATGCTTCATCTATTACACTGAAACTGGTTATGGCTGGCCAGTGTCCAACATCAGAACTACCGCAGTTAAAAAAAAGCATGGCGGCCGTGCTTTGCCTTCCCCGAGATTGGCGACTACGCGAATCTAGTTCTGGAAATTTTCGTGGTCCATTCATTGATTTTGCGTCATCGCTTCTGGGAATACGTAACGAGCCGAATCCTTCCGATACGACTTCGTGGGCGACAGTAGATAATTCAAGCGAGTTCGTAATTCTGGAATTAGTTCGCAACAATGAATTCATATTTACGATGAGTGTTACCGACATCGCGAATGCTCCCGACGGCCCGTCATATGATGTGGTGCTTCATTGGGGGCGGAAATGATCCAGTATTATCTAAGAGATCATACGTTCCACAATGACTCAACAGTGTTTGGTAATTTTGTGCGTTCCCTGAGGCCAGAGCAACCCTCTGGCTGCACTGAACGTAGAATTTTTGCGCACGTCAACTGTAGGCAAGAAATAGAGCCAGATTTTTTTCTGCAAGAAAACATCATCGTATTTGTGCATGCGGCAGACCACGATCAGCGAAAAAAATGGATGGAAGCAACGAGGACATGGCTAAGAGGAAAAGTCATATTCGTTTCTAGACCGGGTCTGAGACTTGAACTCACGACATTCACGTTGGCAACGTGATTCAATTTCGGTCGTAACTCTTGATTCTTCAAAGATTTGCAAGTCACGCACAATTCATGGTGACCGTCTCGGTGACAAAACCCAGGACATTTCTTTCCTTAACTGGCGGGCGTGTCATTACTTGTCGCGGAACGCCGAAAAGGCCAGACGCTGTTGTCATTGCCTGACGCAAAACGGCGGCGAGGCGTGGGCGTAGTTTCTTCGTAATCGAGGGGCGATTTCCGGTTCTCGCGAGGGCACCCACGAGGGCGGGCGCGGCGGCGGGTCGGCCTGGGCGGGCAGGGCCTGAAAGGGCATATTCTACGGCGGTGCGCCAAAATGTCGGGCAGTTGATTTTCCTCGACTTACGCGCGACGGTCGAAGCCGCACGTTCGGCGTCTTGGCTCCTGAACTCCGTGTACGGGAGCCTCAATTCAGGTTTCCAAATGGGCTGTTTTGTCGTCTGTAGTTCTCCAAAATACACTCTCGGCCGGGCGGGCCCGGCACCTTCGATTCCCCCGGTTCCAGGGGGAATTGCTCAAATCGCGGCGGTCGGGCAACCGGGGCGTTTTTCGCCAGGACGGCCCGGCTGGGCGACAACGGCGTCAAATTGATGCCAATTTTGAGCATGCCGCCATTGTATCGTCATGGCCGAATGACACAACAGTCTCTACCAAACACAGTCTCTTCTTCTCTTCTCTTCTCTTCTCTTCTCGAACATGCCTGGCCGACTACGCGGCCTTTCGTTCATAGTGTCGCAGCAATCCTCCGAGCCAGCTTTTGCGTTTGACCAACTTAAGGTTGATCTCCGTGTCCAGCGGCGGTGACGGATCGGTCTGTACATTCGGTGGCTGGTCACTCGTTGGTTGGCTGCTCGGTATTCGGTTGCCCAAGCCTTGATGCGGGCGCCGCTCATTAAAATAGGAAGCGTACGTCTGGGCGACATAATCCAATTGCCACAAGCAAAAACAGAATATATGGTTCAATACTTCGCGCTTCCAATTTCCAATCCAGGACTCAATAAAACAATTCGCCCGGGGCGAGAATGGGGGCGTAACTACTGGCCCACCGTCGTTCCGTTTGAAATGTTCATCGAATGCGTCTGTGAATTTTGTGTCGCGATCATGTATTAAAAAGCGAATGTCGATGCCCTCGTCAGCGGCCCACATGCTGGCGTTTCGGGCCTGCTGCTGTACCCACTCTGCCGTCGGATGATATGTGCTGGGCGATAGAAAAACCTTTCGGCTGCCGAGGTGAATGAACGCCAACACGTACGCCTGAGTCTTCTTGCCCAACGGTGAAATGATGCTCTTTTGGAAAAAATCGCAAGCAACCATGACGTTCATGTGGACGGCGACAAATTTACGCCACGGTGTGTCGACGCCCTTTGGCGCGTGGCGGTTCGGATCGGGAAGGAGTTTCTCCGCCCTCAGCACACGTCGAATGGTCGTGCTGCTGGCTTTGAGGGCCAACTTTTTGAGTTCGCCCATTATTCTCAAGATGCCCCAAGTACAGTTCTCTTTTGCGAGTTTCACGATCATGTCCTG
>Ga0123353_10007902_pt1 | contig 14453 bp, 19 predicted proteins | sample TergutLab28metaG_3_FD_92763 | JGI IMG/M metagenome (GOLD analysis project Ga0123353, IMG submission 92763) | Labiotermes labralis P3 segment gut microbial communities from Petit-Saut dam, French Guiana - Lab288 P3 | ecosystem: Host-associated > Arthropoda: Insects > Digestive system > Gut ... | reverse complement strand
ACGCTATGTCCTGCCGCCTGAATCTCAAATCCATTCTTTCAAGGCAAAGCGTGCTTGTGGCGAAACTGGGCGCCAAAATAGTCGGGAAAATAAATACCAACCTTGAGTCTTTTACCAGGTATCAGATAGGCGGAGTTTACATAATTCCCGGATACCGCAGTCTTGGCATAGGAACAAAAATGATCGCGGTTTTTGCCCAGGAACTTTTGGCCAAAGGAAAAGCTCTTACCCTTTTTGTAAAAAAACGCAACACCGCCGCCATTAGAATTTACCGCAATGCCGGCTTTTCCAGTCTGGCAGACTACAGGATAACTTATTATTAAATTATGAGGATATAATTCATGCCTTATCTTTATGAAACACATCTTCACACGAAAGAAGGCAGCGTCTGCGGAGTTTCCGGAGGAAGAGATTATATCCAGAGATACCTTGATTTGGGTTACACTGGCATAATCATTACCGACCATTTCTTCCGGGGAAATTGCCGCCCGGACAGGAATCTCCCATGGAAAAAATGGGTAAGCGAATTCTGCCGGGGCTACGAAAACGCCCGTGACGAAGGAGCGCGCAGGGGACTGGACGTTTTCTTTGGATGGGAAGAAACCATTGATGGCAATGATTATCTGGTATACGGTCTGGACAGGGAATGGCTCCTTCTCCACCCCGAAGCTGTCTCCTTTACCCTTGAGGAACAATTCGAAGCAGTAAACAGTGGAGGAGGCTGCGTAGTTCACGCTCACCCCTTTAGATACTCTCTCAAATCTATCCCCCATTCTGAAAGCATTCAGGTAAACGCAGTGGAAGCTGCCAACAGCGGCAACAATCAAATTTCTGATGCCCTTGCATGGGTACACGCAAAACAATTAAAGCTTCCCATCACCGCCGGCTCCGATATTCATTACGCTAAAGACATTCACCCCAGCATCGTCTTTGGCGTGTATCTGGAGAAAAGAATGGAATCCATTGCGGATTATGTAAACGCCATTATTAACAATACGATAACAGGCTTGAGTATTCCGAAAAATCGTTTCGCATAAATTTAAATTTGATCTTACCTTGACATGGGGCAATGATTCAGTCTAAAGTGTATTTCCTGGTTCATGCGGACGTCATATAACGGCATTATCCAAGCTTCCCAAGCTTGTGACGCGGGTTCGACTCCCGTCGTCCGCTATTTTTGTGCTTTGGGGCTTTTTTAGGCGGGGAAGCGGAGACAGGTTTTTTCACGGAAGTGTCCTGTTCGTCATTCCAGATTATTTCCACTATATCTCCAACCTGACAACGGAAAAAAGTACATAGTTTTGCTATGGATTCCCCCGATAAGGGCGCTCCCTTGTTGAGTTTTGCCAAAGTCGCGGAGCTAAGTCCCAGCTTTTTACTCAGATCCGTTTCTTTCATGTTATGATCAATCAAAAGCCTAAAAAGTGGTTTGTAACTGAATCCCATATGCCCCTCCTATAGAAATCCAGGCAAATGCAATAAGGTATTATACACATATAAACAAATAATGTCAAGATATAAAACAATTATTTACCTATGTGTAATAAATCTTTAGATATATAAACTTTTCTTTGTTTTTCCCGTTCAAATTAGTATATTAAGGGTATAAGGAATGAGGAAAATGAAAAAAAGGGAAGAACTTTTGGAAATCACCGCAATGGTGAAGGGCCAAATATCCACTCTGAAAAATCTCTCCACCCAGGTATTGGCACTGGAAAATTCAATCACAACAATAGCAAGCAGGCTGAACAAATTCAGCTATGAGCTTGAAGCGGTGTCCGGAGAAGTAACTCCGGAGGCCAGCATAATCGACTTTATACGCCCGGAGCTTAAAATGGCTGCCGGTTACCCATCGAATATCATTCCCTTCCCCGGCGCTTTCCACCCAAAAACAGCGGCAAAACCCGCGAATTCCGCTTTTCGTACCACACGCCCCTCAGCTCTGGCGCCTATAATCGCGGCACCCGGAAAGCCGCTTCCTGCCGGAATACCGGATTTCCGGCCGGTTTTACAGAGGAACGGCCTTATCCTGCTCGCATGGGACAAGCGTAAAACCGAAAACGGAGAGCTATACAGCGCTTATTGGGTTACCAGCTCGGGGGTTCCGCGCCATTACGCTTCAAAGCCTTACCTCATTCAGGATTTTCCTTCGGCCTACCCGGATCATAAATCCTATGCCGCCGAAGACGGAATCGAATTTTTTGGTCAGGATGCTCCTTCCTACATTGTCCACGTTGCCCCGGAATTAATGAAGAGCAACCCCCGCCACAAAGAGCTGAGGATTACTCATATCAATACTTTGATTCGGCAGGGAAGTAAAATAAACTTTAATTACAAATACCTGCTTTCTGACGAAAAGAAAATAAGGTTTATCCCAGAAAGGTCCAACAACAATTTATATGAGGCATAAGCCGCGCATTTTTATATCTTGGGAATAACACCCCGTAACAGGGTTGTTACCTTGGCCGAGTTATCGGCAAAAACCTTTGCTATTGCTTCCCATGTTACGCTTTCTTCGCCGCTTCTCCAGCAATCGTAATCTGTACTCATGGCTACTGCCGCATAAGGTATACCGTCTTCATTGGCTAAAGTCGTTTCCGTGGCAATGGACATGTTGATAATATCCGCGCCCCAGCTCCTGAACATATGGGATTCGGAGCGGGTTGAAAACCGGGGACCTTCAATGGTCACGACTGTTCCCCTTTCATGGAAAGGAAAAGCCAGCGCTTTGCACTCATCAATAAGGATCTTTCGGAGACGGCTGTCATAGGGATCTGCCATGGGAGTATGCCGCGGTTTATGGGCTTCAAAAGATTCAAAAAAGCTCATCTTTCTTTGCTTGGTAAAATCAATAAACTGATCGATGATTATCAAATCGCCCCGGTTAATCTCTTCCCGGAGAGAGCCTACCGCGGTGGTGGCAATAATATGCGTACAGCCTGAATTTTTTAGGGCGCGGATATTGGCCCGATAATTCACCTGTGTTGGAGGAATGGTATGCTCCCGCCCATGCCTCGCCAAAAGGACAACGTCAGTATCGCCGATTCGGCCCTTTTTAAGGGCAGAAGAAGGCTCGCCGAAAATTGTTGTTAGCTTCTCATCCCTCGCCCCGGAAAGAATATCAGGGTTGTCAAGCCCGCTGCCTCCAATAATTCCGATTATTGACATACTCTGCTCCTTACGCCGGGCCAGACAGATTTTGGGATGCCCGTAACTCGCTGATTTTTTTGCTGAGACTTTCTTCCCAAACGCTGACACGATTCCGTCCCAATGCTTTGGACATGTAAAGGGCGTCGTCCGCTCTTTTTATAACCTCATCCGCGAAGATCTGCGTTGACTTGTCAAAGGTGAATACCCCGAGGCTTACAGTCACTTTGGGAAGCGGAGGCTCCCAGGTTACCTTCATGGCTTCTATCATGCTCCTGAGGCGTTCCGCGACAGTAAAGACCGTTTTTTTGCCGGTATCGGGAAGGAGAACCGTAAACTCTTCACCGCCGAAACGTGACGGTACATCTCCCACCCTGACTCCCTGCTTTATCGTTATTGCCAGGTTTTCAAGAACCCGGTCTCCGGCAATATGCCCGTAATGATCATTTACGTCTTTAAAATGGTCCACATCCATAATAATAATCGATGTTTCGGAATTGGTACGCCTGGCCCTGATTATTTCTTCGTTGAGGCGTGTCATAAAAAAACCGTTGTTGAACAAGCCCGTCTTTTGGTCTCTAAGGGTATGCTCATAGTGGAGGTGGTTTTGAATTGCCTTTGAAACAAAGGACATAAGGTTATTGATAAAAGCAAGCTGGAGCTGGCTGCTTTCATCGCCTCTTATGTTACGGCCTATCAGCACAAGACCATAGAGCCCTGAAGGCCCCAGAATAGGCATAATCAGTTCAGGATCAGCCATGGAAAGACAGTTTATTGCCTGACACTCGCCCATCTCGGCGGAAAAAGTTTTGAAACGAATAGGCTCCGGGTGTTTTAAAAAGTAAGGTTCAAAAACATTGATATTATTCATGGGGAGATTAAAATCGACAATCTTATAATTCCTGTAGCACTTTAGAGTTATGTCATCCCGATTCTGCAGAGGTTTCCAGATGAATACAATTGATGCAGGCAAAAAGTAATCGGAAATTTGCCAGACTGTAGCATCCATAATTTCACTTATGGTTGTTCGATTAACTATGTCCAGTGCGCCTGAGAAAAGGTTTTTGTAGATACTTATTTCACTATCAAGAGATTCGACATAGGAAAAAACTCCGGTTTCCTGCAAAAGAAGATAATTTTCCACAATTTTGGGACTGGAGAAGAATTCTTTTGCGTTGTCAGATTGCAGGGGTTTTTCCATCAGGTCACCGAATAATGATCGCAAATTACAGAGCGCCACTCGGCTCTGTTGTCTTTATCTTCCCACTCAATTATTTTTTTTATGGCGAAATCACGGCCTATGGGCGCGGGGCTTCTGTCATCCTTAAAGCGCTGGCTGTCGATCCGGTGGGACTCTGAGGGTGCTTCCGCCCTTTCCTGGGTATCTTTATTTACCTGGGTGAGGTTCTTGTAGCTGACAACGCCAAACCGGCCTCCCCCAATATACGTGACCATCTCACCCTTTTCCAGTCTTTCCCCGAAGGTGATTCTCGAAATGACACAGTCAAAATGTACCGGAGCGCCGGTTTCTTTATCGGCTATAGCCGAAGATATGTCACGGATAGGTTTCCCGCACCAGGGGCAATTTGAAGCGGGCATCGGTTCGGGATTTGCCTTTGGAGGAATCCACTTGGGCCGTTCAAAATGGGGCGTCCTGTCTACACCTTTTTTGGGGTTTATATTTTTATTTTGATTTTCTGAATTCTGCGTACGGCCGGAAGCATTTGCGTCCTGTTCGGCTGCCCCGGTCTCGGGATGTTTGCCGTTTGCCGGCCGGCCGGCTCCCCACCCGGAAAGGTCCCCTTTCTGCCAGGTATCGCCGTCGTTTTCCCGCCGTTTGAATGATCTTCTGCGGTTATTTCCGCGGCCATGGCCTGCTTTTCCGCTGTTGCTCATAGGGTCTCCCTCCTCTGGGCAAGTCAAGAAGCTCGTTGCTGATTATCAATGCAATACGCTGAATAGCTTCATGAAGATAATCTTCATTGTTTATTTTAATACGCAACGTTTCCAGCTTGGAAAGTCCCGATGCTTCCTCGACTTGCAGTTTCAATGAAGTTTTTTGCGCCAAAGCTATCATACACGCTCCGAAAAGGCTGATGCAAGATGGATAATGCCCTCCGGGGAGACAAAAATAACATCAAAGCGGATTGCCATATATCTATATTCTCGATGCAACGAAAGAAAATACTTAGAGGTTTCGATGATCTTATGCTGTTTTCTCGAATCAATCGCATGTTCAAGCGCATCAATCCCGTAGCTGGACCAGGCTTTGACTTCCGCAAAGACAATGGTCCCCTCATCAAGGGCGACAATATCTATTTCACCCATCCGGGAACGAAAATTTTTTTCCAGAATCTGTATGCCTTTTTCTTCGAGATGACGCGCAGCAGCTTCTTCCCCGGCCCGGCCTTTATTCGGCATTTTTACCGGCAATATCCTTGGGATTCACAGCTCTCGCTATAAAGAGGCTTTTTTCTACCATCAGATCAACCAAATCACCTTCATTCTGCTTGAAAACCTTTCCGAACTCGTCTGCCAGAATCCTGATCCTTGGCCTCAATGGGGCGGATGCCTGAACATCTACAACCCTTGCCATAGCCCCGTTATTGAGAAGAACAATGGAACCTATGGGATAAATGCCCATTGTTTGAATAAACGCCTTGATTACATCCGGGTCAAAACGCCGCATATTATCGGAAAGAAGGTTTTTTATGGCCTGGTAGCCCATCATGGGGTTGCGGTAAGGTTTTTCGCTTACCATGGCTTCAAATGCATCGGACACCGACACAATCCGGGCACCCATATCGATAGCTTTTCCCGCCAGACGCCTGGGATACCCCTCGCCATCCCAGCGTTCATGGTGCTGTAAAACAATCAGACCCACATCTTCAGGGTAGAGCAGCTCTTTATTCACAATTTTATAGGTATAAAGGGTGTGAGACTGAATACGCTGAAGCTCAGCCGGGTCAAGGCTGCCCTTTTTCTCGACCAGATCCTTTGGCAGCCTGAGCATGCCAACATCATGGAGAAGGGCGCCGGTTACCACCTGCAAAACTTTGTGGTTGGGCAGTTTCATTTCCATCGCGATAAGGGCTGAAAGTATGGCCGTGTTCACCAGGTTTTTGGCCATATCATAACCTTTTATCTCGCCACCCAGAATGAAAGCTATATAGGAATTCCGCTGATCCCGGACAGCCTGCAGGAGCCGGCCTGTGATATTATCAATCGCGCGCGCTTCTACCGCAACACCGGAACCGATATTCTCACACACATCGGCAAGGCGCTTAATCAATTCCATATATGAGTTGTAGGATTCATTTCTTCCCTGCACAGAAGCCAGTGAGATTGCGCTTGGGGCCTGGGTTTCTTCACTTGAGTTTTCTTTATTTTTGGACGGTTTGATTGCCGATTTCGCGGCTGCCAGGGTTGCTTCCTTTTCCTCGGCTGTGGTAAAAACGGCCAAGGCTACTCCGTTGGTTTCCACCTTCTCGACATCCCAGGAAATCAGGCGGGAAATATCTTTTTTCCTAATCGGTACTCCGGCCGGAACAAGCAGATTTTTTTCGTCAATATAAACAGGTTCAGAAAACACTGTTCCTTCCGCAAGGTTTTTTACCAATATAACACTTTTCATTTTCTTTCCTTTAAGAGGATAAAAGCCAGAATTTTCGCTACTGCTTCCCAGCACCATGGAGGGATAAAATCCCCAGGTTTTACGCCTGCGTCAAGCAGGGCGGCCAGGCTGGTATCTTCGACAATTTCTATACCTGCCTTTTCCGCCAGGGCAACAATCATTTCCGCTTCCCGTCCCCTTCCTTTAGCAAGCAACCGAGGAACCCCTTCGCTCTCGTTGTAGGCTAAAGCTGATGCTTTTTTTTCTATCTTATAACCCATACACAAAAAAAATCATATATCTTTATCAATAGAAGATAAACACAATACAGGTAAATCTTCAACCCATGAAGGCATTTCCCCTCCGTTTCGCAGAAGGATCTCCTCGAAACCATCAAAACTCCCAAACAGTCCCCTTCCTTCATTGAGGAGCTGTCGTGCTTCTTTCTGCAAGGCAGCAAGGTCGTGGACTCCACATTCCGGAAAAACCTGAATATCTGCCCGGAGTTTTCTGCCGTTTTTTCTTACGAAAAACCGCCACTGCCTTTCTCTGCCGGAAATATCGGCGATAAATTCCCTCTCATCTTCCGAAGAAAGAGGATCACTCTTTAATATTCGTAAAAAAACCATGAATTCTGTACCTTTCACATGTAAAGTGAAAGGGAAAACCATCCAATGCCGGCCGCTTTTTCCCGGAATTGCGTTTAAAAGGTCAAGTAAATCGTCTTTTTGCCCCTCTTCTTCCTCTTTCAGTTTCTCAGGTTTCGCTTTCTCCGAGTCCTGAGCGGAATCGGGGAAAGGCTCGCCTGAGTTTTCTTCATTGCAAGGAGAAACCGGGGGCACAAAAAAACCCGCGTAGCGCTTTAGGGCTTCACTTCCAAGAACAACTCCCTTGTCTTCGGCAATAACCGCTGCCAAAGCAGCCGATTCCATAGCGGCCTTTCCCCCCGGGCTTTGCGGGGAAGAAGCCCTTCCTGACTCGAGAATTTTAAGGCGAAGATTTCCAATCAGTTCAGGTTTAAGGGGAAGAGAAAAAAAACGCGCAAAAACAAGAAGGGCAAGGCTTAAAGCATCTTTGGGAAGGCCGAGGTTTGCGGCGGTTTGCATAAAAAGATCCCTAACCTGGCTGTTCGCAAGGGTTTTATCCGGAACCTGGTTCTTTAACAGGTCCAAAACGGGAACATTGCCCGGAACAGGGTTTTTTGGCGCGGAAACCGGCAGGGCTTGCTTTTGGAACTGGTCCCCTGTTTTTACACCGACCGGCTTTTCTGCTTTTTGTGGTGATTGTATTTGTGATGCAAGGGATATCCTTGCAGCTTCAGGTTTCCCCGGCAGGTTTTCCGGTATTCTTGTCCCCGACAAGGAACTAGGTAGCGGAGTTTTCCGTAGCTGTCTCTACAGCGGGAGCCGGACCGGAAGCTTTTTGATTTCCCGCTTTGGCTTTGCGCGAAATAATGAGTTCCTTGATTTTCGCGCCTTTCCCGACCTTGTCCCGGATATAGTAAAGTTTTGCCCGGCGAACTTTCCCGGGGCGCACTACTTCCACTTTGGCGATACGGGGTGAGTGAATGGGGAATACCCTTTCAACTCCCACGCCGTAGGAATTTTTCCGCACGGTAAAAGTTCTGCCAACTCTGGAATTCTGGATACAGATAACAAGCCCTTCATAAATCTGAATTCGCTCGGTTTTGCCTTCAATAATTTTAAAATGGACTTTAACGGTATCTCCAACCTTGAAATCGTCCACTTGGTCTTTCATCTGGGAAGCTTCAATAGCTTTCAGCTCGTTCATATATCCCCCTTACCGCATTTCACGGCGTTTTTGCTCAATAATATCCAGAACTTCATCATCAAATGACGAAGATTCTTCTCCAGGCCGGGAACCGGCGCAGACCGGAGGAATTCCCTTCTGGATTAAATCCGGCCGCAGGGCCAAGGTCTTTTCAACCCTTTTCTCGAGCCGCCAGCGCCGTATATTCTCGTGGTGCCCCGAAAGCAATACCTCGGGAACCCTGAGTGTAGCATAAATCTCAGGTCGTGTATACTGGGGGTACTCCAAAAGAAAGCTGTCAAAACTCTCTTCTTCCAGGGAGTCCTGGCTGATCACCTGTTCAATTAGCCTGTAGGTAGCGTCAATTAGAGCCAGAGCCGCCACTTCCCCGGAAGAAAGCACATAATCCCCCACGGAAATTTCCTCATCAACATACAAGTCGATAATACGCTGATCAATCCCCTCGTATCGGCCGCAAATCAGGATTAGTTCCTGCTCTTTTGAAAGGGAGCGCGCTAAAGCCTGGTTAAAAGGCCGCCCCGAGGGCGAAAGGTAGATGACTTTAGGAGCATTTGTGCCCTCGTGTCTTTTCTTCGCGTAATCCAGCGCCGTGCCCAAAGGTTCAGGCAGCATCAGCATTCCCGGCCCGCCACCATAGGGGGCATCATCGCAGCTACGATGCTTGTCAAAGGCGAAATCCCTAATATTGATAGCCTGGTATTCCACAATCCCGCGGCTCACCGCTTTTGCCATTATGGAACTTGAAAAATAAGCATCGCATATTTCCGGGAAAAGTGTTAAAACGGTATATTTCATGGTTTAATCCAGCAACCAGGGCGCCAGGAGGACTATTTTGCCCTGGTCCAACAGTACTTCCCCAAAGAATTCCTTCCTAAACGGTACCAGCCTTTTTTCTCCCGAAGAAAGCGCCAGTTCTGCCAAAAGCCCGCCTCCGCCTTCCATAACACTGTTAATGTGGCCAAATTTTTCCTGGCTCTCGCTTACCACTTCAAGACCTTTGAGATCCTCGATGTAGAACTCCCCCTCTTCCAAAGGAGCCGCGAATTCCCTTTCAACAATAATTTCGGCGCCTTTAAGGGTTTCTGCGGTTTCCGGGTTCTCTATTCCCGAAAAGCGAATCAGGAGCGAATCCCCTTTAATCTGAATTTCTGCCACTTCGCAGATCTCATCCCGATCGCCGGACCTAAGGATAACGTTTTTAAGACGAAAAAAGTGGCCGGTTTCGCCGGAGAAAGACTTTACCTTTACAAAACCCTTTAGCCCAAAAGGCGCGCCCACAAGGCCAAGGGCAAAATGTGTTCTAATTTAGTCCAGAATCTCCAGAACCGTGTGCTTGCCACCCTTCGCAGTAGCAGCCTGTAAAACAGTTCTAATGGCCTTGGCTATCCGGCCATGCTTCCCAATTACTTTTCCAATATCACCCGAAGCAACCCGAAGCTCCAGGATTGTAGACTTTTCACCTTCCACAACTGCTACATTAACAGCAGAGGGATCATCCACCAGGCATTTTACAATGTACTCTACGAGATCTTTTTCCATTTATCTCTCCATTCCGTTATTTTAGGGAGAAGTTTTTTTTGTTTAAAATTCCGCGAACAGTGTCGCTTACTGTAGCGCCCTTGTCGACCCAGCTTCGAACTTTGTCGGCGTCAAAGACAATCTGCTTGTCTTCGGCTTCAATGGGGTGATAATACCCCAGCTCTTCAATGGTTTTTCCATCCCTGGGCGCGCTTTTTTCCATAACCACAATGCGATAATAAGGGCGCTTTTGGGTTCCGAATCTCTTGAGCCTTATGCTGGCACTCATGAAGTTCCTCCTACCTGCGGTTCAACAGCAGTATCCCGGTTTTTAAGCCGGAGTTCGATTAGCTTGTATGGTTCCGGCAGGGCTCGAACAAACCCTGAAACAACAAAAGTTGCGCGGAATCTTGCGCAAAAACATTCGCGAAATCAAATGATAATAAATTCATCTTTTTTGGTCAATACAATGTGAAAAACAGGGGTAACATTAAACAAAAAAAATGAAAAATTTTTGAAATATATCACATTTTTCGTATATTGGTTTAGGAGTAAAAAATATGAGAAACAATACTATTGTCCAATGGCATGATACATATTCTATAGGTGTAAAGCTGGTTGATGAGCAGCACAAAAAACTTATAGCTCTGACAAACGAACTTTACATCAATTGCATGGCAAGTAACCGAAGATCTTCGGATGCATTTTTGAAAGCCATGCATGAGGTAATTGATTATACCGATTACCATTTTGCAACCGAAGAAAAAATAATGGAAAGGGTAAAATACCCCGATTTGATATATCATAAAAAGGAACATATATATTTCACCCGTGATGTTTTAATGAAAGTAAAAGGTTTTTCACAAGGTAAAGTGACCTCTTCCAATTCGTTTACGTACTTCCTTAGGGACTGGGTATTACACCACATCGCTGTAAATGATAAAAAACTGGGCGAGCATCTTATACAGTTAAAAAAAAGCGGTGAACTCCAAAAAATGAACCTCATCGTAAGAAGGGACCCAGCCCAAAACCGGGTATATATCCGCTAACTTTTCCATACAAAGCGCCTCCACCTGTTGCCCTTACAGGTTTTTGAGGCTATGATTTTCTCCATGAACACCGGTTCTCCCCCAAAAAGATCATACGAATGTGAATGTATAAAATCTATTTTTATGACAGGGGACACAGTCAGTATGGAATTCATCTGGCCGGGATCGGTTCCGAAGGGGGGACAGTTTTTCCTTATAAAGCCCCGCCGGACAGGGGTATTTTTGGGCCGGCCCATAAGCGTGGCCGGGTTTAAACACATTAACCGACAAAATACTGATATTCGCGCAAGCACCGACAGACGTCAAAAAGCCGATAGGCCCGTAAAAAATGACCGGAGAAAAAAAACCGAAAGGCGCCTAAGCAGCGAAATACTCCTGCGCTTTCTAATAACGAGGCGCGGACAGGGGAGCCGGGACCTCGTGGATTTGCGGCCCGGAGAAAAAGCAGAAATTATAGGCCCCCTCGGGAACTCATGGCCGCTGGGAGAAATTCCTCCGGGCCCGATAGCCCTTATCGCAGGGGGAGTTGGCATCGCCCCCCTTTTGGCTGTTATTCCCGAACTGGGAAAACGACCTTTTGATTTTTACGCCGGTTTTAAATCCAACCCCTTTGGTTTTGAGCATATAAAATCAAGATCCCTCATCATCTCAACCGAAGATGGCATCCAGGGGGTAAAAGGATTAATCCCGGATTATTTTAACCCTCTGGGCTACAAAGCGGTATTTACCTGCGGCCCTGAGCCAATGCTCAAAGCGATTACCCTGAGCTGCATTTCGGGCGGGGTGCCATGCTATATAAGCATTGAGAGAACCATGGCCTGCGGGGTTGGAGCATGCCTCGGCTGTACAATAAAAACCAGCCAGGGTAACCGCTGCAGCTGCGTCGACGGCCCAGTGTTCAACGCCGAGGAGATTTATTTTGAAAGGTAGCGAAGTAGATCTTTCACTCACGATCGCCGGAGTTAAATTTCGCAACCCGGTAATTGCGGCTTCCGGAACCTTTGGCTACGGCCGCGAATACTCCGGCCTTTTGGATATTTCGGGCCTCGGCGGCATCTGCACAAAAGGCCTAACGCTCTCGTCCCGCCCGGGCAACGAAGGGACAAGGCTCCACGAAACTCCGTCCGGATTGATGAATTCCATCGGCCTGGAAAACCCCGGCATCGAAGCCTTTATAGAAAAAGAACTCCCCCGGCTGCGCAAGCTGGGACCAGCAGTAATCGCGAACCTTTCAGGCTCAACGATTGAAGAATACATCGAGGGCGCGAAACTCCTTGATAAATCCAGTGTAGACATGATTGAACTTAACATCTCCTGCCCCAATGTTGCGGAGGGAGGCATGGCCTTTGGCCTCGATCCGGAAATCGCCGGCGCTGTTACGCGTCAGGTACGCAAAGCCGCCCCGGACAAACCCCTTATGGTAAAACTCTCCCCCAATGCCGCGGATCTTCACGAGGTCGCCCGGTCCTGCGTTGACGCCGGCGCCGATGCCCTTTCTCTCGTAAATACCTTCAAGGCTTTGGCGATTGACATCAACAGGAGAAAACCTGTTTTTGAAAATACCTTCTCGGGTCTTTCAGGTCCCGCGATACGACCTCTGGCCCTGCGAATGGTTTGGGAACTCTACGAAACAGTCAGGATTCCAATTGTAGGCATGGGCGGCATAGCATCCGCCGCTGACGCTCTCGAATTTCTTTTGGCCGGAGCCACCGCCATCCAGATCGGCTCATCTACATTCGCCCATCCGCCCCTCATGAATGAAGTAATAAGGGGGATAAAAGAATACATGAAGAAAAACAACTTTAATTCCCTTGAACAGCTAAGTATAAGACCTCAAATCTCCGGGTAAAGGAAGAGGCGGACAAAGCTACCTCCCAAAAGCTCTGATGCGGCTTTCTCTATATCAGCGGGACGCAAAGCGCGGAAGAGAGAAGGTCTTTTATCAAGACGGCTCATGGGAGAATGATAAATAACCGCGGAGTTGGCATAGCTCTGGGCGATGTAGAGGTTGCTTTGTATCGACTGTTCGTGTCCCTGTACCAGGGCTTCCACGGCTTTGTTAAAGACACCGGTATCGATTTTCCCTTCGGCGATTTTTATAAATTCCTCTCTTACCGCACGGGAAAGCTCTTCCGCTCTTCTGGGATCGCAGACAAAGGACGCGCCTCCCGAGAGCTCTCCCGAGGGAATGGGTGAAAGCGCGGTCCAGGCGGAAATTGAATATACCCCGCCGAGGTTTTCCCTTATTTCATCGGTTAGTCTTATGTCAAGGTATTCGCTCAGCGCCGATACTGCAGCGCTTTTTTCTTCCGAGAACGGTTCGGGGCAAAACCAGCTCATATACACGGTGCTGCGGTCTTCCCTTCCCCTTCTAATTTCTTTTTCCACGGCAGAGGGCCTTTGCGGGTCGAGGTTCGCCCATTCATTAAAACTGGCGGAAGGCTTAATTGACGCGATGTAGTTAAGCGCGAGGGAACGGAAGAGGGGAAGATCGAGGTTTCCGGTAAACACAAAAGCATAGTCTCCGGGGTTAAAGCAGTTTCCGATAAAAGCCATGGCTTCGTTCATATCTGCTTTATCGAGGTCCTCGGCTACAAGCGGGTGGAAAACGGGGTTGCCAAAAATGGTCCGGGTAATCTCGCGGCGAAAAACAGTATTGGGATCATTCTCCTGAAAGATCATGTTGGAGCGACGCTGGTCCAGCATGGCCTCTACCGCTTCAGGATCAAGGCTTGGCTGGGTAAAGCCGACGTAGATCATTTCAAAGAGAGTTTTAATGTCTTTAACTGAAGAGCTGCCCTGAAAACCCCTAAGGTAGTTTTGGGTCCAGAATGACAGGGACACCTGTTTATCAAGAAGCAGCTTTACAAGTTCTGTCCGCGAAAAGGAACCGAGGCCCGATGCGTTAAGCATTTCCGCCGCCAGCGCCGCGGAGACGGCCATTTCGGAAGGAGCGCTCAAAACCCCTCCCCTTGCCTGGGCGTAAAAACTAACCTCGCTGTTTTTATTGTTTGTCTCCTTAAAAATTACTTCCGCGCCGTTTCCGAGCACGATGCGTACCGCGCCGGTTTCACTGTCAATAACTTCGGAAACAATGGTTCCCGGCTCGGGAATGTAGGCCAGTAATTCGCCGGAGGGTTTTTCCCTTTGGGGAGCTGTCAACCGGGCCCTGCGGGTTTCCGCCACAATGGCTTTGATGTCATCGCTTCCCAGGAGGCCCAACTCATCTTCGGGCGCGGTGATAATGATCGTAAGGTCATCATCAACAAAATAGTTTTTTACGGTTCTGTTAACTTCCCGAAGGGTAATTCCCCCAAGCAGCGCATTAACTGCTT
>Ga0123353_10007901_pt1 | contig 14454 bp, 16 predicted proteins | sample TergutLab28metaG_3_FD_92763 | JGI IMG/M metagenome (GOLD analysis project Ga0123353, IMG submission 92763) | Labiotermes labralis P3 segment gut microbial communities from Petit-Saut dam, French Guiana - Lab288 P3 | ecosystem: Host-associated > Arthropoda: Insects > Digestive system > Gut ... | reverse complement strand
TTTATTCAAGCGATCCACCGTATCTATCGTTTTTTGCAGCAAGAAAAAGTCATAATAGATATTATCTACACCGAAGCGGAAAACGAGATTTTGAGGGTACTGCTCGAAAAGTGGGAAAAGCACGACCATTTATCGGAACGCATGAAGGAGATTATAAAAGAGCATGGCTTATCAAATTCCGCTTTGCCGGAAAAATTCAAAAGAGATATGGGGGTGCCACGCGTGAAAATCGAGAGCGAATACTATACGGCGGTAAACAATGATTGCGTTGATGAGTTAAATAATCTGCCGGACGGCATATTTGATTTAATACACACATCGATTCCGTTTTCAAACCATTACGAATACACGCCGAACTATAACGACTTCGGGAACAACGAAAACACGGACAGATTTTTCGAACAGATGGATTTTTTATCGCCGCAGCTGCTGCGCACGCTGAAACCCGGGCGAGTATTCGCCTGCCACGTAAAAGACCGCGTGCTATTCGGAAACGCCACCGGCACGGGCATGCCGACGATAGAGCCGTTCCACGCTATATGTATCGCGCACTATATGCGGCACGGGTTCCAATACTTCGGAATGATCACGATAGTCACGGACGTCGTCCGGGAAAACAATCAGACTTACAGGCTCGGCTGGACCGAGCAATGCAAAGACGGCTCAAAGATGGGCGTCGGCTGCCCGGAATACATATTATTATTCCGCAAGCTGCCGACCGACACAAGCACGGCATACGCGGACGCGCCGGTATATAAAACGAAAGACGAATACACGCGCGCGCAATGGCAGTTGGACGCGCACGGCTTCTGGCGCTCATCGGGCGACAGGTACATATCAAAAGACGATTTGAGCACATTCCCTGTCGAAAAGCTGCAGGCCGTATACAGGCAATACTCGCGCGGGAATATATACGATTATCAAGAGCACGTAAATTTAGCCGGTTCGCTCGACAAAGACGGGCGGCTGCCGGCGACGTTCATGGTCGTCGCTCCGGGAAGCTGGCACGAGGACGTTTGGGACGACATAAACCGCATGAAAACGCTGAACACGACCCAGAGCCAGCGAAAACAACAAATGCATTTATGCCCCCTCCAGATAGACGTGGTCGACAGGATAATAAACCGTTATTCAAATCCCGGCGAATTGATATTGGACCCGTTTGCGGGGTTATTCACCGTTCCGGTTCGGGCGGTAAAGTTACACCGCCGCGGTTACGGAATAGAATTAAACGCCGATTATTTCCGTGATGGTGTGGGGTATCTTAAAGAGATGGAGCTGCACCGCGACAATTTTACATTATTCGATTTTATAGATACGGCCGAAGCCGAATAGAATTTTTGGGAGCGATAGTATGGAACAAATAAGCATGTTTGAAGACGCGCCGGACGGGGCCCGGGCAGGAAATACAAATAAACGCCGGAACGGGGCATACGCATACGACGAATTAAAAAAGATGTGGGATTTGCCGTTTGAACAGAAAATCGAGCTCGCACAGAAAATAATCCGCGACACATTCCGCGCAGGTAAAAAAATAGCGTTGGCGTTTTCCGGCGGTAAAGACAGCACGGCGTTATGGCACTTAATCCGGGAAACTTGTCCGGAAGAGTCGAAGAACATGATAATAATATTCGGCAACACGGGCGTGGAACACAAAGAAAGCTTAAAATTTGCGCGTAAACTCGGTAAAGAATGGGGCGGCGATAATTTTCACGAAACGAAATTAGACAGAATAAAAGTGCCGCGCCTAAAATACGAGGCACAAAAAGAAGTCTGGGCGTTAATCGAAAAACGCGGCGAAGCACATAAGTATTTAAAAAAGAACGGGCGGTTATTGTCTACGGACAAGCTCAACGACGCTGTAACACCTGATATGTGGAGCGACTTCAGGCACCGCAAGCTTGTGTGGGAATCGGGCACGCAAGTGAGCTTCTGGTTTATCGCCGAGCAATACGGATTCCCGATACTCGGTAAAGACGTTACAAAATTAGACGCGCCGCGCATAAACATCAACGTGTTTCTCGATTACAGCAATGAACAATCCGACGGCAATAAACAATATTACGATATGCTGCGAAAAGACCCTGACTTGATGATATCGCACGCTTGCTGCGGGTTTATCAAAGAGCAGCCGTCCGAAAAACTGCAACGCAAACTCGGTTGCGACACTTTATTCAGAGGACTTCTCGCAAGCGAAAGTCGGCGCAGGACATTTACATTTTTGGATTATGGATTTTTGTATACGGGCAAAAACGGCATAATGTATTCCAGCCCGCTGTCGATTTGGACTGATGACGATATATGGCGATACATACGCCAAAGAAGCTGCCCGTACGCTGAGCTCTACGATTTAACGGACGAAAACGGAGAAAAGCTATTTACAAGGAACGGCTGCTATACATGCGGGACCGGGCTTGCATATGAGGGAAATAACATTGAGATATTACGCAAATATTATAACAACAAATGGCGCGGATTGATGAAGTATGGTATGGCAAAGCAAATGAAGCGGTTCGCGTGTGCAATCAGCAATGATATCAAATTAAATCGGTTGGAACATGATTTTTTAATTGACAACAGGCCGTGCGCGTTCGATAGATTAACGCCGAGACACCCGGATATATTAGAGGCGTTACAGCAACGCAGTTTATTTGACGGCGATTCAGATTAACAGAAAGGAAATATTATGAAGATTACAAAAACAGGAAACATAAACCGTTGCAAATATCATTTTGAATGCGACTGTTGCGGATGTATATTCGATTATTCGGATTACACCAACATGATTTTGGGCGCGATCGACGAGGCGTATTCCGAGCTCGACATGCTCAACGCCGATCGGGAAGAACTCATATATTCATACGCCGCCGACGATACGATATTCGACTTATCGTATATCATGGAAAAGCTTCGGGCGCGGGAAATCGACAGCGACGAAAAAGCACAGGCTCTGATAACATTAGCGATCGGCTTTATAATACGCAACAGACCATTGAAATGGGAATGATCCCCGCAGCGCACATTGAAAATTGACGTTAAAAATTACGCCCTGCGCCTGATTTGCGGTCAGAGCGCGGAGCGTAATTCCATCGATTTTTTTATGAGGACTATGGTATCCTCATTGTATCACATTTTCGGTGGTTTGTCAAGTATTATTTTGAAAAAAACGCCGAATTTTACGGCGTTTAGAGCTTGTAATGGTGATTAACACTTAAACGATACTATAATATATTCGAGAGGGTGAATACAATGAACATACTTACATTCATAAGGGAAAAAAAGATTTATTGCGGCGATGATTATTTAGAGGTCGATATTTTTAACTATACAAAGAGCGAGGCTGAAAACGCCCGCAAAGGCGAGCGCAGCAAGAAAACAAAAGAGTCGATCCCGAGACAAGTCGACTTAAACGAAATCAACAGCCGTCGGAGGTTTGTTCAGCTTGTAGAGACGAACTTCGGCGACGGCGACCTGCATCTGACATTGACTTACAGCAAAGAGAATTTACCGAAAACATTAGATGACGCTGAGCGCGAGCTCAAAAACTTCTTGCGGCGCGTATCATATAAACGGGACAAAGAAGGCTTGCCGCCGCTGAAATACATATCGATACCGGCCTGCACATACAAAAAAGACGGCGTAACCCCTTCCCGCATACATCATCACATCATTTTGAACGGCGGACTCGAGCGGGACGCGTTAGAAGATTTGTGGCGCAAACGCAAAGAACGAAAACAGCCGAAAGGCGAGAAGATAGGATATGCGAACGCCGACCGCTTACAGCCTGACGGTGATAACGGGCTCGCCGCGCTCTGCGATTATTTATCAAAGCAATCCGGCGGAAAAAAGCGGTGGAGTTCATCTCAGAACCTTGACAAGCCCGAAAAAGAAGTAAACGATTCCGACAAACCGACCCGCGAGACGGCAAGCCGCTTTTCGGCTTCAGCGAATCTCGATCGCCCGTGGAGCAGGACGAACGACCACAAATACAGCCGCAAAGAGGTTGAGAAAATAGCCAAAGACCCCCCAAGTCCGGCATACTGGCAGAAAAGATATCCCGGCTACAACATTATAGGCGGCGATTATGGATTTGAAGCGGTATACAGCGATTCTCGCGGATGGGCCCTGTATTTAAAATTACGGCGTATATAATCACGAAAGGAGAAGCGAACATTGAAATTATCGATTGCATATATAATTATACTCATATTATTGTTACCCCTGTTTTTATTTTTAACACTGAGCTTATTCATAAAACTAATAACCGTATCCATATTCGACGCTTGCCATAATTTATTGACATGGGCGAACGAGCGTTATTACGCTAAAAAATTTCACGATTTCAAAAAATTTTTATAATTAAAAATGTGTCCGATTCGGACACATAAAACGGAGGCACACATATGGAAAAACAAAAACGTTCACTCATCAGCAGATTTTTTAACGGCACGTACCCGGACGAGGAGAGCTCGCGCCCCGGCACGCTTGAAATCATACAATTACACGTAAATGATTTAATCCCGTCAAAAGACAATTTCTACTCAATAGAAAATATCGCGGATCTCAAATTATCCATTGAACTATACGGCGTTCTCCAAAATTTAACCGTCAAGCCGTTAGACAGCGGAAAGTACGAGATTATAGCCGGGCATCGCCGTCATAAGGCCTGCGCGGAACTTGTCGCGGAGGGTAAAACCGAATTCGAGTATTTGCCGTGCGGAGTACAATCGGAGCGCGACGAAATAAAAGAGCGCATTTTACTGATTATAACAAACAGCACGACCCGCGAATTATCTGACTACGAAAAGATGAAACAGGCCGAGGAACTGCAGAAACACTTTGAAATATTAAAAAAGCGGGACAATTTGCCGGGTCGCGTCCGCGATCTGGTGGCAGAGGCGTTAAACACCTCGGCGACGCAGATCGCCCGTATGAACGCGATAACGAAAAACCTTATACCCGAGCTTACGGACGAATTCAAAGACGGCGGACTCGGACTTTCGGCGGCGTACGAATTATCGGGGCTGCCGGAGGAAAAACAAAAAGAGGCTTTTTCGGAATACGAAGAAAAAGGCGGCTTGTCTCTAAGCGACGTAAAATCAATAAAAGAAGAATCTCGGCCGATCGACGAAACCGACGAAGAGGAGGAGCCCGAGCGCGATTATGACGCGGAGGCGTGGGAAAATTTCAAAAACGCGGGAAAGACGTCCCAAAAAGACCGGCCGCCGCGCTACGAACCCAAAGAATACCCGGAAACACCCGCGGAAATCGAGGCCGACGAACCCGCGCCGGAAATACGGGATTTTGCGGATTTGAGTATCGAGGAAAAGTCCGTGCTTGTAATTAAGTTATTAAACCAAGAGAGATTTAAGGCTTTCGGGCCCGGAGAAGACACGCGGGTATTCGATTTTATCTTAGAAGCCATTGAATTTTACGGGAAAAATGTTTCGACACAATAATTGACAAAACAAAACACGAAGGGCGGGATCAAATGAACAGGGAAAGCGCGGAAGGCCACGAGATAGGTAAATTCGCTTACCGTGAACTCTATTATTTTTGCTTACAGTATCATGAGTACAAACGCGAAATCGACAGGATTGCCAATTCATTCGGAAATTCAGATTACAACGCTATCAGAGGCGGCGACAAGCATATAAGCGACCCGACGGCCGCAAAAGCCTTAAAGATCGCGCTGCTCGAAAGTAAATGCGAGTTAATCGAACAGACGGCGCTGGCGACAGACCCTTATATTTATCAAGCGCTCCTAAAAAACGTGACGACGGGTGTGAGCTATGAGCAGATGAAAGCGTGCGACGTGGAAATACTATGCGGGCGGCGGCAGTTCTACGAAAAGCGCAAATTATTTTTCTTTTTATTAAATTTAAAAAAAGAGGGTAACGCACAGGCCTATAAAACGTGTTAAAATTGTACTATCGAATATTTCGATTAAACACAAAAGCGGCCGGGCGCGTAACAGCGTCGGGCGGCTTTTTCACGGGGGTAATATGGATATACGGCACATAGATTATTCGGAGGCTAAAAATTTCATAACGGACGATTTGCTTATCGTCAAGCCCGATTATGAATATTACGGTTATTTTCACAATAACGAGCTTGTTTCTGCCTGCGGGTTAGAGTTTAAGAAAAAATATACTCGGATCCATTGCAATTATACCAAACCGGATTGTCGCGGGCGCGGATATATTACTTGGCTTATCGTGCTTTTGACATTCAACATGAAGGGGCTTGTGAAAGGAAACTGTCTCGAGTCAAGTATAAACATTTATAAAAATCTCGGGTTCAACGTTGTCGGCACTAAAACATACAGAGGCCAAACGGCGTATAAAGTGGAAAAGGTGTTTTGACCATGGATTTTAATTTCGATGATTTCGATTTCGACAAAATTTCCAACGAAAATACGGACGACAGCGAAACCTCCGTAATCCTTGACAAAAAAGACGATAATTTAAACGTCGCTCAAATTCAAAAATCCGTAAGCGCGAAAACATACGACAAATATTTATACAACAGGTTTTCGGGCGAAAAACGCCTTGAGGAATTGACCGACTGGGAGTTCGACAAAAACTGCGCGTATCATTTTATAACTATGGGGGACATTGACAGCCTCTCGTTTTTGAAGTTTATCATACGCCAACAGAAATTAGAATACTGCGCCGTTTCTACATGGGGAATGCTGCTGCGGGATATTACGGCCATAAAAGATTGGATCGACCAAAAGCGCATTGAAAATTTTGATATTTACGTAGGCGAAATTTTCAGAAACAGATACGTCGAAGAGTGGGACGAATGGTGCCGTATACTCCAGGGTACGCGGAGCCGGATTTGCATGTTTCGGAACCATACAAAAATAATGATATGTTTCGGAGACAAATTCGATTGCGTTGTAGAGAGCAGCGCGAATTTGAACACGAACCCCCGCGCCGAAAACTTTGTTATCACCGCCAACACGGAATTAGCTTTATTCTATAAAGATTTTTTCGATAACATAAAGTCGTTTGAACGTAATTTCGACGACTGGAAAAAATACGAAATAAAAAGATAATTAAAAAAAACGCGGAGGGATAAAAAAACAAAACAAAGGGGCGCAAAATATTTATGAACGAGCGGCATAAAGAGGCGTATCAAGACTGGCTTAACGGAATGAAACGCCCCGATATTGCGGCGAAATATAATATATCGCCGAGCACAGTCAAATCATGGGTGACAAGATATTTCAAATCTCCGGAGGATGCAACCGATTCAAAAAAGGTACGCAAAAAAGGCGCGCCCGCAGGCAACAGGAACGCGGAAACGCACGGGGCATTTTCAAAAATTCATTTAGAAAGTTTATCTGAAAACGAGCGCGAATATATCGCGGGCATAACATTAAACGCGAGAGAAAATATGCTGCGGGAATTGCAGCTGTTATTTGCCAAAGAGGGAGATTTAAAAAGAAAAATAAAAGATTACGAAAACGCGGATCCCGCGGAATTATATATTGAAAAAGTAACGGAAACGATAATAAAAAGAGGCGGGAGCGAAAATCAAGCGGGATTAAACACGGCAATAAAAGCCACGATAAAGTCAAACCGTTTCGACAGAATCATGAGACTTGAGCTGGAATACGGCAAGATACACGGCCGCATACTTAAGCTGATAGACAGCATACGCGCGTACGAAGGCGACGGCAGCCGCCTCGACTTAGACGAGCGCAAGCACACGCTGACAAAGCAGCGGCTGACCGGCCAGTATGACATAGAGCCGGACACGAGCGAGCTCGTCGACGCGGAGGGCGCGGAGGACATAGACGGCGAGTGAGAGAGCGGGCGCGCTGCGGCGGGCGCCGCCGTGATCCGCGTCGCGGTCGGCGCGATCGGCGCGAGCGGTGGACCGTTCGCTTCGGGTAACCGCCGCGCGACTCGGACGCATCCGCGGCCGGCCGCCGCCGCGTTATAGGTTCTTTTAGCGTTATCCCTCCGATTGCGGGTGAGATGAGCCCGGGCTCTGTCCAGATACGAAAAAATTTTTTTCACTTCCGCGAATTTTCGGGAGGTTTTTTCGAGGAGGGGTATTTTTGAAGGTATATACCGTTAAAACGGTTGCGCGCTTTCTCGACCTGACGGAGCGGCGGGTCAGGCAGCTTAAAGACGAAGGGGTCATTGAGGAATACAACGGCATGTCGGGATTTTACGACCTGATACCGACCGCGCACAACTACATCAATTATTTACGCAGGCGGAACCCCGAGAGCGGCGAAAGCATAGACTACAATACAGAGCGTGCAAAACTGATGAAGGCGAAGCGACAAGATATAGAGTTTGACCTTGGCCTTAAAGAACGCGATTTACACACGTCCGCAGACGTCGAAGCCGCCGTAACGAACATACTTTTAAACTTCAAAAGCCGTTTAATGTCGATACCGGCGAAACTTTCCCCGGTATTGTCGAAAAAGACGGACAAAGCGGAAATACATAAAATAATCAAAGATTCCGTTTACGAGGCTTTAAATGAGCTCTCGGATTATAATAATATTTTCGGGCGGGAGGAGACGCATGAAGACAGCGACGGTTAATTTATTTGCGGATATACTCAAAACATTACAGCCGCCGCCGGACATGACGCTTACCGAATGGGCGGACGCTCACCGCGTATTATCTAAAAAGACCTCGGCAGAGCCGGGCAAATGGCGCACGTCGAAAGCCCCTTATCAAAAAGAAATCATGAACGCTATATCAGATTTAAGCGTGCAGAAAGTTGTCGTGATGAGCGCTGCGCAAATAGGGAAAACGGACGGTTTTATATTAAATCCGATAGGTTATTTCATGCACTACGACCCGGCGCCGATTTTGGTTATGCAGCCGACTATAAAGATGGGGGAAACGTTTTCAAAGGACCGGTTAACTCCTATGCTGCGGGAAACGCCCGTATTACAGGATAAAGTAAATGACAAAACGCGAAATAGCGGGAACACAATTTTACACAAAGCTTTTCCGGGCGGCGGCATAACGATAGTCGGCGCGAACGCGCCGTCCGACCTGCGAAGCCGCCCGATCAGAATATTATTGGCCGACGAGATAGACGGTTACCCCGCCACGGCCGGTAAAGACGGCGATCCGCTCCTGCTGGCCTCGAAAAGGCTTACGACATTTTGGAACAAAAAAGAAGTGTTCATTTCTACGCCAACCGTCAAAGGTATTTCGCGGATCGAGGTTGAGTTCGAAAACAGCACGCAGGAAATATGGAATGTGCCCTGTCCGACGTGCGGCGAGCTTCAACCGTTAGAGTGGGCGCAAGTTGTTTTCGATAAAGAAAATTTGACGGAAATTTCGTATACCTGCAATAGTTGCGGCGTTCTCGGCAGCGAGGTCGCGTGGAAGGAACAATACAGAAAAGGTAAATTTATCCCGCGATATCCAAGCAGAAAAGCGCGCGGATTTTTTATAAACAGCCTCGCGTCTATGTTTGTTGATTGGAGAGAGATAGTTGAAAAATTTCTTGTCGCCAACGACGAAAAGAAAAAAGGCAATATCGAATTATTGAAAGCCTGGACAAACACCGAGATGGGGCAGACGTGGGAGGAAGAGGGAAACGAAATCGAGGCGGACGGTTTATACGGTCGCCGCGAAAAATACAACTGCGAGGTGCCCTCTGGGGTCATATGCTTGACGGCTGGAGTTGATACGCAGGACGACAGATTTGAGATAGAGATAGTTGGGTGGGGGGCCTTTTTGGAAAATTGGGGAGTTGGATATTATATCATATACGGAGACTTAAAACAGGATCAGGTTTGGCAGGAGCTGGATATGCTTTTAAACCGTACATTTGAACGCGAGGACGGCGCAAAGTTAAAAATAATACGCGCCTGCATAGATACGGGCGGACACTTTACGAATCAAGTATATAAATTTTGCAAGCCGAGGTTTTCACGTGGTATACTTGCCATTAAAGGCGGCAACACCGGCTTTGACAAACCTTATATTTCGAAACCGTCAAAAAATAACCGCGAGAAATTGCCATTATGGATATTGGGAATTGACACGGGAAAAGCTCTTATATATCAGAGCCTTGCCGTCGAGAACGTAGGTCCGAATTTTTGCCACTTTCCGGATAATGAGGACGCGGGGTATACGGAGGATTATTTCAAGGGTTTGACAGCTGAGCGTATGGTTTTGACATACAAAAGAGGGAGAGCGGTATACGTGTGGAAATTAAAAAGTAATGCAATACGGAACGAACCGCTTGACTGCCGCAATTACGCGCTGGCCGCCCTTGAAATATCGGGCGTATTAAAAATAGCAGATAAAACAGATACCGCAGCGCCGACGACTAAAAAGCGCAGTCGGCGCGTGCGTTCGGGAGGTGTATAAAATAATGGCGGCTATAACATTGGAAATCGCGCAGGAACATCTCAATATGTGGCTTGAAGCGGAGCTCGAAATCGCGACGAGCCAAAGCTACAGGATAGGGACACGTTCTTTGACTCGGGCGGATTTAAACGCCGTTCGAAAGCAGGTATTATTCTGGGAAAATATGGTGAACCAGTTAAGCCGAAAGGGACGCAACCGCGTATATCGCGTCGTCCCTCGCGATTTATAATAAGCGTTCATAAATTGTTTACAATTAAATTTTTAAAAACCTCTTGACTTTTTGTGTAACCTTTTATATAATAAATGTGTAACCATAAAGAAAGGGGGTTTTATATGTCGCCAAGAACAGGCAGACCGCCGTCCGATAATCCAAAGCGGAACGATACAAGAATTAGAATGACTGACGATGAAATATTTATGTTAAATTATTGTTGCGAAATTCTTAATCTTACCAAAACCGAGGTTATCTCGCGCGGTATAAAAAAGATGTACACAGAAGCGCAAAAAAAAGCAAAACAATAAAAGAAACAGCCCGTAACTGTAGAAAGAGGCGGACTGCTTCAAACACCAAACCGCGAAAGGTTCGATATGAAGATTATATCATACCTTTCACGGAAAGTCAACAAAATTGAGAGGTATTTTATGAAAAAATTAAAAAACATAGCAAATCTAATAACTAATTTAACTGAAGCAACTGATTTATATGAGTTAAATCATATTGACCTTGATATCATAACTAAGTATATTAATTTATCTCCGGTTTATCGCGAAAAATTCCGCGATTATTTGGATGATGTTATTTGCGCAATAGACCGTGAGGATTTTACAGAGAAAAAATACGAAGCGGAATCACAACATATCATCGAAACCGGCACAACAGTGAGTGCACATAAAATTGTAATGAGATTAGCGAAATGGATTTCCAACGATTATTATTATTCTTTATGGGGAATAATGATAAACATGTATGACGAAGATCAAGGAGGTGAAGTTGCATGGGCAAATTCATCGACTTAACAGGACAGCGGTTCGGGCGGCTTACGGTTATAAGCCGCGCCGAAAATGCAAAACGGGGTAGCGCTCGATGGCATTGTAAGTGCGATTGCGGAAAAGTAACTATTGTAGTGGCAGGAAGTTTAAAAAGCGGAAATACAAAAAGTTGCGGTTGTATAACATCAGAAAGGATGAATACAATAAAATTAAGATTAACACACGGAAAAACGGATAGTAGTTTATACAAAATATGGGAAGCCATGAAAGAGCGCACAGGGCGTCAAAGCTGTAAAAATTATAATAATTACGGCGGACGGGGAATATTCGTTTGCGATGAATGGAAAAACGATTTCCAAACTTTTTTTGATTGGGCTATGCAAAACGGTTATAAAAAGGGTTTGACTATCGATAGGATAAATAATTACGACGGCTATTTGCCCGATAACTGCCGTTGGGCAACGACGAAGGAACAAAATAATAATAGAAGAAATAATAAATATTTAACGCACGATAATAAAACAATGACAGTAGCAGAATGGGCTGATGCGCTCGGTATAAATAACGGCTTATTACGTAATCGCTTGCGTAGAGGTTGGACTATAAAAGATGTATTAACAAAACCTGTAACAAATAGAAGTACTTTATATACACACAACAACAAAACAATGACGGCGACAGAGTGGGCTGAAGCATTCAAAATAAATAAAAAAACATTATCTAATCGCTTACATAGGGGATGGACAATAGAGGACGCATTAACAAAACCAGTAAGAAAAAAATAAATATTTAATAAAAGACACAAAAAAGTGTCTTTTATTGTGTAAAGAGGTGTTGTGTTTGAATTTCATTGATAAAGCGATAGCGGCAATATCGCCAGATAGAGCTATCAAACGAGCCATTTCCAGAAAAAAGTTAAATTTTATCAACTCATCGGGGTACGGAAACTACGGCGCGTCACACGACAAAAAAGCATTGATTGGGTGGCGCTTCGGGGGAAAAACCGCAATAGAGGATATCGAGGACAATCTTGGCACTTTGCGCCAAAGATCGCGCGACCTTTTTATGGGTGTTCCGCTGGCCACAGGCGCGGTGAAAACTATGCGTACGAATGTCGTCGGCGCAGGACTTGCCTTGAAAAGCCAGATTGATTACGAATTTTTAAACTTAACAGAGGAGCAGGCTCAAAAAATTGAAAGCGACATCGAGCGGGAATTTGCATTATGGGCTGAGACAGATGCCTGCGACATTGAGAGGCTCGACAATTTTTACGAGCTCCAGCAGCTAGCATTTCTAAACTGGTTACTCTCAGGCGACTGCATTGTTTTACTGCCTACCACACAGCGATTGAATATGCCTTATGACTTACGGATCAGACTTATAGAAGCCGACCGTCTATGCAATCCTAAAGACAATAAAAATAAAGACATCGTCGGCGGTATTGAAATGAACAAAGACGGCGAGGCTGTCGCTTACCACATTAAAAATAGCCACCCATTATCCGAAGAGTGGCCGATAGAAGAATCATGGGTCCGGGTTGAAGCTTTCGGCAAGTTAACCGGTCGGAGGAATGTTTTACACATCATGAACCGAGAGCGCATAGGCCAGCGGCGCGGGGTTCCGTTTTTAGCCCCGGTCATCGAAACTATAAAACAACTCGGTCGTTATACTGAGGCCGAAATCGACGCGGCGGTGGTCAGCGGGTTGTTTGCCGTGTTTATACAAAAAAGCGAGATGAGCGGCGACGACGCAGCCCTGGGCGAGGTTATCCCGGCGAGTCAGCAAGTAGACGCGGGTGATCCGAACTCGATTGAGCTCGGCAGCGGCTCTATAATCGACCTCGAGGAAGGCGAAACGGCGAACGCCGTAAGCCCCGGCAGGCCGAACGCGAACTTTGAAGGGTTTTTTACGGCGGTGACCCGTCAAATAGGCTCTGCTTTAGAAATCCCTTATGAAGTGCTCATAAAGCATTTTACATCGTCGTACAGCGCGGCGCGGGGCGCGCTGCTTGAATTCTGGAAATCCGTAAAAATGTACCGTAAGTGGTTTGCGAGCGATTTCTGTCAACCGGCTTTCAGTGAGTGGCTCGCCGAAGCCGTGGCGAAGGGGCGTATAAACGCGCCCGGATTTTTCAATGACCCGGCGATAAGAAAAGCGTACAGCGAGGCGGAGTGGAACGGTCCGGCCCAGGGACTGCTGAACCCCGTGCAGGAAGTCACGGCGGCGGAGCGGCGCGTGCAAAACGGATTTTCGACCCGCGACCGTGAGGCGCAGGAACAATCGGGGAGCGATTTTTATAAAAACGTAAGACAGCGGAAACGCGAGGAAACGCTATTAAAAGAAGTGAGGGAGGTAGAACAAATTGCCGAACAGCAACAACAACATAACAATTAACCGTATGGCGTGGAATTTTAGCCTGTTAGACGACGACACCACAGAAATTTTTATTTATGACGAAATCGCAGACAAACAGAGGTCATCGTTTTGGTCGGACGAAAAAGGGACGCAGGTGACGCCGAACACTTTCAATGAGGAACTAAAAAAAGTCACTACCAATAATATATGCGTCCGGATCAACAGCCGGGGCGGCGACGTTTTCGCGGCCGAGGCTATAAGGACCGCTATACGCGAAAAACGGGCGGAGGGTAAAACCATAACCTGCAAGGTTGACGGATTTTGCGGGAGCGCCGCCGTCGGCGTTTCGGTGGCCTGCGATAAAACATTGATACCGGCGAGCGCGTGGTTTATGATTCACGACCCGTATATTTTCGCGTTCGGGTATTACGACATTCCACAGTTAAAAAAAGACATGACCATGCTGGAAAAAATCAAGCAGGGGACCATAAGCGCATACGCCGAAAAGACGGGAAAAGACAAAAAAGAAATATCCGAGTTGATGACGGCGGAAACATGGTACACAGGGGAAGAGGCGGTCGAGAGCGGATTTTGCGACGAATTGATGTTTGAGGATTTGAACAAATCCGACTCCGACGAAAACCCCGGTAATTTTAGCTTGTACGATATTTCTATGTACAAAAACATACCGTTAGCGCTGATTGACCGCGCTGTTGTAAACAGCGTCGGTTTTTCACATATA
>Ga0123353_10007900_pt1 | contig 14454 bp, 10 predicted proteins | sample TergutLab28metaG_3_FD_92763 | JGI IMG/M metagenome (GOLD analysis project Ga0123353, IMG submission 92763) | Labiotermes labralis P3 segment gut microbial communities from Petit-Saut dam, French Guiana - Lab288 P3 | ecosystem: Host-associated > Arthropoda: Insects > Digestive system > Gut ... | reverse complement strand
TACTTCACAAACCAGATCGACGATGGAAACCGTGGCGGTCGGCACACGTAAAGCGAAACCGTTAAGCTTACCCTTAAGTTCGGGAAGTACCAGAGAAACAGCTCTGGCTGCTCCTGTCGTGGTCGGTATGATTGAAAGTGCCCCGGCTCTGGCTCTCCTCAGATCCTTGTGAGCCTGGTCGAGAATGTTCTGATCATTTGTATATGAGTGAACCGTGGTCATCGTGCCCTTGACGATGCCAAAGCTCTCGTGGATGACTTTGGCTACGGGAGCCAGACAGTTGGTGGTGCAGGAAGCGTTGGAGATAATATGGTGGATGGCAGGATCGTACTTACCTTCGTTTACGCCAAGGACAATAGTGATATCTTCATCAGTCGCCGGAGCGGAGATGACCACTTTTTTTGCTCCAGCTGCGACATGGAGCATTGCTTTTTCTTTGGACGTGAAAACACCAGTACATTCTATGACCAGATCAATCTGATGCTCTGCCCAGGGCAACTTGGCAGGATCACGCTCAGCGAAGCAAAGGATCTCGTGCCCATCGATAGTAACTTTTCCTTCTGTAACTTCCACGGATCCGGGCCAGACCCCATAATTGGAATCGAACTTGAACAGATGCGCATACGTCTTGACATCCGCGAGATCGTTGATAGCGATTAGTTTAACCGTTTCGTCTCCCAGAATCTGACGTGCAGCCAGGCGCCCGATGCGACCAAAACCATTGATAGCGATGCGTAGCATGAGTAATCTTCCTTTCATTGTTGGTCTCTTGCTTTTTTCACGAGTGCTTTTCGCGATGATTATACCAGAGAAAGCAGCCTTCCTCATGATATCTGGTAAAGATCAGGAAGCTCAGGTCACTCCCTGAGGCCTCACCCGAAGCGTTTCTCCGGTACTGATAGAACGACGGATAATAGCTGCCGGCAGGGATGCGCGCAAGTTTCGCTGCATTTCCTGGGTTCCGTGAACCAGAAGAACCGCCTGTGGTTGTAAGGTCAGCAGTAACTCGGTCATTTCATCCTCACTGGGGTGAGCAGGCCATTGATAACTCACAAGCAAGGGATCCCAGTCTCTGCTGCTAAATTGTCCCCGTAAATCCAGAGGAGAATCGGGGCGAACCGGAGTGAAAACGGCGCTATAAGGTAGTTTCAGGATCCTAGTGAGCAGTTCACCTGCAGCAGGGCTGAAGAGGAACCCCGGGTTGGTCAGGAGAATACCTGCTCCTTTTGGTAATGCAGCTCTGAGATCATCATTTAAAGGTACTCCTGGCTCCTGCAGATAGTTCACAGAGCTCTCTGCTTCTCCTGCAGTCGAAAACAGGCTGTAGGTCATCGCTAAGCGACGCTGCGCTCCATCCCAGTAGATGGGTACAGGTGGCAGATCGCCTCGCTGTTCGGCTTCTCTGAGGAGTAGAAAAAGATCCTGGGCCTTACCGCTTTCAGTCACGGGGAAGATAGCCCAACCACCTGAGCAGAGAATCTCATTCACTTTTTCTACCAGGATGCGGTGCATTTCCAGGCGATCATAACTTCTGCCTGCTATGCCACTGCAACTGGCCACGACAACATCGAAACGCTTCTCGGGCCAACGTGCAGCTACTACTGATGGTTCATTGTGACTCGCATACTCACCGGTGAAGAAAAAAGAATCCTCTGGTCCTTCGATGGCCAGACTGCAGGCACCCAGAGTGTGTCCGGCAGGCCAAAAGGTGAGTGTAAGGTCAGTATCCGGAATACGATAGGCAATACTACATTCTCTTCCCTGCAGCGTAACCATATCGATTTCGCTCTGAGCATACAAATCCGCCTCAGGAACATCGATGAGAGGGTCCCTGGATGGTTGACGACAGAGGAGCTGGAGGTTGTGCTCGATTAAGGGAACTGAGGCATTATGACACCAAATCTCCGCATCCGGCCACAGAGAAACGGCTCTGGGTAAAGCACCACAGTGATCGAGGTGGGAGTGGGTAATGACGATGAGATCCGGTTTAGGGACCTGAGCCAGATCGGGGAGTAAGTTGCTGCCACGAAAACGTATGCCGGCATCGATAAGGATGCGGACATCATATCGGATAGCCTCCAACATATAACAAGCGCCACCGAGTTCATTGCCACCGCCAACAGCCTTAAAGTTGAAATGGCTCTGACCACTACCCTGAGCCGAGCGCGCACTCGAAAAGAGCAGGTCCCGCCAATCTACCCGTTTCTCGCTGCTGACGATTAGCGGAGAACTCTGAGAGCTCTCTGGTAGGATCTCAGGTTCCTGATGCAGAGTCGTAGACCGCAGCGAAAGACCAGGGTCCATTTTGACTCGCTGAAGGTACTCCTCACGCCAGGAGGTCGTCTCCTCATGAGTTTCGGCGTCTTCTGCCTTTGCTATTTCGGGAAGAGAGGTAGCAGCTGCATCAACCGCCACAGGATCCTCCCTAACTTCGTTCTCTATAAAAATCCCTTCACTTAGGGAGGGATCAGACTCCGCGCTATTCTCCGGCTTCTCTGTATGTAAGGACAACGCCTGCTCCAGAGCATCGATTCTCAGACTCTGTTGGTGGTTTAACTCTCTCAGCTCAGCGATGATGCGATTTGCAGCTGAAGCATTAAGCCAGGATTTATCAGGCTCCCCGAGGTAATCTCCTGCAGGAACGACTGACCTGGCTATTGATCCCGAACGCCTCCGTCGCACCAAATGGACCACCTCTCCTGGGAGTGCACCTGACTATATTATCCCTACTTTGCGTAGTCGATGGCTCTCGTTTCCCGGATGACCGTAACTTTAATCTGCCCGGGATAATCCAGATGCTCTTCTATACGATGGACGATGTCGCGAGCAACCTTATAAGCCATAACATCATCTACTTTATCCGGTTTGACCATGATGCGGACTTCACGACCGGCCTGGATTGCATATGCCCGTTCGACATACTCATAATCGTTGGCAATCTCTTCCAAGCGCTGTAAACGCTTAATATATGTCTCCAGAGTCTCTCGTCTCGCTCCCGGCCTGGACGCGGAAATTGCATCGGCAGCCTGAACCAGTGAGGCGATGATCGTCTGAGCCTCCACATCACCATGATGCGCTTCGATGCTATGCAGTACCTCTGCATGTTCGTGGTACTTACGCGCAATCTCGACACCTATGGCTACATGGGAGCCTTCGATTTCGTGATCTACTGCTTTACCAATATCATGCAGCAGTCCCGCTCTCTTAGCCAGAGTCACGTCAGCACCTAACTCGGCAGCCATGATCCCTGCCAGATATGCTACTTCCAGCGAATGCTTAAGTACATTCTGACCGTAACTGGTGCGATAACGCAAACGACCAAGGAGCTTAATGATTTCCAGATGCACCTGGTGCACTCCGACTTCGAAACAGGCGGCTTCTCCATCCTCCCGGAGCTTCTGATCCATCTCTCGCGTCGCTTTCTCCACCATCTCTTCGATACGCGCCGGATGGATGCGACCATCAAGAATCAACCTGCTGAGAGCAGACTTGGCAATCTCCCTGCGGACCGGATCGAACCCGGAGATGATTACGGCTTCCGGTGTATCGTCGATGATCAGATCTATCCCGGTCAGAGTCTCCAGGGTACGGATATTGCGCCCCTCGCGACCAATAATCCGCCCTTTCATCTCATCATTAGGCAATTGAACCACTGACACGGTGGTTTCCGAAGTATGATCCGCAGCACAGCGCTGAATAGCCAGACTGATGATCTCCCTGGCTTTTCTGTCCGATTCCTCCTTGGCTTGTTGCTCAGCATTACGAATCTGTACTGCCATCTCCTGTTGGATCTGTTCTTCAGCCTGAGCTAAGAGAAGCTTACGGGCCTCCTCCATAGACAGACCAGCGATACGTTCAAGTTCAGACCATTGACGACGGAAAAGATCGTCGACCCTTGCCTTTACCTCCTCAGCTTCCTGCTCCTTGCGTTGCAGGGCCTCTTCCCGCTTCTCGAAATTCTCTAATTTACGATCTAAGCTTTCCTCTTTCTGAATGGCCCGTCTCTCCAGACGTTGAAGTTCTGCGCGTCTCTCCTTCGATTCAGCTTCTAACTCACTGCGTAGACGATACATCTCGTCCTTAACTTCCAGGTTAGCTTCTTTTTTCTTTGCTTCCGCTTCTTGCACCGCCTTCTCCAGAATGCCCCGCGCCTGTTCACGTGCGGAGCCAAGTAAGGCTTCGTCATTGTTTATACGAACGCGCTTTCCTGCATACCAGCAAGCAACGCCGACGGTTATGACAGCAACCAGCAAAAGAATCCAGTATTCTATTGGTATAGCTAACACCTCCTGTTTAGAATTTTCATATTAACAGATGACTGCATCTTCTATTTTTGTGGTATGAAAGTATACTCGCACAAAGAAAAGAGGTCACTGCACCACTGCTTATTTTAACCTTTTAAAGGGGATTCGTCAAGGAGATGAGCAACTCTAGGGGAAATATATGTCTTTTGAGCATTTATGTATTACGCCAATAGAGGAATTCCCTCGCTCAAAGTGAAATTAATAAATGAAATTGTAACTGTTCAGGTGCTTTGCACCTAACAGTTACCACCACGCATGAGCGTGGTGCTGAAGCGAAGCTTCAGTGAGTGAAGGCGGGCTTCGCCTGCCTGAACGACCGGGGCATGGGGCCTTGGAGGCCCCATTTCAAATGAACACAGCAGGCAGTGAATAGTTACATGAAATTTATAGTGGAATTAAATAAAACGGTGGGGTGTAAGATGAGCAATGTCAAGCTCTTTTGGCTGAGAGAGGATAGCCGTGAGCTCCGATTCGACGAACTGCGCGGCGAAGAGCGTCCCCTGGATACCGAATTGAGGCAGCTTCTGGAAGATAACTTGCATAACATCCTGGGGATTCGCGTTTTAGCTTCCAATTACCCACTGCATAGCAATCAGGATGAGCGCATTCCTACCCTGGGCCTGGACGAGAATGATCGTCCCACCATAATCCATTATGGTAGCGGAGCCCTGGCTCTCAATCAGGGACTCTTCTATCTCAACTGGCTGCTGGATCACCGCGCCGACTTTAATCTACAGGTACTCCTGCAAATGGGAGCAGACGGTGATAAGACGGTGCAATGGCATATGCCACGCCTTATATGCATCGGTGATCGTGTAGCGTCTTACGCATTACATACCGCGGCTCAGGCGGCTGTAACCGTAGATATACTGCGCTATCGCTTCCACAGCGCCAACCTGCTACTGATCGAGCGTATGCTCCCCCCTCTGCGGAACGAAGACCTGCCAGCCGAGATTCTGCTGCGTCTGAACAATCTCTTGCAACCAGGGGAGACCAATCTGCAGAGACTCTACCTGACTCTGCAGCAAACCATCTTCTCCCTCAGCAACGATATCGAACTGATCATTCGCGACCGACTCATCGTCTTTCGTCGCTTGCGCAATATCGCAGCTGTACAGATAATGGGCCGCCATTTGGCTCTCTATATAAATCTGAACTTAAGTCAAATAAGCATGAATGAACTGTCTCTGGATTTCGTCAATGACGTTAACGGTCGCGTTCCAAATGGTATAGGCCGTATCGAGGCACTCATTTCAGACCAGGAACAGCTAAGCGCAATCCTGCCGCTATTACAGCGTAGTCTCGAGAATGGCTAGATCGGTCGTATACCAGGGAGATTAGATGTCACAAAACATGCAGAATGAACGCTACGCCAGGCTGGGTAGTGATCCCATCCCCAGCCTGATCAAAAACCTTGCCGGGCCTGCTATTATCAGCATGCTCATTTCTTCTTTTTACAACCTTACCGATACCTTCTTCGTTAGTTCTCTGGGAACCAGCGCCACCGGAGCAGTTGGCGTGGTCATGCCCCTGATGGCCATCATGCAGGCAGTAGGGATGACTTTTGGCACCGGCGCTGCCAGCCTTATATCCCGCAGTCTGGGGCAGCGAAATCAAAAGAGGGCCGCCGAAGCGGCAGCAACTGCCTTCTACAGCGCCCTTACCTGTGGCATCCTGATGTCTGTGTATGGGTTTTTCGGGGCCGCTTCCCTGGTACAACTCCTGGGCGCCACAGAGACGATTTTGCCCTATGCTTTGGCTTATGGTAATGTCATCCTGATCGGAGCACCGTTCATCATCGCCAACTTCACTCTCAATAATATCCTGCGTTCTGAAGGCAATGCCTTTCAGGCCATGATAGGTATTTCGGCTGGGGTAATCATCAACATCATTCTCGACCCTATCTTCATCTTTGTTCTTGATATGGGCATAGCCGGAGCTGCCTGGGCGACCATACCGAGCCAAATGATCAGTTTTGCCATTCTGCTTTCGCATTTTTTACGTGGTACCAGCAATCTCTCGTTGGCACCACGCTTTTTTCGTCTGGAGTTCATGCTCTACTATGAGGAGCTGAAGATGGGCTCCCCTTCCCTCTTCAGGCAAGGGCTGGCTGCCATCAGCCAGGTGCTGATGAATCAGGCTGCAGGGCCTTTTGGTGACGCTGCCATCGCAGCTGTCTCCATCGTCACGCGGGTCACCATGATGGTCTACTCGGCGATGCTGGGTATGGGGCAGGGATTCCAACCAGTAGCCGGGTTCAACTACGGCTCAAAAAACTTCAGCAGACTTCAGGAGGCTTTCTGGTACTCGGTAAAGATGTCCACCATCGCAGCTGTCGCCTGTTGCAGCGTCATCTTCGTCTTTGCGACTCCTCTGCTCTCCCTGTTCCGAGCTGATGACTTGCAAGTCGTCGAACTCGGGACCCGTATTATTCGTCTGCAGGCTCTGACCCTGCCTTTCCAGGCCTGGGTCGTGATCACCAACATGAGTTACCAGGCTATGGGACGAGGTTTACAATCTTTCATCCTGGCTCTCTCCCGCAATGGCTTCTGTTACATTCCTTGTATTCTGATCCTGCCTCGCTTATTTGGTCTCGATGGTGTCGTCGCTATCCAGGCAACAACCGATCTCCTCAGCCTGCTGATAGCCATTCCGCTCTTCATCAGTCTGCTCAGAGAGATCAAACAGAGCATCGCCGCCACCACTTTATCCTGAGATCCGCTATTGTAGTTCATACCGCTGTCAGCGCGAAACGCGAGGCCTCGCCCAGTTTTGCATGGCAGCACCTTCATGTGATGGTCTCGCCGTTGCCGCATAAATAGCCAACATACCCTTTTGGATCTTGGGTTCGGGATGTACCCAATCTGCTCGCCGGTTAGCGATGGTCTCCTCGTCGACATGCAGAGTCAGTTTCTTTGCCAGGCAATCTACGGTGATCATATCTCCAGCAGCTACGAGTGCCAGCAAACCTCCATCCATGGCTTCCGGAGAGATATGACCGACTATTGGACCATGGTTAAACCCGGAGAAGCGGCCATCGCTGATCAGACCTGTCGTTTTGTCCAGGCCGTAGGCAACCAGAGCATCGGTGGAGAGCATAAGTTCATTCATCCCGGGAGAGCCTTTCACGCCCTCGTAGCGCAGAACGATTACATCCCCGGCAACGATCTCACCTCCCTTAATAGCCTGGAAGGCTTCATTATCGCTGTCATAGACCTTGGCAGGACCCGTGAAGCAGAGCATGCCCTGGGGAACACCACTCGTTCTGATGATCGCTCCCTCTTCAGCCAGATTTCCATAGAGGACAGTTAACCCTGAACGATGCCAAGGATCCTCCAGCGGCCTCAGAACGCCTCCCAAAACCGGCTTGGCTGTGGCGATCACTTCACCCAGCACAGTCCCGGCTATATTGCGAGCTGTCAGGTCCAAATACTCCTCGATGATCCTGGCTATGGCAGGGACACCTCCTGCATGAAACAGATCCACGACAGAGTAGGGGCCTGCCGATCTGACTCCACAGATACAGGGTATCTGACTGCGGCGATCAAATTCGCCCAGGGAGTATGGAATACCCAGCTCCATGGCGATGGCCAGGAGATGCAGAACCGCATTGGACGAGCCTCCCACAGCCATCTCTACAGCCACGGCATTATCGATGGACCCTTTGCTTATGATATCCTGAGGCTTGATTCCATCACGCACCAGCGTTACAGCGCGTCTGCCGGATTCTCTGGCTATGCGGATTCTTTCGGCTGATACCGCCGGAACTGTGGCCGACCCCGGCAAGGATAACCCCAGCACCTCGGTGAGTATCTGAATGGTATTAGCGGTTCCCATCACCGTGCAGGCTCCAACACCCGGGCAGGCCTCATCTTCCATAGCTGAGAAATCCCAGGGGACCTCTTCCTGGAAGGAACCCACATTGATATCCGGTGTCATTAACTGCTGACCCTTATATACACCAGGGAGCATAGGGCCTCCGGTAAGAATCACTGCTGGCACGGCGCAGCGGATCGCAGCCAGGATGGTCCCTGGAATAATGTTGTCACAGCAAGCTAAAAGGACCATACCATCGAAGTTATGCACCGAGGCTACAAACTCGATGCTCATGGCCACGACATCCCGGCCAGCCAGTTCATAGCGCATACATTCGGTGCCAATAGCCACATTACCACAGGTTGCCGGCACACCGAACTCAACCGGCACGCCACCCGCCTCCCAAATACCCTGCTTGACAGCTTCGGCTAAGGAACGCATCTGAATATGGGCAGGGCTCCCTTCCATATAGGTGTTGCCCACTCCGATATGAGGCTTGTAACGCAGATCACTATCCGAATAGCCTGCTCCCTTGTAAACCACCCGACGATGAGCCGCCTGAGGTCCATCCCAAAAGGGGTTGGCCAAACTAAACACTCCCTCTCCTGCTTTGCTGAACATTTACAAAAGAAGCCTTGCGGTGCATTGGCAAGGCTTCTTCTTTATTCTAACAAACCATATTACTTGGGAAATTCACTCTCCAGGATGGCACTGAGGAGCTTGATACCATTGGCTACATCGTCCATATCCACCATTTCCGAAGCAGAATGTCCGTGACGCCAGGGTATAGACATCACTCCACTTGGCACACCGGCTTTGGTCAGATGAATCGCTCCGGAATCGGTGCCCCCCGACTCCAGTACTTCCAACTGATAAGGAATCTCATGCTTTTCGGCAACTTCGGCCATGAAACGGCGGACCTTAGGATGACAGATCACCGAGGCATCCTTGACTTTTACGGTCGGACCCTTCCCCAGAGAGACTTCCATCACCCTGGCTTTAGGAGTATCTCCCGTACCGGTGACATCTACGGCGATTCCGTAGTCAGGATCGATGGCGAATGCCGATGTCCTGGCGCCGCGCAACCCGACCTCTTCCTGTACGGTAAAGACGAAGTAGCAATCATTAGGCAGTTCCTTGTCCTTTAGCTGCTGCAAAACGCCGATCAGGACTACACAGGCGATACGATCGTCCAGAGCTTTGGAGACCATAACTTTACCCAGGTCAATACACTCACCATAGTAAGCCGCCATATCCCCGACTTTGACTTTTTGCAAGGCCTCTTCCCTGGTATAACAACCGATATCGATATACATCTTGCTGAGTTCCATCTGTTGTCCAGGTTCGATTGGTTCCGAAGCGAAGACTCCGATGGTACCATTGGCGAAATGACAACGCTGGCTCAGCATGCTGGGAGGTCTCTGTCCTCCGATAGATGCAAAGCGCAAGAATCCCTTCTCCTCGATGTGAGTGATGATCACACCAATCTCGTCCATATGGGCAGCCAGCATTACCTTAGGGCCAGTTCCTTTCTTGTGAGCGATCAGGTTGCCTAAAGCATCGATGCTGATATCCAGACCAAGACCTTCAATCTCTTTGCCGATAACCTCGGCGATGATAGCTTCATCACCGGCTGGGGAATAGGGTTCGCAAATGCGCTTAGTGAGATCCTTCAATTCGCAGATCGTCATTGGTTTAAACCTCCATCTTCGATTGCATGCACCAAAGCGGTGACAAACCTTACAGCACAGTCCATATCGCTTTTTTTGACAGTAGAAACCGGTGAATGGATATAACGAGTCGGCACAGCGACAGCCAGAGCAGGGCAACCAGCACCGGTGAGACTCATGGCACCGGCATCGTTGCCACCTGAAGTGCTGCGCCTGAACTGATAGGGTATACCATGTTTCTCCGCCGTTGCGACCGCCAGAGAGAAGAGTTTCCGGTGCGCTACCAAACCTCCGTCCATAAAGTTGATGACCACACCTTTGCCCTGTTCAGTAGTATACTCTGCCTCAGGGTTATCGGCGATATCATTACAGACAGTCCCTTCGATAGCTATAGCCACATCAGGCATGATTTGGAAAGCTGCTACTCTGGCACCTCTGGTTCCGATCTCCTCCTGAACGGTGAAAGCTCCGTACACTGGAATGCTGTACTTCCCCTGCATCACCTCGGCCAGGACTGCGCAACCCACTCTGTCATCGAGAGCTTTGGCTTTGAGAGTTCCTTCGCACTGTTCTTCGAAGAGAGTATCGAAGACCACATAATCACCGAGTTTGACATGTTCTTCTGCTTCTTCTTTGGAAGAGCAGCCAATATCGATAGTCAGTTGGTCGACGGGTATGGGATTCTGCCTTTCCTCCGGACGCTGCAGATGAATGGCTTTGGCTCCGATTACCCCGGGGACTCGGTTCTTACCGACCAGCACCGGTTTGGAGACCAGCACCCTCAGATCGACGCCTCCCACTGGCCTGAAACGCAACAAACCATTCTTCTCAAAACCGTAGATCATCAGACCGACTTCATCCATGTGAGCGGCGATCATCACACGCGGTCCGGGAGCATTACGATTGACAACTGCCACCAGATTGCCTATCTTATCCCGCTGCCAGTCATCGATATAATCTTTTAACGCCTCGGTGAGAACATCCCGCACTTCCTGCTCATTGCCGCTGACCCCCGAGGCTTCGCATAACTTCTTTAATAGCATGTTAATCCCTCCACAAATGCGACATCGAGGCTGGCGATGAAGTAAGCCAGCAGCCTTCCGGCGGTGACTACATCATCGTAGCACAGGGTTTCTACTGAAGTGTGCATATAACGCTGTGGGATAGAGAGTACAGCACTGGCAACGCCGGCACGGGAAACCTGAATGGCCCAGGCATCTGTGCCTGTTGCTGACGGATAAGGATCCACGTGGAAGGGGAGATGGTTTTCTTTAGCGACCTGCACCAGGCGTTCGTGAACCTTGGGGTGAATATTAGCGCCAAGGCCTATGGTAGGTCCTTTGCCCATGGGAACTGCGTCGAACTCTGAAACTCCTGGCATCTCTCCGTGACAAACATCGATAGCGATGCCAATATCAGGTTCGACACCGAACGCTGCAACCGTGGCTCCTCTTAAGCCTACTTCCTCCTGGACCGTAGCGACCCCAAATACTTCTGCTGCAAAGTTCAGCTTTTGTAACTGCTTAAAGCACTCCAGGATCACGGCTACGCCAGCACGATCGTCCTGAGCCTTACCTGAAATACGATTCCCTTTCAGACAGATGCTTCGCCGCCTGATGGTAATGGGATCCCCAACCTGTACAAGCTCCCTGACTCGTTCAGGCGAAAGACCTAGATCGATGCTCATATCTTCGATCTTAATAGCCTTATTGCGGTCGGCAGGAGCGAGAAGGTGAGGCGGCTTGGCTCCGATAATGCCAAAAAGAGGCTCTTTGCCATGGACTACTACTTCCTGAGCAGGTAAGGTTCTCTGATCGAAACCCTGGGCATGAAACCGGATAAAGCCTCTCTTGTCGATCTGTTTAACGAACATGGGAATCTCGTCCATATGCCCTGCCAGCAGGACACGAGGCAACACACCCTCACCGGTTCCGCTTAACCTGGCGATGACATTACCAAGTTTATCGATGCGAACTTCTGATGTATACTCTGCGAATACGGGGACGATCATTTCTGCAACTGCCGACTCATAACCCGAAATGCCATGAGCCGCGGTGATCTCCTGCAGAAAAGTCTTTATATCGGTCAAATCTTTGTCCCTCCTCTTTGCTAAGTGCCTCCAGACAACCGACAGGAGGCAAATGCAACTCCTTATACGCTAATGATTACTTACTTGACACCCAGATAACAGGCGATATTGGCTTTTTCGTCCTTGAGGCCTTTAATGAGAGGAGTTTTAGCTGTGAATAGAGTGGTGATACCTGGTCCGTGCCCCATGAGGGTGCAATCGCTGTGGATTACGACACCGATTGTCACGGCACCCTTAAGGTAACCGCGTCCGAAGGAGGTGTCACAGTCCTGAAGGAGGACGATATCGCCAAAACGCAGCTTATCCAGACCGCACTTGAGATATTCATCCTGGTCAGCGGTCATGATGTCGTAATCGCCTCGATCAGCAGTAGCCGATCCAATGCCTGATCCCATCAGATAAGCTGGTACGCAGGTCGCTACAGGAACCTGAAGGACGCCATCCACGATCTGCAGATTCATCTTCTCCAGGAGCAAAGGGTCGAGATTCTTGATGAAAATGCCGGGCAGTTCTTCGATTTGCAGACCCACACCCCAGGATTTCACCATGATTTTATCTCCGATGGCCATCTTCTCCAGGTCCTCAGGTTTGAACCAGATCATCACATGCTCAGCACCGCCGTGTTTACCGGTGACATACCCTCTGGCTCCCTTGGCGTCACCGCTGGTCAGCCAAGCTTCATTGCCCACACAGGCCAGGAAGTTAATACCACCGTTCTTCGCCGCATCTTCCAGGCGGGAGGTCACCCCTGGTTCCACATGATCTACGACGATACCGGTGCACAGATCACCAATTTGAAAGTTATAGGTGATGCCGCCGGTACCTGGTAGTGGCCTGGCATATCCATCTGCTCCGATGCGATAAGGAGAGTTTGATCTCGGCTGAGCTATTTCGGTCATGACTCCGATCTGAGCCAGCTTGTCACGGTTAGTCTTCATCCTAAGCTTCACTCCTTTGATAGTATACTGAGTATAATGATATGTTCGCCAAATATGGCCCTAATCCTCCTGATAAAGAAAAACCGCCTCGAGGGCGGTTTTCTAATCAGCAATATGAGGTTTCATCTTCTGACCGATTTTTCGCTTGATGCGACAAAGAGCATTGTCCACGGCTTTTGTCGAGGTTCTCAGCTGCATGGCGATCTCCTGATACGATGCTTTCTTTAGATAGAGCAAGAACACATTATACTCGAAACGACTCAGGGTATTCATAAGCTGGTTCTTGATGTCAGCCAGTTCCTCACGGTTCATGACCACTTCCTCCGGGTCGGTCATCCTGGTGTTGGGGATCATGTCGATCAGGGTGCGATCGGTTTCATCGTCGTAGACAGGCTTGTTAAGGGAGATATAAGAGTTTAACGGTGAATGCTTTAGCCTGGTCGAGGTCTTGACTGCTGTGATAATTTGGCGGGACACGCATAACTCGGCGAAGTGCTTAAAGGGGATACCTTTTTCAGCTTGAAAATCCCGGATTGCCTTGTGTAAGCCTATCCATCCCTCCTGAAGAATGTCCTCGTGGTCGGCGCCTGTTAAAAAGAAGGGTTTTGCCTTGCTGCGGACAATGTGACGATACTTGTGAAGTAAGAACTCGGATGCACTCTCGTCTCCACGCTGAGCCAGAGCTACGATCTCCTCGTCCCTCATGGCGAGCCATGATTCTCTTTGGGTGAAATGCGCGAACATGCACATACCTCCATGCTCCAACCTTCTGGGATTAATCATAAGGTTGCATCAGCCATCTGTCAAGTGATTTAAGCATGGGTTAGAAAAAAAACTTGCCGAAGGAGATGAAAAACGAAGGAAAAGATTTGCTCAGTATCGACGAGGGGTTATTAGACAGGAAAACCCACCATGCCGTGACGATTGATGCTTTCGAACCTGCACTCAGCAGGGTGGAACCCGCACAGGTCAATACCGCGTCCCCAATGTAACCCGGGGTATTAGTGCCGGATCAGGGAAAGGGTCTCACTCGTGGCCGTGGATTTAGGGTCCCAATTATTCGGTGTTCGGTCAAAACTAATCAACCGCCTCGCACACAGCAGGAACGAAAAGTATTGTAGCATAGTCATTGCTATAAAGCAAGCTGCCTGTCAGAGGCAGCTGCAAAAATACACGCTTGAAGGTTTTTAAGTTAGACGCACATGAACTATGTTCGCCCTGAAGAATGAAAATGTGTGCGTCTACGTTACGTGCTAGTGTAGCGCGGGAGTGAAGCTCCCGTCCAGGGGAATGGGGATTTGGAGTCCCCATCTTAGATCAGACTAACTGAAACGTGCGAGGGGATCACTTGTTATCCCCGAAACAGGTTTTCAAGTTAGTTGAGACTTTAGCCAGGGTTGCAGATCATTCCAGGACAGCTCGATCTGCTCCTTACTCGTCATGTTGCGCAGGGTAACGATCCCCTTGGCTAACTCTTCCTCCCCGAGAATCGCTACATAGTCGGCCTTCAAGCGATCAGCCTGGCGCATCTGAGCCTTAAGACCCCGATGCTGGAGGTCCATCTCCCCGCTGATCCCGGATCCACGTAAGCCATGCAGCATCTTCACTGCCTGACGCTGGGCATCTTCACCCAGGGC
>Ga0123353_10007899_pt1 | contig 14454 bp, 8 predicted proteins | sample TergutLab28metaG_3_FD_92763 | JGI IMG/M metagenome (GOLD analysis project Ga0123353, IMG submission 92763) | Labiotermes labralis P3 segment gut microbial communities from Petit-Saut dam, French Guiana - Lab288 P3 | ecosystem: Host-associated > Arthropoda: Insects > Digestive system > Gut ... | reverse complement strand
GCGGAGGCTGCCGAGGCCGCGCCCGCTGTCGAGCCCGAGGCTGCGCCTGCTGGCGAGGCCGAGCCTGCGGAGGCGCCGAAGCGTACGCGTCGTCGTGCCGCGTCCCGCCCGGCGGGTTCGCCCGCTGCCGCGGAGGCTGCTGAGGCCGCGCCTGCTGCCGAGCCCGAGACCGCGCCCGCCGCGCAGGCCGAGCCCGAGGCGGAGCCTGCGGAGGCGCCGAAGCGTACGCGTCGTCGTGCCGCGTCCCGTCCCGCCGGTTCGCCCGCCGCAGCGGAGGAGACCTCCGCCGGCGTGGAGGCGGTGGCCGAGGCCGCCGCCGAGACCGAGGAGGCCCCCGCGCGCACCCGCCGCCGGGCCACCCGCAAGGCCGCCGTGGCCGAGCCCGCGGCCGAGTCGAAGCCCGAGCCCGTGGCCGCCGAGCCCGAGGGCCGCCGCCGCGGCCGCGCCCGCAGGGGCGAGGCCGCCGCGACCTTCTCCGCAGGTGACGGCTCGCGCCGCCTGAAGCCCGGCGCGCTCGCGCCCAAGGACGAGTCCGAGGCCGCCGCACCCGCCGCCGAGCAGGCCGGTGCGCCCGCGACGGCGTACACCGGCAAGGCGCAGCGCGACGGCGACGGCTGGAGCGTCGAGGTCGACGACGCCTACGAGATCCGCGGCTACGGCGACACCCTGGAGGAGGCCACCGCGGAGGCGACCGCCGCCGTCGCCGAGGCCTTCGGGATCCCCGTCGGCACGGTGACCATCGAGGTGCGCACCGAGGACGCGGAGCCCGCGCCGCGCGGCCGCCGCCGTGCCGTGCGCCCGGCCCTGGCCGTCTTCCAGCAGCCGGTGTTCCAGGCCCCCCAGCAGCAGGCCGCGGCCCCCGCCGAGGCCGAGGAGACCGAGGAAGAGGAAGCGGAGGAGTCCGCCGACCGCACCTCGCGCCGCCGTCGCCGCCGCCGCGGTGGCGCCGAGCAGGCCGCGGTGACCGCCGCCGACGAGCCGGAGGTCGAGTCCGCCGAGGACGCCGAGGCCGGCGAGGAGGAGGGCGAGGCCGCCGCCGAGGGCGAGGAGCGCCCGTCGCGCCGCCGCCGGCGCGGTGGCCGCCGCCGTCGCCGGGGCGAGTCCGCCGACCACGGGGACGGCGCCGACGAGGACGAGGACGCGCACGCCGAGGACGACGAGGAAGCCGAGGGCGACGAGCACGCCGACGAGCACGGCGAGGGCGAGTCCGGCGGTTCCAGCGCCGGCAGCCGCCGCCGTCGCCGCCGTCGCCGCCGCGGTTCCGACGGGTCCGGCGACGAGGGCGCGTCCGACGACCCGGAGCGGACCGTGGTGAAGGTGCGCGAGCCGCGCACCCGCACCGAGGGCGGCACGGGCGCCGACGAGGTGCAGTCCATCAAGGGCTCCACCCGCCTGGAGGCCAAGAAGCAGCGCCGCCGTGAGGGGCGCGAGCAGGGCCGCCGCCGGGTGCCGATCATCACCGAGGCGGAGTTCCTCGCCCGCCGCGAGGCCGTCGAGCGCGTGATGGTCGTCCGGCAGAACGGCGACCGCACCCAGATCGGCGTGCTCGAGGACAACGTCCTCGTCGAGCACTACGTCAACAAGGAGCAGGCCACCAGCTACGTCGGCAACGTCTACCTGGGCAAGGTCCAGAACGTGCTGCCGTCCATGGAGGCCGCGTTCGTCGACATCGGCAAGGGGCGCAACGCCGTCCTGTACGCCGGCGAGGTCAACTTCGAGGCGCTCGGCCTGTCCGGCGGCCCGCGCCGGATCGAGACGGCGCTCAAGTCCGGCCAGTCCGTGCTGGTCCAGGTCACCAAGGACCCGATCGGCCACAAGGGCGCCCGCCTCACCAGCCAGGTCTCGCTGCCCGGCCGCTACCTGGTCTACGTGCCCGAGGGCTCGATGACCGGCATCAGCCGCAAGCTGCCGGACACCGAGCGGGCCCGGCTGAAGACCATCCTCAAGAAGATCGTTCCCGAGGACGCCGGCGTCATCGTGCGCACCGCCGCCGAGGGCGCCAGCGAGGACGAGCTGCGCCGCGACGTGGCCCGGCTCCAGTCGCAGTGGGAGGAGATCCAGAAGAAGGCCAAGAGCGGTGGCGGCTCGAACGCGCCCACGCTGCTCTACGGCGAGCCGGACATGACCGTCCGGGTCGTCCGCGACATCTTCAACGAGGACTTCTCCAAGGTCATCGTCAGCGGCGACGAGGCGTGGGGCACCATCCACGACTACGTCGCGAACGTCGCTCCGGACCTCGCCGACCGGCTGTCGCGCTGGACGTCGGAGGTGGACGTCTTCGCGACGTACCGCATCGACGAGCAGCTGCTGAAGGCGCTGGACCGCAAGGTCTGGCTGCCGTCCGGCGGTTCGCTGGTGATCGACAAGACCGAGGCCATGGTCGTCATCGACGTCAACACCGGGAAGTTCACCGGGCAGGGCGGCAACCTCGAGGAGACCGTCACCCGCAACAACCTGGAGGCGGCCGAGGAGATCGTCCGGCAGCTGCGGCTGCGCGACCTCGGCGGCATCGTGGTGATCGACTTCATCGACATGGTGCTGGAGTCCAACCGCGACCTGGTCATGCGGCGGCTGCTGGAGTGCCTGGGCCGGGACCGGACCAAGCACCAGGTGGCCGAGGTGACCTCGCTCGGCCTGGTGCAGATGACCCGCAAGCGGGTCGGCCAGGGCCTGCTGGAGTCCTTCTCCGAGACCTGCGTGCACTGCAACGGCCGCGGCGTCATCGTCCACATGGACCAGGCGACGACCACGGGCGGTGGCGGCAAGCGCAAGCGCCGCGGCGGTCGTGGCGGCGGTGCGGGCGAGCACGACCACGAGCCCGTGCACGAGGTCGAGCCGGAGATCGCGGCCGCGCCGCTCACCCCGGAGACCGAGGAACTGCCCGAGCTGGAGCCGATCGAGGTCGGCGAGTCGGAGCTGGTGCCGTCGGTCGGCGACCCGGAGGAGGAGTGGTTCGGCAGCGCCGCCGAGGCGGAGGCCGCGGCGACCGCGTCGCGCGGCCGCGGCCGGCGCCGGGGCTCGCGCAAGGTCACCGCGCCCGAGGGCGCCCCGGCCGCGGCGAGCACCGAGCCGGAGCCTGCCGTGGTGGTCGTGCCGGTGAGCGAGCCGGTCATCGAGTCGGCCGTGGAGCCGGTGCCGGTGCCCGAGGTGGCGGTGTCGACGGAGCCTCCGGCGCGTACCCGCCGCCGTGCCACCCGCAAGGTGGCGGCGCCCGCCGGGTCGCCGGAGTCGGCGCAGGAGTCGGTGGTGGTCGTGGCGGCCGAGGCGCCGCAGGCCGAGCCGGTGCCGGTGCCCGAGGTGGCGGTGTCGACGGAGCCTCCGGCCCGCACGCGCCGCCGTGCCACCCGCAAGGTGGCGGCGCCCGCCGGGTCGCCGGAGTCGGCGGAGGAGGCCGTGGTGGTCGTGGCCGCCGAGGCGCCGCACGCCGAGGCCGCGCCGGCCGCGGAGGAGGAGCCGGCCGCCAAGCGGACGGCCCGCAAGACCGCGAAGAAGGCCGCGGCGAAGAAGACCGCCGCCAAGAAGACGGCGAAGAAGACCGCGGCCAAGAAGACCACCGCCAAGAAGGCCGCTGCCGCCAAGAAGTCGGCGGCCGCCGCCGAGTGACCCGGGGCGGCGCGCCCTCCCGGCTCCGGCTCGGGAGGGCGCACCGCCCGGGTGCGGAGCGCCCTCCCCGCCCGGGAGCGACCGGATTTGACCCCGGTCGAGGCACTCCGTACCCTTGACCTTCGGCGTTTCTGCGCCTTCTCCTGAGCACCTTCCTTCCGAGGGTCCGTCACCGGACCGGCGGGAGAGGCCCTCCGAGGCACCACCGGGACGGCTGGCATCAGGGGTCCGAATCGAGCGAGAGAGTGAGTTCCGCGTGTACGCGATCGTGCGTAGCGGTGGCCGCCAGCACAAGGTGGCCGTCGGCGACATCGTCGAGGTTGACAAGATCCCCACGGGCAAGGTGGGCGACGCGGTCGAGCTCTCGACCCTGCTCGTCGTGGACGGCGAGGCCGTCACGAGCGACCCGTGGGTGCTGGCCGGGATCAAGGTCGAGGCCGAGATCGTGGACCACCACAAGGGCCAGAAGATCGACATCCTGCGGTACAAGAACAAGACCGGCTACCGCCGGCGCCAGGGCCACCGCCAGCAGTACACGGCGCTGAAGATCACCGGCATCCCCACGGCTGCGAAGTAAGGGACTGAGGAGAGATGGCACACAAGAAGGGCGCATCGTCCACCCGGAACGGTCGCGACTCCAACGCTCAGCGGCTCGGCGTCAAGCGCTTCGGCGGCCAGGTCGTCAACGCCGGTGAGATCATCGTCCGCCAGCGCGGCACGCACTTCCACCCCGGCTCCGGCGTCGGCATCGGCAAGGACGACACGCTGTTCGCCCTCGCCGCCGGTGCGGTCGAGTTCGGCACGAAGCGCGGCCGTCGCGTCGTGAACATCGTTCCGGCGGCCTGACCCCCTCAGGGAGTCAGCGCAGCCGAACACCTCGAGGGCGGACTTCGCTCCCGGCAACGGGAAGCGGGGCCGCCCTCGGCGTGTTACAACCCGGAGTGAGAGCCGGGGACAACCCGTACGCATCAGGAGGAAGCACCCATGACCACCTTCGTGGACCGCGTCGAGCTGCACGTCGCCGCGGGTAACGGGGGCCACGGCTGCGCCTCCGTGCACCGGGAGAAGTTCAAGCCGCTGGGCGGTCCGGACGGCGGCAACGGCGGCCGGGGCGGGGACGTGATCCTGGTCGTCGACCAGGACGTCACCACGCTCCTGGAGTACCACCACAGCCCGCACCGCAAGGCCACCAACGGCAAGCCCGGCGAGGGCGGCAACCGCTCCGGCAAGGACGGCACCGACCTGGTGCTGCCGGTGCCGGACGGCACGGTCGTGCTCGACAAGCACGGCAACGTGCTCGCCGACCTGGTCGGCCAGGGCACCCGCTACGTCGCCGGCCAGGGCGGCCGCGGCGGCCTGGGCAACGCCGCGCTGGCGTCCGCCCGCCGCAAGGCGCCCGGGTTCGCGCTGCTCGGCGAGCCGGGTATCGCCCGGGACGTCGTGCTGGAGCTGAAGACCGTCGCCGACGTGGCGCTGGTCGGGTACCCGAGCGCCGGCAAGTCCTCGCTGATCTCGGTGCTCTCGGCCGCGAAGCCGAAGATCGCCGACTACCCGTTCACCACCCTGGTGCCCAACCTGGGCGTGGTGACGGCCGGTTCGACCGTGTACACGATCGCGGACGTGCCCGGCCTGATCCCCGGCGCGAGCGAGGGCCGCGGCCTGGGCCTGGAGTTCCTGCGGCACGTCGAGCGCTGCTCGGTGCTGGTGCACGTGCTGGACACCGCGACGCTGGAGTCGGACCGCGACCCGGCGACCGACCTGGACGTCATCGAGGCCGAACTGCGGGCCTACGGCGCCGGCCTGGAGAGCCGGCCGCGGATCGTGGTGCTCAACAAGATCGATGTGCCGGACGGCCGCGAACTGGCCGACCTGGTCCGCCCCGACCTCGAAGGCCGCGGCTACCAGGTCTTCGAGGTGTCGGCGGTCTCCCACGAGGGACTGCGGGAGCTGTCGTTCGCGCTGGCGAAGATCGTCGCCGAGACCCGGGCGGCCCAGCCGGTCCAGGAGTCCACCCGGATCGTCATCCGCCCGCAGGCGGTCGACGACGCGGGCTTCACCGTCACCCACGAGGGCGAGAACCTGTACCGGGTGCGCGGCGAGAAGCCGGAGCGCTGGGTGCGGCAGACCGACTTCGCCAACGACGAGGCGGTCGGCTACCTGGCCGACCGGCTCAACCGCCTCGGTGTCGAGGACGAACTGCTCAAGGCCGGTGCCAAGGCGGGCGACGGGGTCGCGATCGGCTCCGACGACGACGCGGTCGTCTTCGACTGGGAGCCGTCCATGGCCGCGGGTGCCGAGATGCTCGGCCGCCGCGGCGAGGACCACCGGCTCGACGCCCCCCGCCCGGCCGTCGGCCGCCGCCGCGACAAGCAGGCCGAACGGGACGAGGCCGAGCAGGAGTTCCGCGGCTTCGACCCCTTCGCCTGAGCCGCGCCCGGGTCAGCGGCGGCTGCTCGGCGCCAGGTGCGCCGAGTGCCGGGCGTCGTCCGTGGCGCCCGGCTCCGCGTCCGTCCCGGAGTCCCCGGTCCCGCCGCGGGTGAGGATGCGGCGGGACAGGACGTAGGTGAACGGGATGGCCGCGGCCGCCGCCACCAGGGGCGCGATCTTGTCGTTCATGTGCACCAACTCGACGAGCACGTAGACGCCCACGCTGGTGACCACGTAGTTCGTGAGGTTCGTCAGCGGGAACAGCAGGAACTTCCGCCAGGTCGGGCGCGTGCGGTACGTGAAGTACGTGTTGAGGAAGAACGAGCCGATCATGCTCAGCACGAACGCGACGGTGTACGCCAGGAAGTACGGCATCCAGGGGTGCAGCGCCAGGTAGAACCCGTAGAACGTCCCGGTGTTGACCACGCCGACCAGGGCGAACCGCACGATCTGCAGGATCTGCGGGGAGCGGAGCAGGGTCAACGCATCTCCAGCCGGGACGGCACGGCGTGCTCGGTGGCCTCGACCCCGGCCGCGAAGGAGCGCGGGGTGTTGGTCTCCTTGACCAGGAAGTGCGGTCGCTGCTTCGTCTCGTAGTAGATGCGGCCGATGTACTCGCCGATCAGTCCCAGCATCAGCATCTGCAGCCCGCCCAGGCCGACGACGGCCACGAGCAGGGTGACGTAACCGGGTGCGTCCGGGCCCTCGATCATGGCCAGCACCGTGACCACCACGGCGTACAGCGCGGCGATCGACGCCAGGGCCATGCCGATGTAGATCGCCAGGCGCAGCGGCCGGTTGTTGAACGAGATCAGCCCGTCCATGCCGTAGTTGACCAGCGAGCCGAAGCGCCACTTGGTCTCGCCCGCCTCGCGCGCGGCGTTGCGGTAGTCGAAGGTGACCGTGTCGAAGCCGATCCAGGAGAACAGGCCCTTGGAGAACCGGTTGTACTCCGGCATGGACAGCAGCGCGTCCACCGCCCGCCGCGACAGCAGCCGGAAGTCGCCGACGCCGTCGGTGAGTTCGACGTCCACCCACTTGTTGATCACGCGGTAGTACAGCCGGCTTATGGCCGTCCGCAGGCGCTTGTCGCCCTCGCGGGTGCGGCGGGCGATGATCTGGTCGTGGCCGTCGCGGTGCAGCTCCAGCATCTTGCCGATGAGCTCCGGCGGATGCTGCAGGTCTGCGTCCATGATCACCACGGCGTCGCCGGTGGCTTCCCGCAGACCGGCCAGTATCCCGGCCTCCTTGCCGAAGTTGCGGCTGAACGAGACGTACCGGGTGCTCGCCTCCCGGTTGACCGCGAGGGCCCTGAGCTTGTCCAGGGTGCCGTCCCTGCTGCCGTCGTCCACGTAGCACAGCTCGTAGTCGACGTTCAGGGCGTCCAGGGTCTCGCGAATGCGCGCGTCGAAGCGGTCGATGACCGCTTCTTCGTTGTAGCAGGGAACTACGATCGACAGTCGCATGAAGGTCACTTTCCGCGCAGGTGGCCAGGATGGCCGAGTGCTCCGGCGGCGAGGTTAGGAGGCACGGGTGAACGTGCCGAAAACCTCGTTTCGTCTAGGGGGATAACGTTCGATGGCCGTGAGTTGTCCAAAGTGATATACGTCACACTGCCGTAAAAGGTCACGCCTTGGGGTCATCCTGTTGCGGAATGTCCCTCTCCGGGGCGATGGCCTGGCGGGATGACGCGCGGCGACCGCCGGTTATGATCCGAAAGGCGGAGTCGAGAGCTTCCCGGGAATGAGGTCGTATGGCACGCGTCACCGTCGTGGTGATCGTCTACAACGACGCCGACCGGCTGCCGGTCGCGGTGCGCTCGGTGCTGGACCAGAAGCACCGGGACGTCGACGCGGTGATCGTCGACGACCACAGCACGGACGGCACTTACCAGGTCGCGCAGGAGCTGGCCGGGGCCCATCCGGGCCGGGTCAGCGCGTTCCGGCTGGCCGAGAACAGCGGCTCGGGCGGTGAACCGCGCAACCGCGGAATCGCCGAGGCCACCGGCGAGTTCGTGATGTTCCTGGACAGCGACGACGTCCTGGAGCCGGACGCCGTGGGGCTGTTGCTGGCCGCGGCCGGCAAGCACGGCGCCGACGTGGCCACCGGGGCCTGCCTGCGGGTGGAGCTGCCCGAGGGCCGCACCAGCACCTGGGCGCCGCAGCTGTACGACGTCGAGGCCGGGGCGACGCTGCCCGGCACCGTCCTGGACGGCATCGGCGACCACCCGGAGATGCTCTGGGACACCCTGGTCGTCAACAAGCTGTACCGCAGGGACTTCCTCACCCGCACCGGGCTGCGCTTCCCCAGCGGACTGCTCTACGAGGACTTCGTGTTCACCGGCCGGCTGTACGCCGCACGCCCGCGGATGGCGGTCATCGGTGACCCCGTCTACCGGTGGCACGTGCGCCGCGACGCGGCCAGCCTCTCGGTGTCGCTGCACCGCTCGGTGGTGGAGAACTGGCAGGACCGGGTCACCGCGCACGGCATGGTGGTGAGCGACCTCGCCGAGGCCGGACTCGGCCGGCTCTCCGAGGACGCGCAGACCAAGTTCCTCGACTACGACCTGCCGATGTACCTGCGGGAACTGCCGCAGCGCAGCACCACCTACCGGGCCGCGTGGTGGCGGATCACCCGCAGCCATCTCGCGGGCTTCGCCGCCGACGCGGTGGGCCGCGCCCGCCCGGTGTCCCGCTGGCTGGCCGCCGCGCTGGAGCAGCTCGCCGAGCCGCCGGCCGGGCCCGATCTCGGGCGGCTGGTGGAACTGGCCGCCGTGCCGCCGCGCCTGGTGCCGCCGTACCAGGGCGACGCCGGTGCGCCGCTGCTGGTGGCGGGGAAGGCGGCCGTCCCGCTGGACGGCCTGCCGGAGCTGCCGCCCGACCGGCTGCCGATCGCCGTCGAGGGCACCGTGACCGTCGGCTCGACCGTGCGGGTCACCCTGCTGGTGCGCGAGCTGTACGGCCTGCTGGGGCCGCTCGAACCCCGGAGCGTGCGGCTGGAGCTGGCCGAGCGGTCGGGACTGCGCCCGCCGATCACCGCCGCCGGCCCGCTGCGCCCGGTGGCCGGCGGCTGGGCGGCCCACGTGACCTTCCCGGCCAAGGAGCTGGGCGCGGCCGGCCGGCTCGCCTCCTGGTCGGTGCGGGCCCGCGTCGAGTACGCCGGGGGCGACGCCACCGAGACCGAGGTGCGGGCGGGAACGGGCCAGCGCACCCGGCGTGACGCGGTCCTGGTGCCCCCCGGCCGGGTCCTGCTGGTGCAGACGCACGTCACGCCCCGTAAGGCGCTGCTGTTCCGCGGTGCCGGCGGCATGGACGGGGTGCGCCGCGCGGTGGGTTCCGCACGGCGGCGCCTGATGGCCCGCTGCTGAGGGAGACGCCCCTGCTGGGGGCGATTTTTTTACTCCGGGTTTCCCTGTCGAACACCGTTCCTAGGGGTTGACAATAGGGAAATTATCCGTAACAGCGCTCTTGTAGGATGGCGCCCGATGAGCGAAAACACTGAACCTGTCGTCAGCGTGGTGGTCATCGTCTACAACGATGCCGGACGCCTTCCGACCGCCGTGCAGTCCGTTCTGGACCAGACGCTGCGCAGCGTGGAAGTGGTGATCGTCGACGACCACAGTCCTGACCGCAGCTTCGAGGTCGCGCAGCAGCTGGCCGCCGCACACCCCGGACGGGTGCGCGCCTACCAGCTGCCCGAGAACAGCGGCGCCGGCGGTGAGCCCCGCAACCTCGGGATCACCAAGTGCGCGGGCGAGTACGTGATGTTCCTGGACAGCGACGACGTCCTGGAGCGCAACGCCTGCCGCAACATGCTGGAGGCCGCGCAGCGCACCGGCGCCGACATGGTGTCCGGGCTGTGCGTGCGCACCTTCATCGACAGCCGCAACGGCAAGATCGACAAGTGGTACGAGTGGCTGTACCGCAGCACCCGGGTGCTGGAGACGGTCCACGAACTGCCGGACCTGTTCGTGTTCGACACCCTGTCCACGAACAAGTGCTACCGGCTGGACTTCCTGCGCGACAACGACCTGCGCTTCCCCAAGGGCCTGCTCTACGAGGACCTGCTGTTCGCGGCGCGCGCCTATCTCGCGGCCCGGCGGATCACGCTCATCCCCAACGAGGTCTACTACTGGCACGTGCGGGAGAAGGCCAGCGAGAAGTCGGTCACCAACCGGCGCCACGAACTCACCAACTTCACCGACCGGATCGAGATCCACCGGCGGATCGACGCGCTGCTGCGCGAGGGCGGCCATGACGAGCTGCGGCTCGCCAAGGACGTCAAGTTCCTCAAGCACGACCTGGTCCTGCACCTGCGCGATCTGCCGTTCCGCGACCAGGACTTCCGGCACCGCTTCGCCGAACTCGCCCGCGGCTACATGGCCGGCATGGACGACGCCGCCTACGACGCGCTGCTGCCGATCCACGGCATCTGCGCCTACCTGCTGATGCAGGAGGACTGGACGAACCTGATCACCGCGGTCGACACGCTCATCAACCGCAACAAGGTCTCCTCCACGCTCACCGAGCGCGACGGCCGCATCTACTGGTGCGCCGAGCACCTGGACGACCCGCGGGCCCGCGAGATCCTGGACGTCACCGAACTCGGCTACCACACGCACAAGGTCGACGCGATGGCGCTGCGCAACGCCCTCACGTCGTACGACCAGGACGCCAAGGGCGTCCAGCTGTCCGGCCGGATCGTCAACCCGCTGGGCGTCATCCCGCCCGGGGCGGAGCTGAGTGCCGAGCTGGAGTTCAAGGCGCGCCGCAAGTCGCTCCAGCAGTTCACCTTCCCGGTGCGCCGGGTGGAGCACAACGGCGACTTCATCGGCTGGTCCGCCGAGGCCGAACTGGCCAGCAGGCTGCGGCCGCTGGGCTTCATCGACGCGGTGTGGGACGTCCGGCTGGTGCTCAGCGTGGACGGCCGGAAGACCACCACCCGGCTCACCGTCGGCGACACCCCGCTGGAGGAGCGCGAGCGGCTGCGGTCGCGGCCCCGGCTCACCCGGCTGGTGTCCGACACCCTCGTGCCCGAGGTGAGCGCCAAGGGCCACCTGGCGTTCCAGCTGGTCGCCGCAGGCCCGGTCAGCCGGCGCAGCCGCGGTGCCATCGACCAGGCGCTGCGCGGCGCGCCCGGCGCGGTGGCCCGGGCGGGCGTGCGCCGGGTCAAGCAGGTCCGCAAGGACCTGAAGTCCGGCGTGACCAAGATCCGCGCCTACCACGAGGTGTTCCTCAAACTCCCCGTCCGCAAGGGCACGGTGGTCTTCGAGAGCCACCTGGGCAAGCAGTACAGCGACAGCCCGCGCGCGATCTACGAGGAGATGCGCCGCCAGGGTCTGAAGTTCACCGCGATCTGGTCCTACGCCGGCAAGCCCGAGGGCTTCCCGCAGGACGCCGAACTCGTCCGGCGCTGGTCCTGGCAGTACCTGCGGGCCCTGGCGCAGGCCGAGTTCTGGGTGGACAACCAGAGCTACCCGGTGAAGCTCGCCAAGCGCCCGGAGACCACGTACATCCAGACCTGGCACGGCTCGGCGCTGAAGAAGATGGGCTTCGACAGCCCGGAGTTCAGGACCAGGACCAAGGACCAGCAGGCCGAGCAGCAGAAGATCCTCGACCGCTTCGACCACTTCCTGGTCCGCACCGAGCACGACGTGCGCACCCTCGTCCCGGCGTTCCGGCTGCCGGAGTCCAAGGTCGTGCGCAGCGGCTACCCGCGCAACGACGCCCTGGTCGCCGCGTGGAAGAAGGAGACCGAGGGCGGCGCCCGGGACCGCGGGCCGCTCGCCGAGGAACTCGGCATCCCCGACGACCGCAAGGTGCTGCTGTACGCGCCGACCTTCCGCAGCGGCGCCGACGGCAAGCTGCGGCGCTTCGAACCGCCCTTCGACGTCGAGGAGTTCGCCGACCGGTTCGGCGACCGCTACGTGCTGCTGATGCGCTCGCACTACCTCAACAACGTGGTGCTGCCGCCGTCGGTGCGCGGCCGCGTGATCGACGTCAGCGCCCTGCACGACGTGACGCCGCTCTACCTGATGGCCGACGCGCTGATCACCGACTACTCCTCGGTGATGTTCGACTACGCGCTGCTGGACCGGCCGATACTGTTCTTCGCCTACGACCTCGACGAGTACGTCAACAGCCTGCGCGGCACCTACTTCGACCTGGTCAAGCACGCACCGGGTCCGGTGCTGCAGGAGAAGGACGAGCTGTTCGCCGCGCTCGACGACCTGGCCGGCACCGACCTCGCGTGGGCCGACGCCCGCAAGCGGTTCGTCGCCGAGTTCGGGGAGTACGACCGCGGCGACGCCGCGAGCCGGATCGTCGACACGTTCTTCCGCCGCGGGAGCCAGAAGTGAACCGGGACATCTTCATCGTCTGCAACAGCGTGGACGAACTCGGCGGCATCACCACCTGGTCGCACCAGATGGCCGGGCTGTTCGCCGCCCACGGCCACCGGGTGCACCTGGTCGGCATCACCCCGTCCACGGTCCGGCACAAGCTCGCCGACGACCTGCCGTACGAGACCACCACGCTCTACGACGTGCACCCGCCGGGGACCTGGAAGCCGCGGACGCTCAAGGACCGGGCCAACGTCAAGGCGCGCCGGGTCCAGCAGCGGCGCCGCCAGGGCATGCAGGAGCAGGCCGACAAGCTGTCCGCGATGTTCCGCGCCGCGCAGGCCGGCGGCATCGTCATCGTCACCCAGGTGTGGGCGATGGAGTGGGTCAACCTCTCCGACACCGCGGGCCTGAAGGTGATCGGCATGAGCCACGAGTCGTTCGAGGCGTGCCGGCAGTCCTCGCGCTTCGCGCGGGTGCAGCGGCACTACGCGAACGTGGACCGCATGCTGCCGCTGACCGCCGAGGACGCGGACCTGTGGATCCGGCAGGGCATGAACAACGTGGACTTCATGCCCAACCCGCTGCCCTGGGTGCCCGAACGCGTCTCCCCGCGCACCGAGAAGGTCGTCACCACCGTGGCCCGGCTCTCCCAGGAGAAGGGCATCGACATGCTGCTCGACGCCTGGGCGATGGTCGCGCCCCAGCACCCCGGCTGGACACTGCGCGTCTACGGCGCGGGCGAGGACGAGCAGCTGCTCAAGCAGCAGGCGCACCGGCTCGACATCGACGACAGCGTGGAGTGGATGGGCCGCACCAGCGACGTCCCCGGCGCGCTCTACGGGGCGTCGGTGTTCGCCCAGCCGTCACGCGCCGAGGGCTTCCCGCTGACGCTGCTGGAGGCGATGGTCACCGGGCTGCCCTGCGTGGCCTTCGACGTCGCCCCCGGCGTCCGGGAGATCATCGACGACGGCGTCGACGGGCTGCTCGCGCAGCCCGGCAACATCCAGGCGTTCGCGCGGCAGCTGGGCGTCCTGATGGGCGACCAGCAGCTGCGCGACACCATGGGACGGCGTGCCGTCGAGAACATTCAGCGGTTCTCGGCGGACGCCATCGTCACGCGCTGGGAAGACCTCTTCGCCTTCCTGGAGCTCTGAAACCACTCCCTCGCCGGGCGGAACAGCACCCCGAGCAGCACCAGCACGCCCGCCCCGCCGAGTGCCAGGCCCTTGGTCAGGCCCGGCGGGGTGAAGGTGCACGCCATCCGTGACGCCCCGGTGCCCAGCGGCACGCCGAGCAGCCCGCTGTAGGACACCGGGCGGTGCGACCGGCCGCCGTCCACCGAGCAGCTCCAGCCGTCCAGCGCGGTCGTGGTGACCACCGCGAAGCCGCGGCTGCCCGCCGGCAGTGCGGCGCTGATCGAGTGGCCGCCGACCCGCACCGAGGTCGCCGCGGCGGCCCGCAGCCCGGCGACCGCGGCGGCCAGCCGGGACTCGCTGAGGCACCCCACCGCGTGCCGGGGGATCCCCTGCGGGCCGTTCCGGCCGGCGAACGCGACGTCGATCCGGCCGGAGGCCGGGGTGGTGCCCAGATGCATCAGCGGGTAACTGGTCATCGGCCGCGACGCGTTCGAGGTCAGCTGCCGGCCCAGCCCGAGCGCCCAGCCCTGCAGCCACGGCGCGTACACGTACACCTGGCTGCCGGGGGTGCAGGTGGCGGAGAAGTGCGTCCACGCCCGGCCCGCGCGGGCCTGCGGGACCGTCCACTCCGAGCGGCCGGCGACCGGTGCAGGGCCGGCCGACGGGTGCAGCACCGGCACGTCGTAGACGTGCGCGCCGATCAGCTGCTCCTGGCGTGCGAAGACCGTGTCGCCGGTGCGGGCCGGCAGCGCCGGGCGGACCGTCACCAGGGGAGCGGCGCCGGCGGTGGACCGCAGGCGGGACCCGCCGGCGGGCACGTAGGCGCCGACGCTCATGATCGCCCGGCCCACCGGGTCGTCGGGGCTGAGCGTGTGCCGTCCCTGGATGTACCAGCCCATGCCCAGCGACTGCAGCAGCCGGGCGGTGGCGGCCGGGACGTAGCTG
>Ga0123353_10007898_pt1 | contig 14456 bp, 3 predicted proteins | sample TergutLab28metaG_3_FD_92763 | JGI IMG/M metagenome (GOLD analysis project Ga0123353, IMG submission 92763) | Labiotermes labralis P3 segment gut microbial communities from Petit-Saut dam, French Guiana - Lab288 P3 | ecosystem: Host-associated > Arthropoda: Insects > Digestive system > Gut ... | reverse complement strand
GCCTGCCCGCCTACGTCGGATTTTTCCAATTTGTCCACAATGCCCGCCGACGCGGAAACTCACTGCTCCGAACCCTGATCGAAGCCCTCGTCTGCATCAATCCGGTTGCGGAATAGAGCCAATATGTTTTAGTGCAAGCAAAAGCCGTGGATTCCAGAAATATCCGAAACCCACGAACTTCGACATTTGGCTTAAACATCGAAACAGTCGTAGTTTTCGCGAGTTTAAGCACTTGATGAGCTATCGCACACCAAGACATTCAATTTAATAATCAACATTAGACTTGTCAAGCGGCAGCTTTTAGAAAAACGTGCAAGATGAGGTGATGAGGTTGTTTTCGTTGAGGAAATGAGGTTTCACGCCGTGACCACTGGACCTCAATATTCCTCACGAGTTTTATATTGGAGCCGGTATTTTACGCTTGTTCCAGTGGGAATGCAATCACCTCGTCGATCTTTGCGGCTTTCAGCGCCACCATGATCAGGCGGTCGAGACCGAGGGCAACGCCGCAACAGGGGGGGAGGCCTGTTCTCATGGCGGCAAGGAGTCGGCTCTCGACGGGCAATGGTTTTTTGCCGTCGGAAACCCGAAGGGCATTGGTCTTTCGGAACCGTTGTTCGAGAACATCGGCGTCGAGGAGTTCGTGATAACCGTTGGCCAGTTCCATGCCGTCGACAAAAAGCTCGAATCGCTCCGAAACGGTGATTTGCTCCTCCGGCAGATGAGCCGTCCGGGCAAGTTGGGATTGTGTTTCAGGATAGTCATAAACAATCACCGGCGTTTTATGGCCGATGTTCGACTGAATGACCTCGGAAAAGAGAAAATCGACCCAATCATCGCGATCCTGTTCGGAAACCCCGAAAGACTCCGGAAAAATGAGACCTTTTTGTCGTGAAAAATCCCGGAATTCGATCACGTTACATTGGTGCGGATTCAAGCCGGTATGATCCATGAAAAGTTGCCGAAGCGTCACAAATTCAGTATTGCCCCGGTTCAAAACGGTTTGAATCAACTGACCGAGAAAACGCATTCCTTGTTGATAGTCATCGTGAATGCGATACCATTCCAGCATGGTGAACTCAGGATTGTGCATGACGCCGCGGTCGTCCTGGCGAAAAACTCGCGTGATCTGGTAAATGGCCCCGGCACCTGCCGCGAGAAGCCGCTTCATGGCAAATTCCGGTGACGTTTGCAGAAAATACATCTCACCATGAATATCAAGGGAAAACGGCTCAAGATGCCGGTCCACAATCACATCCCGGGAAAGAATCGGTGTTTCCACCTCGAAAAAACCGTTCCGGTCGAAAAAATCGCGTATATCCCGGATCAATCCGGCTCGTCGGACGAGATTTTCAAGCGAAACAGTCGGCATGGAACAAAGCTGTGTCTAAAAAATCAGGAATTTGGAATTTGGAATTGTTTTTATACTCAACGGTTAGAACATCTGTTGACCAAATGACCGCCTCTACCAGTTCCGGTATAAAACTTGTGAGGAATAATGCGGTCCAGCGGCACGCTGGGCGATGCAACTGCAAGTTGCCCGTCGGAGACTTTTTTCAACGTCCTGAGGTGCAATGTTTCACAACTTTCCAAATCGACCAACTATGAACGCACATAACAAAGGACGTTTAAAAAATGCCTCCCGGCGGGCAAACGCATGGGCGTTTGATCCCGTAACGCAAGCGATTGGAACATCTGTTGGCCAAATAACCGTCCACATCGGCTCCGATATCATTCCCCATTTCTCCACATTATTCCATGTCGGGGGTCCAAAGTCCGGAGGACCCGCCGCCGGAAGAGTCCGAAGAGCCGTCGGGGGTCCAGAGTTTTGATTCACGGGCGGGTTGCTGGTCCGGAGTCGGAGCGACGGCCTGGCGGCGCGGGGCACGTCGTGCGAACTCGGTCGGAGTCCCGTCGGGATTGATCAAACCAAGCTGGATGAACAATTGTTGCATCGCCATCATCGCTTGGGGATTGTCGCGATGAGCACGCATGATGTAGTCAATCAGCCGGGAAGTTTCCGACTGATTCCGTTGCTTGATCCGAACCATCAACTCGGCGATGTCCCATTCCGCTATGGATCGGTAAAGTTTGAGTTCCATCACTTCGTTTTTCGCCCGTTCGATCCATAAAAGAGCGTCGTCGTAATCGTCACGGTCCTCGGCGTTGTTCAGGAGCACCCGAAATGCCAGGGCACGAATCGGATAATCCGCCTCGACCAACGGCTTTTCCAAGATCGCCTTGGCGAAATGAATGGCCCCCCGTGATTCACCGACGAGGTCGAGCATTCCGAGTTCGCTTCCCAAGGCGTCCATCGAAAGCGGCGTCGTGTCCAGACGGTGCCAACGCGTGATGGGCAGTTTTGAAACGGCAAACTCAGGCTGTTCTTCCGGCAGTGAAATGGTTCCAAGCGGTGAGAAACCGAGATGTTCACGCACCGAATTACAGTACCTGAGCGAATCACGCGGCGGAAGGAGATATTCGACGACCAGGATCATCCCGAGGATTTTCACCTTGTAGGCAGGGTCTCCCGCGGTCTCTTGAGGCGTTTTTCCGTCGAGAACCGCAAAGGGATGATGGAGCCACCATTGCCAGAACGGCCCATTGAGTGTCAGGGAATCCTCGACCAACTGAAACAACTGTTCCCGGGAGGGAGAATTGCTGTTTTTAAAACGCAAACGACTGTCGATTTGGGCGGCGGTTTCCGATATGGCACGCAAACCCCGGGTTTCCCCGACTTTCACGATGAAATTTCCGATTTTATCCCGGAGACGGTTCGTGATGTTTTCCTGTTCGCTTTCGAGAACCTCGACGACTTCGAGCCTCGCTTCACGGTCGGTCTGGCGTCCAAACAAAAGGAGCGTCCCCAACTGGCGCGGCGTGTTTTCAATGGTCGGAGTGACGCCGTCTTCCGGAAACGGACCGTTGAGAACCATGAAGATTTTTTTAGGTGCCGGATGGTCCGCGTCACCATATCTCCGGGGATCAAAATCAATGGCATACAAGTCGGGGGTGGAAAGAAGCTGTTCGAGTGTTGCATCATAATCGCTGATTTCAATATCCCAGCCGACTGTCCGGGTTTCGTCATTCAAATTGCGACGATCAAGCATGTAGTAAACCGCCATGATGTCGGCTTTGTCCTCGTCGGAGACGTTTTCCATGCCGATGTACTTCCGGATGGTCTCAAAAGCATCCTGCATTTTGTGGAACCACAACTGGAGCAACGCCAGCGAAACGAGTATCTCGGGCCATTCGGAAGCCTTGCCAGCCAGTCTTTTCAGATCGGTCATGGCGTTTTTCCATCGACCGGTCACGACAAGCGGGGCAATCATGTCGTAATCCTCTTTTCCGGAAAATCCTTCCGGAGCCGAAGGGTTGAACCGAAGCGCCTTGATCGCCGTCGGGAGCGTCGTGTTCATGATCAAATCCCGCAGGAATTGGGCCATTTCATCTGAACCGGGAAAATAAGCGAGGAGGACCTTGCTCAGCGCCAGACCACTGGTCGGATAACCCGTTTGGGCGAAAATCTGGCAGATCATTTGTGTTGCCAGCAAAACTTTGTCCTGAACTTTTCCCTGTTCTTCCAGTTCAAAAGCGTCAACCAGAAAAGAAAGGGCGTCGTCGGCATTTCCCAGCGCGGCATGAGCGAGAGCAAGGTCGGCAAGCGCGGAAGGGTTTTCCGGTTCGCGCCGGTGAAAGACCTCGGCAAGGGCGTGCATCTCTTCCCAGCGGTTTTGACGTTTCAGGATTTCGAGTTTCGCGGAATCCAAACATGCACAATCAGGATGTTTCTTTTCAATCTCTTCGATGTAGGAATAACAGGCGGAAAACTGTTCATCCGCGAAAAACTTCTGAATCTTTTCCAGTTCCTTGAGCATATCAGGACAGCAAAAGCGGATTTTCTTGTTCCGACCGCCGGGACAGAGTGCATAAGGGTCAAACGTCATCTTTTTTCCTTGACTTATGGGTTCTTTGCCAAATAATATTCGTCTAAATATTCATCAAATTGAAAGCGCAGTCATCATTGTGACAGCTCATGATAATCGATTTTCACGATTCAGGCGAGCCGTGATGACCGCTTTTCGCCAAATTTTTTGTTTCTCTCCGGGAAATCCGGGAAAATAGGCAAAAACCATGAATCCAGTGCAAAAAGTTGAGACTCCTATTCTTGTGACGGGAAGTTTTTCTGCAGCAATTCTACGGATTCGGATGTATCGATCAGTTGCAAAACCCGTTTGACACGGAACCCGAGGAAATTGCCGATTGTGGCGAATTCCTTGACTTTGGCAACGTTTTCCGGCGAATTCATCCATCGTTCGATATAATCCACCGACGGATTTCCGGCGGCAACAAGCCGATGTCTTGCGGCGTTGGCCTTGATCCCGTCACCGCCGATCAGGGCGTCAAAGCAGAGTTTCAACTCCTCTTCCGTGAGCGTAAGCGGTTCGGCAATCGCTTCGACGCGGAAATTGGTCAATCCCCAGCATTCCCCGAAGGCGAGATTGTATTGATCCAAACCAAAGGGACCGTCCTGAAATTGTGTCGTGAACTCAATCAGCAATTCTGATTTGTCATGGGGAACAATGATGTCAACCGCATAAAGGGCGTCTTTTTCCCTGCCGGAAAATTGATTCGACTCCACGGCTCCATGGCGACCGAAATACATTCCGGTTTCGAGGTCGTCGCCCCAAACGTCGTCCTTGTCAACACGGTTTTGCCAGCTGAGGGCTTGTCCCAAAAGCGGGGGATAGTCGTCGGGATAGCTCTGCTTTTGGTTGTTCGGATCATGATCGTAATTGGAAAATGTCGTTGCAATCGGCTTGATCCTGTCATTGATCGTCATCGTCCAGGTATCGACGCCGAAGTGACGCGTCGCTCCGACCAGGCCGTCGATTCCTCCAATCATGAGGAGATCGAACCGGATTCGCAAAAACTTGTGTTCCGGCAGATTGTTCCTCCGAAACGTCACGGGAATATTGTAGAATTCGCCGAGATAAGGACGTTTTCCAACCGGGGTGATCTCCCATCGCTGGGGGGACCAATGTTCATCCGCCCCTTGACTGAAATCATTCTCGTAAACAACCGTTCCGGTGGGAAGTTCGGGAAGTCCGCCCGTGGCGGCGGTTCTCGGTTGGGCTTTTTTCTCGTCTTTGGCAACGGTTCCCTTCCGGACAATCGTCGTCAGGTCCAAGTCCCCGAGAAGCTCCTTCCGGTTTGTCTCGTCAAGTGCGGAAACCTTGTTTTCCAGTGTCGCAAGATATTCCGTCAGGTCGCGATAACGTGGGTTGCCTGTCGATTCGTCGGCAAGATACCGGAGAATCGAAACGGCAAGGGGAAGACGATCCTCATCAAGGGCTTTTTCCCCTTCGAGCATCAAACGACTGTCCATGGTGTTGCGGAATCCGTCGGGACGAGTCCCATCGAATCCTTCTTTGGTGATATTGCGATAAAATCCCGCCCAACGAACAGCCATGTCGAGTTGTCCGGAATCTACGAGGTCGAACCAGTTTTTACGGATGACGTGATAGGCAAACCGGCAGTATTTCGGTCCCTTTTGCGACAAAGACAGCGAGACATCCAAAAGTTCAAGCGTCTTTGGATCAAGTCCCTGGTCTTCAATCGCCGCGAGAACGAGACGTCCGTAACGGGCATCCCGGGTTTCGTTCAATTTGTTCAGGAAATGCGAAGTCCAGGATTTGATGTCGGCTTCATCGTTCGTTTTCAATGCAAGGGTCAATTTCAACGATTCCAGAGGGACAAGCCACTTGAATTTCGCGTCGTCATCGGTTCCGACGTTGTTGTCATCAGTTCCGGTGCTGTTTTCGGCGTGAATTTTGAGGAATTCGTCTTCCCGTTTGCGAAAATCCTCGATTCGTCCGGCTTTCATGCACCAGTCGATGAGTAAAACTCCCAACGAACGGAACACGCCGTCCTGACCGCCAAGGTCCTCATAAATACCGAGAAAAATATTTTTCTCCTTTTCCAGCGGCATCACAATTTTGAAGAGCGAATCCACCACGACGTTCGGATCGGCACCGGTTTTTTCGGCGGCGTCCAACGATTTGTTCAGGATCATCAGCAGAAGCATCGCCGTTTCACGAGGTTGACTGTCTCGTGAAGCGTTGAGTATCGGCCAACCGTTTTTGAACATGTTTTCATACACCTTGAGCACTAAATCGATGTTGCCGCATTCCGCCGCGACGACGTATTGGTTGGCATAGTCGTCATATTCATGCTTCAGGTTGTCGACGACCGTTCCCGACGGAAATAACGCATTTTTAAGCGACTCGAAAGAAATGACAATTTTGGCATCCTTTGCGACGGAATCCGGCATGAAACGGAATATGTCGTCTTTCAGGGCATTTCCTTCCGACTGGGTGTTTTTGTCGCCGCTTTCGATTTTTTTGCCGATCAACCGACCTGCGAAAAGGGCCAGTTTTTCGCAATCACCGGCAAGAGCGTCCGGGTTGTATTTTTCCGGATTCGTGTAAACATCCCGGACGAGTATCCAAAATCCCACGTAAACCTGGTCGGCCACTTTTTCCGTTTCATTTTGATCGATCCACGCCGCACATTTCCGGAGACTTTCCGCAAACCCGGCGGGGTTACCGGTCAATGTTTGGCAAAATGTATCGACGATCAGGACCGTCGGCTCGTCGGGGTGGTCGGTCGCCAACTGTTTCAGAGAATCCCGGATTTTTGTGAAAAGATCAGGGTCATTGTCGGCAATCATTTCAATCGCGCCAAACAGTTTCGAGGCAATCAGCGGAATCTTTGCCGAATCAGAAGAGGTTGGTTTCACGTTGATGGAAATCCCCATTTCAAGCGGCAGACCGGGGGTGATGTTCCCTTCGTTCGATTCCGTGTTTGTTTCCACGTTTGCTTCCGCCGATTCCGTGCTTGTTTCCGTGTTCGATTCGGCGGAATCATCGGTGTTTTTCGCCCCGATCGGAATAAACATGTCGATATGTTTTGCGATTTCCTCGACGGTGATGCTTTCCAGGAGCGACTCAAACGGTTCTTTCACCCGTTGCGCATAATAACGGAAATTCTGGTGTTCCATCAGTGCTTTGAACCAGGGTTGGCCCTCGCATTGCTGCCGATAGATGAGCATCATTTCAAGGGCGCAGCCGCCATTCTTCAAGGCGTTGCCGTATTGTTGGATCGACTCGGACAGATCCCAGATGCCGTAATACTGGTTTCCAATCTGAATCTGGCCGTTGGTGGTTCCGCACTGTTTGAGAATCCGAAGAGATTTACGAATCGCCGCCAATCCCCGTTCGCGTCCTTTTTCCGGATGTCCGGACTTCAGGTAGAGGAGAATCAGCTTCCGTTCCAGGTAGGAATCGGCAAACCCCCCGCCTCCGTACCGTCCCTGATCCTTGATCGCCTTCTCGCAAAGCTCCACCGCCAAAGCAATCATCCGGGAATCCTCCGACGTCTCCAGAATCTGGGCAAGCATCAAGGCCGACGTATTGAGCAACGTTTCCGTTTTTTTGTTTTCCTTGATTTCCTGGAAAATTTCAAGCGACTTGTCAACCTGATTCAGCTTGGCGTTTACGATGGCCTCAAGAATTCGGGCGGCACCGTAACGTTCCCAATCCCGTTGCTCTTGGGCGACTTCCAGGTGGGCTGCCGTGATGGCTTCGAGTTCCGTGCCAAGTTCCGTGAGCTTGTCGTTTTGTTCGGCGGTTTCGATGAAATTTCCGACGAGTGAATACGCTTTATCCGACGACAAGTCGCGTATCGAAAGCATGTTGGCAACGGAACCGTCGATCGATGGTTGCTGCGTTTTCTTCCCCTTGGGAACCACCTCGATGGCCGTGAAAAGCACCTCATGGAAATAGGGATAATACTCCTTGTTCGTGTCGAAGATCATGCTGTCGACAAGCACCCGGCGCATTTCCCGGCGTTCCACGTCGGTCCCGTCTTTGTGATCCCAAAGGGACTGAAACAATTCTTTGGCGGCGTCCTTGGTTTTTTCCTCACGCATCAGGTTCCGGAGACAGTCGCCGAATTGATACCGATTCTGTTGCGGCATGTTTTTGGCAATTTTCTTGAGCAGATCAAGCAGTTTTTCCGACTGGTTGGTTTCGGTGAAAATCCGCTGATATTCCCAATAATTATTGAGAAAGAGAGTCGGCTCTTTTTCGAGTGCCTTGCCGGTCCATTCGGCGGCTTCGTTTTTCATGTCGAGTTCGCGCAAAACCGTGGCGTAGGAGAGCATCTTTTGCGCGTCGTCGGGAATCTGTTTGCCCATTTCTTCGGCCATTTTTTTTGCGTCGTCCTTGCGGTCGGCCCGATGGTAGATGTCGGCCAAAGAGACCATGATGTCGAACGACCCCGGCGAACTCTTCCACTGGGCTTCGATCTGTTCGATGATTTCCTCAAGTTTTCCGGCATTTTTCAAGACGTCGAGAGCTTGGGACTTGACATATCGCGCATAGCTGTCGTTTCTCATTGCCTGGACCCCGGATAGGGCGGGCGAACGAAAGACTTTCAGCGCGAATTGGGCCGTTTGCTCCTTTTTCGATTCGCCGGCATTGCGAAGTTCGTCGAGCATTTCCTGCATCGTGTTCAGATCGTTTGCGGAAACCATCAACCGGTCACGAATGGCGTCGGCTTCTTCGTTTCGGTCGAACTGGCGCAACGCCGTTCGAAGCGTCTTCAGCTCTTCCGGAGAAAGTTGGTAGCCGAGGAGTCGGTCAATCGCGGTTTGAGCCCGTTGTTTCAGATTTCCGGTCTGGTCCGAACGTTGGTACAGTTGCAGGACAATCGTTTCACGGAGTTTGGCGTCTCCCGCGGAAGTGAACGGAATGGCGTCAAGCGTTTCAATCGCTTTTTCATACTTTTCCGACTGGGAATAAAGAATCCCCATCAGAAACAGCTTGGTCGGCGCAAATGTTTCATTCTTTTCATTGGCCGCCTCGTATTCCGACACAAGTTTCCCAAGAATCTGTTCGTTTTCCTCCGGATTTTCCCCTGTCGGTTGATTTTGTGCATAGGCCCATTGCGTCTGGAAGTTTTTGGCGATTTGGGCGACACCCGGATTCGTATCGGCGGCCTTTTCCGCGATATATTTCATGAACCGCTCCCCATTGTCGGTGACGAGTTCCTCTTTCGTCACCCCTTCACCCGGCTCGGAATGTTTCACGAGATAATCAAGGGTCGCAAAACCTTGTGGAAGTCCCATGAGTATTTCGTCATGTCGGACGGGACCTTGTCCCGGATTGAGGAGCATCTGAATCTCATACGACCCCATCCGGTTGCGACCGTCGAAGTAGTAACGATACTGAGAAAGCGACTGCATTTGCCTTCGGATGTTTGAAACCGGCTTTTTTTCCGCGGCGAGTTCCGCCATGTTGATTTCACCTTGCTGCTCGAAATAAAAGTCCAGCGTTTTGTACAACTCTTCCGAAACTTTTGCCAGTAACCTGACCTCTTCTTTGGAGAGAACTTTTTTCTCTTGTTTCTTGTCGGAATCCTCGTCCACGGTTTCTTCGGGTGACGGTACTATTTGCGAAGGTAAAGGCGAATAAATGCGATACCCTGCCCCCATCATTCCACCAAGTGAGGGAATGGATGCCTCCTGTTCGGCTTCACGGACGCGGTTCTCACCAAAAATCTGAAAGAGCATCCGTTGTGATTTGCCACTTGCATAGTCTCTAATCACTGCAGCGATGTTGATTCCGAAGTTAGGCGAAGGAGACTTCTGTTTCTTCAAGGAAAAATTCCTGATTGTCACATCTTTTGCCTTGATCAGCCATTCTTTCACCGTGTCAAAATTGTCAAAACGGTCGCTGTCGGACTGGGCAAAGGGAGGTCCCGGTAGTTCCCAAAGAAGAGACAAAATCGGGGAATCGCCGTAACGTATAGAAGCGTTCCAGGCCATTATGACGAACACTTCCGGCGACTCCTGTCCTGTTTTTTCAATCAGGTCATTCAGGGCGGTGATTTCATCGTCCCGGTTTCCGGCTTTAAGAATATCAATCAAACCGGAATACTGCCTCAACATTTGCTGGAATCTTTGCGGATTTTCACCGGCCGCCTGCTTGACACAGGCAAGAATCCAATCGATTTTCTGGTCCGTGGAAAGGATGTCCCCCTCCTTTTCTTTTTGTTCTTGTTCTTTCTTGAAGTCGGCAATCAGTTTGGTCGCGATTGCCCTGATGTTCTCCTTTTTCATTTCGGTGACGTTTGCCGGAAACGTTTTTGCGACTTCTGCATCAATATCGGTTGATTCGAACTTTTTGAGCATGATTGCACCGAGCAGACTTTGGAAAATGGAATCAAACGCGGCCTGTTTCCACTCGTTTTCGCCCAGGAGTCCGAGTTTTGCCTTGGCCTGTTCCATCGACTTTTGAGCGAGCCCTTCCTCCCAGGTTTTCGGTGGTTTCACGTTTGCTTGGGAATCGTTCCATTGCGTTAGAAACGTTGTCAAACGAATCCGGTCCAGAAGCACCGACTTGTTTTCGGAGTCTTCCGGAAGCGAATCAAAGATTTCATGAATCCGTTTGTAAAGCCGTTCCATTTTCGGCGTGTTTTCTTCTCGGGCGACCTCTGTTTCCCCTTCACGGTTTTCATTTTCTTCGGTTTCTTCGGCTTTTTCTTGTGCCGCTTCTTCTGTTCCTTCATTTGTTTGATTTGCCTTGAAATCCTTCATGTCTTCGTCGGCAAGGAATTTCATTTCCCAGGTGAGAGCCGCGAATTTGGCATCCCCGAACGTTTCCGGCTTGAAAAGCGGCTTCTCCGGCTGACGTCCGGAGCCAGCGGAACCTCGTTGGTAATAATACTCTTCAAGTTTCAGGTGTTCCCGAAACAGCGTCGGGATCAATTCACTGTTTAGCATGGACCATGTCGCCAGGATGCTGTTGCTGTTACCCGACTGGTGAAAAGAAGGAGAATATCCATGATGCTGACCGAATCCCCAAGGGGAATAACCTCCTCCGTAAGGATTGTTCGACCGCCCCTGGATGTTTGTCGCGGTCTTTTTGGGGTTGCTGAGTTCCTTCTGTTTGCCGGCGGAAAACTCGTCTCCGGGAATGCTCATCCGGCAGATTTCCGTTGCAAGGGAAGTCCAGGAAGCCGTGTCCCCTTCCTTGAGCCAATGAAGGGTCTCCAATTTGCGGTATTTGAGTTCCCAATTGTCGGGATATTTCGTTTCCAGGCGATCAAGGACCTGTTTGACCGTCGTGTACTCCTCCCGGGCAAGCATTTTGTCAATGGCGTCGACCTGGTCGGCAAAGTCGGCCGTCTTCGAAAGGATTGTCTGGATGTAAAGATTCGACGCTTTTTCCTTTTCACCGCTTGCAAAGTACAGGCCGAGGAGCCGGTCGTGGTCCTGGGGAAGATTGCTCAAATCGCAAAGCATCTCCTGATAGCGGATTGCCGAAGAAAAGTCTCCCTGCATCTCCGCAACACGTGAAAGCTGGTTCAAAAGGAACGTGTCACTTGTCTTTTCCTCGTCGACATTCGTCAGCAGCATTTCAAGGGCGTTTCGTGCCGCATAAAAATCGCCGACCGTCGCATGGGCTTGCGCGAGACAATACGCCGCTTCACGACGCCCCGCGGCATCCTTCATGTTCTGCCGCAATCGCTCAATAAGCTGGTCAAATCGTTGCGACATCTGGTAATAATTCGAAAGTTTGCCGATGACGCCCATTTTTCCATGCAAATCTTCCGTTCTGTCGTAAATCCGCCAGATGATTTCAATCGACTCGTCAAACTGACCGCTTCCGGCAAGCTGATCGGCCAGGGCACCCAATGAAACCTGATCCGTCGGATCGACCCGAACGGCACGGCGAAGCGCCTCAATCCCGTCACTGCGGCGTCCGATCCCGAGAAGCATGTCGGCATAAAACCGGCTGTTCGCGGCATTCCCGGCCCCTGTTGCCATGACGAGTCTTGCCGTTTCGATGGCCTTGTCGGTTTGCCCGGTCTCCTGCTGGAGATTGGCAAGTTTTTTGAGGTGGTCAATCCGGCGTGCCGTATCGACACCCGCGAGTTTCTCATAAATGTCCGCCGCTTTTGACTGATTGAATCCCTTGGCGTAAATGTCCGCCGCGGTTTGAAGAATCAGGAGCGACGTCGGCTCAAATTCCAGGGCTTTTTCAATGGCATCCGTCGCCGGTTCGAGGTTTCCTTCGGCGCGACGATAAACGGCAAGTTTCCACCAATCTTTTGCAATCGTTTTTTCAACGGTTTCCAACTTTTCAGCAGTCTTTTCCAGCAGCGAATCGGCCGCCGCGGCAAGTTCCCCTGTTGCCGTGAGCAGTTTGGTTTCCTGTTGGGTGACGATGTCCAATTCGTCATCGGTTTCCACAAGTTTTTGGACGGCTGCCAGTTCTGTTTTCGCGGCGTCGTAATTGCCGTTTTCCGTGAGCAAATCGGAGTACCGCAATTTGAGTGCAAAATCGTTCGGGGCAAGTTCCGCCGCCTCTTTCATTGCTGTGAGCGCATCATTGGTATAGCCGAGACTCTGCAAAATGTTGCCGAGCTGTGCAAGATTTGCGGCATTGCGACGTTCTCCTTCGGCAATTTGTCGAAATGTCTGAACGGCCAGGTCTTTTTGACCCCTTCGGTGATAAAAATATCCGAGATACTCCCGATACGACGGGTCATTCGGGGCCAGTTCAATCGCTTTTTGATAGAGTTTTTCCGCCTCATCATGGACGTTCCCCCCCGCCATGAGATCGGCGACCATCACGATCATCGCGACGTCGTTTGGTCGTGTCTCGACAAGTTTCAGCCAGATTTTTGCGGCGTTTGCCTTTCGTGTTTGTTCGTCGAGCTTGCGGTTTTCAAGAACGGCGAGTCCCCATTGACTGATGACGTCCGGATTATTCGGGTCCAGTTTGTCGATTTCGGCATATTCCTTGTCGACGTCTTCAAAATCCTTGTCGTTGACAAGCAGATCAATGTACGCCAGTCGCAACGGAATGTTTGAAGGGGCCTTTTCGAGCGTGTTTCGCAACAACGTTTTTGCCTCTTCGGTTCGCGACAGCCGGACAAGCGCGACGGCAAGTCGCCGTGCCGTGTCGAGGTCGTTCGGATGTGCCGTGATCCGTTTTTGATAGTATCCGGCGAGTCCTGCGTAGTCGGCCTGACGCACAAAAACCCGTTCCACCCGGTCACGAACGGAATCCGCGAGCCAACTGTCTCCGGCAAGTTCCTCGAGCAGATTTTCAAAATCGGTAATCGCTTCCTGTTTGTTTCCGAGCCGGATTTTTATGTCGGCTGCCGATAGCGTGAATCGGACCCTGGCGTAATTGTCTTTTTTTGCAAGTTCCGCAAGTTTTTGATAGCGTTTCAGCGATTCCTCGAATTTTCCTTCCTCTTCCAGAGTTTCGGCGATTCGAACAAGGATGTCGAGGTCGTTCGGAAACATTTCCTCCATTTTGGCCCAGATTTCGTCCGACTTTTTTTGTTCGCCGAATCGTTCATAAACCCGTCCCAACGTTTGCAGCACCGCAAGCACGTCATTTCGCGAAGGTTTTCGCGCAACGGCACGTTCCAGTGCCAAAGACGCCTCTTTAAGACGTCCTTGGGCAATCAATGATTCCCCAAGATAAAACGAACTCATGGCGTCATTGAGATCAAGCTGTTCGGCCTTCTCGAAAGCGTTGATGGTTCCCGTGTCGTCACTTCGTCGGGAAAAAACAAGCCCGAGAAGCAACCAGGTTTTTGCGTCCTCGGGCGATTTTTCCGTAAGTTTTTGACATCGTTCAATGAGCGAATCCATTTGTCCTGTGTCGACGTAATATCCGTAAACACGGTCGAGTGATGTTCCACGTCGGGGATTTTTTTCAAGGATACTCCAGAAACGTTCAACGGCGATCTTCTCTTGCGACTCGGCGTCGGAGACGGACGTTTGCCCGCTTTGTGCAAACACTTCGCCGGTGTCAGGAATTGCGACGACTCCGAAAATTCCAAAGGCCGCAACAAGAAGCAAGTATCTCGACATGACAACTCCGTTTCTGAAAAGGTGGTTTTTCAATGCCAATTTGTTCAATACCAATAGAAAATATCTCATTTCATTATACTTGCCCGGCCTCTCAATGAACATCCGGGAAATCGAGATGCCCCAGGAAAAAACAAACAAAAAGAAATTTTGTACGGAATTTATGTTTTTTGCCCATGTTTCTTTTTGCTGAAATGGCAAAAAAGAGCCAGGAATAAAGTGAATTTCCCAAAACGAAACACGACACGCCCTGCAAACGCAAGACGTGTCATTTTTTGTGAAGATCAGTAAAGCAGCTTCAGGTCACCATCAACCGAAGAAGTCCCAATCAAAGCCTTTGAGTTCGTCGAGGAACAGGAGCATTGCAGCGTCCGTTTCGTCGGTGGTCACGTTGGAGCCGACTTTGGCGATGCTGCCGGTACTGCTGGTATAATCGGCAGACGTTGCAAGGTGATCATCAAGCCAGGTACTTTCGCTCACGTGAGTCTTGGCATTG
>Ga0123353_10007896_pt1 | contig 14456 bp, 10 predicted proteins | sample TergutLab28metaG_3_FD_92763 | JGI IMG/M metagenome (GOLD analysis project Ga0123353, IMG submission 92763) | Labiotermes labralis P3 segment gut microbial communities from Petit-Saut dam, French Guiana - Lab288 P3 | ecosystem: Host-associated > Arthropoda: Insects > Digestive system > Gut ... | reverse complement strand
CAGTCCATATACCCACATCCCACCTCCTGGGGATCCATCCTAATATTATCCACCCATCTACGCCTAGGTCTCCCCAGTGGTCTCTTTCCCTCCGGTTTCCCCACCAAGACCCTATACACCCCCCTCTCCTCACCCATACGACGTACTTGTAAGTGTGTGAAATAAATGTACTTGTGGGTGTGTGAAATAACAAGTAACAAACTAGCGAGTAAAGCTACGGTAAATGTCACCTCAAGGCATGCATATGCAATCACAGGGGACAGGCCACTGTATAACTCCAACCCATTCTCAACCTCGGCGTTAGAAGAGGGTGCGTGGTGAATACAACGCTCCGGCCGCTTTACCCCAGAGGAAAACTGTCTATCTACTCTCAGGCCTCGAGGTCGGTCTCAACGGGCATGAACAATTTTGAGTAAAGTAACAGTAATTACGTACACGATGCAGGTACTTGCTGATAATTACACAATTAAATAGCTGCTTAAAAAAAACCGGTTGTAATTTATTTTCACGATGTAAAACGAGAAGACCATGTGCGATGGTCATGTCTGTCTGTCCGTTTGGACCCTACCATCAGGGCCTTGAACCGTAGGGCAGAAACGACGAACTTTCAGGAAACGTTTTAAGACAATACCAGTTTTTAGACATTCTAATATACATTGAAGTGTAGTTGACGTAACACCATAAATGATAAGTTCAGTTTCGGCAATCTTATAAATGGTCTGACAGCATGTGTTTAAAATTATGCTGGATTCTCTACAACGTATTTTGATCCACCACAACCACTACTTTGCATAACACAATAAATATACTTCTCTATTTATCCCACAAAGTTATTTTTGGAATTCAAAACGACAGACTTCCTCCAAAACTGTCACTCAATTTGATATTTAGCCATAATAAACTTAATGAAGTCTCATTTACAGAAATCCATTAATTTCTATTCACATTCATATATTATGCTTAAATTCGATGCAGCATAATTTAACTATCGGCATTTATGTTGATCAGATATTAAATACACATTGTGAGCTTCCAAGAGCGCTGTTGATTATGTCATGTACTACATTTTGAACCAGATCCTTTCCAGTCTTTTACTGAACACGACGGGTCACCGCCGTGGACAATAACAGACTGTCAATCAACCATATCAGGAGTCAGTTCACACTATTACGCTCGACTCAAGTCCCTAAGTCAGTTCACACTATTACGCTCGACTCAAGTCTCTGAGCCAGTTCACACTATTACCCTCGACTCAAGACATCGAACCAGTTCACACTATTACGCTCGACCCACGACCCTGAGCAAGTTACCACTATTACGCCCGCCTCACGATCTTGATCCGCTTCACACGACCTGCCTTATCCATGTACAGTCATTGCCAATAAAGTTTTTCTCTTGAGTCGACTAAGGAAGTCCCAGTTTCAAGCATTATTTCTCGAAGTCCCATTTTAATATCATAAATTCGTCTACGCAAGTTTCTTCCAAATGGCTTTTTATCTTAATATTTCGCACAAAATTATACACAGTTTCTTATTTCCCCACGACACGCTAAGTGACCCACGCATCTTATAAAATTTGGTGTAATAATCCTAAGCATACTGAGCGAAAGATAGGACCACGTATTATGCAATTTCACAACGTGTAATTTTTTCATTTTTTCTGTAATTTGCAGTTCCTTCGGTCTTAATATCACATATATGCTTAACCTTAGTAGTTGTGAAACACATTAGGTCAGAAGAGATTAGACAGGATCAGAGCACAGAGGGCCATTAGAGGCTAGATTGTATCACATCAAATAATATTTACTTACTTACTTACTCCATGGTGCAAAGTTCTTCTTGAGAAGCTAATTGGTTTGCAGCTAGTCAAGATATTCCCCGCATTTCACGGAACCCGTAGGTTCATTACCGCACTCACAAGCGTCCACCACCTGTCTCTATCCTGGGCCAGCCCAATCCAGTCCATATACCCACATCCCACCTCCTGGAGATCCATTCTAACATTATCCACCCATCTACGCCTAGGTTTCCTCAGTGGTCTCTTTCCCTCCGGTTTCCCCACCAAGACCCCATACGCCCCCTTCTCCTCACCCATACACGCCACATGCCCAGCCCATCTAATTCTTCTAGATTTTATCACCCGCACAATATTGGTGAGGATTACAAATCATTTAGCTCCTCGTTATGTAATCTCCTCCATTCCCCCGTTACCTCGTCCCTCCTAGGTCCAAATACAAATAATATTTACACAAATAAAAAGTGTACGTTTAATTAATTAATTAATCCTTTCCAAATATATCAAAATTCAGTTCATACCTCAGAGTAAACAACTGGATAACTCTTCACTACGAAGACCATTTGGTTAATGTTGTTTAAAGAAATAATCTCCGTTTATACCGGGCATAGTCTGAAATGTGCACAAACATACTTTGTAGAAAAAATATAAAAGATAAAAATAAAATTGTCCCAGTTTACAACACAAAGACATACAAGGGAGTAGAATTATAGACACGCTAATTCTTTACCTCGGCACTAGAAATTGATAAATAGGTCAGCTTTACGCCCCCGTCGATTTCACTCACGAGAAACCACCGGAACACCTAACTAGGAAGCTGGGTGACCCTTAGAGGTCTGGACGCGTTTAAGAATAGAATAGTTATTGCACTTCCCGGGGATCGAAACACGACTTGATAGTCATCCAGCCCTTAGCCTAGTCACAATACCGGTCGAGCTACCGCAGCTCCTATAGTGAAAAAATATTTACGTAAAGTCATCAAATATTAAATAGTCTTGCACGTATAATAACATTCTTCAGGCTTTTAGAAGAGGTCAAGAGTATTGGCAACAAGGTGCTCTGCTCACTTGACAACCCTGGCATTAAAATTTCGCGCGGCCTCCACTGTTTCGTCTGGGTCTTCCTATCAGTTTGTTCGAAACGGGTAGATGCAGATGAACAATGAACCTGTGGGTGTGGGAGAGATCCTCGTTTGTACATGCAGCAACACACGACTGCTCCGATCCGAGCAATACAGATATCTGTCAGAATATTTCCTCCAGCAGTGACTAACAAGTCGGGATATGAACTGCTTGAGAGCAAGAGCGTTCCATATAGCTGGCTGTTCCCATTCATACGACTGGCTCCGCCGTTATCTTGTATGTGGCACCAACTAGGCTAGCGTGCCTGCGCCTGTAACATCCTGCACAGATGTCCGGTTCAAACCTCATTATGTTTAATGTATAACCTAAGTTAACCAGCATTTGCCAGGATCTCTGTGGGGAGAACTGGCACTTTCTTGTATTGTCAAAAAATCTCCTTCCACATCCTTACCTACTCGCCTTTTGTGATAATTATCCCTTCCCATGACGTATCTAATAAATTCTGCAGGGGAAATGGCGTTGTTAAATAAGCTCAGACTTAAAGGTGTTGATTGTACAAATTCGTCTTCTGTTAAGATAACAGCCCCAAAAGTACAGCAAGTTCAGTCCCATTAAACAGTTTACTATCAAACTAATGCACTATATATAATTTATAGATACAATTAAAATTATAAAATATTTAAAAGTGCTCCGACATGTTTCGGATCACAGAGGATCCATCATCAGGGAGCCTTGTACAGTGCTTGGTTAAAAATTACAAGAATGATTCTATCGTGTTCGTTGACATGGACAAGGTCGGTGTTATGGCAGCACATTCTAACCCGCTGTGTGTGTGTGTGTGTGTGTGTGTGTGTGTAGTTCACTGTATAGGAGTGTACTGTGTGCCTTCCTATACTTATAAATATTTTATAATTTTAATTGTATCTATAAATTATATATTGTGCATTAGTTGGATAGTAAAGTGTTTGTCATTGATGCACGGTGCAAACATGAAGATTCAATCCCAATGTTTAATGAAAGGTAGATGGAAAGAGGCGATTGTTACACGATACAGTAAGGCACATCGCAAAGCGTAGTCAGTGTACTGACCAGGCCACGGACTTAGATATCCCTCCTGAGGCGAGAGATTCTACTCTTTTCTGAAGTGTCAACACACATCCATCCTTCGGTTCATGATACACTATGGTAAAGCGGTCCGAGCGTGAGGCTGACTCCTCATCTTCTTCTAATATCGAGTTTAAGGATCAGTGTAGCTGTACTTACAATCTCCCATATACTTCCTTAGCGTGCAGAGGGGAAAATTTAACTTCGTATATGTAGCTTCAAGAAATGAAGATATTCTCAGTGAAAGAGCATCGAACCGAGTACCTCTGGAATAAGTCAGATGCATAGATACGAGTACATTCGGGTTCCTTCAGTTTATATTTACTAGTTTTCTTAATGAGGGGATAATAAATACTGTACCACCACTGGGGTTACTAGAGACTGTCAATCTAATGCAAAGTGAAATGGTGGCTGTATATGGCATGAAGGCACATGGGGGAAGCTAGAGTACAGATCCTCTCATTCTTAACCTCTGCACACGATTAAGGTAAGCGGTCAGCCTCAAGACCCAATTTTTCTCTTCCCGCAATAAAACAAAATCACTCAGGACCCATTAAAAAGGGGTCTGGTGAGCCATACAGCCGGTCTTGACGCTTTTTATTAGAAAAAAATTTCCTACGCCTGCCGGGAATTGAACTACAATTCCTCGGTTTCCAGCCCGTAGTCCATTCACTCTGCCGATTACGCTGTCCAGGCTTCATTATATCTGCAGTACTTAGGGCCAAATTTAAGTCAATGATTGATATTACAGTGTGCGTATTAGAGGCCAAATTGAAATGTAAAATGTCATTTTATCGGCCACAAAGTGTGTTCGTCGAGCACCTTGTAGCTTATTGAGACCAGGCAGAGAAAGTCACAGCGGTAAAATAATTACAGCTGGGATATATACTGTGCTTCATTCCATCTTACTCTCAAATATGAAGGTAATGCAACCCCTGTAGAGGCCTAGACAGGCCCTGAGGGTCCTAGGAGTTTGAGGCTCCCAGATTTCATGACGGTCGACATATTAAGGTGGTTAAGTTTTTAAGCCCTAAGCACCGGCCGCTTTTACTCACCAGAAAGTGTTCCTGATTCTCATTTATGTTAGAGGCTGAGTCGACCCCTGGGCCATATCGCGGCCGGAAAAAATAGGTCAATGAAAAATTCCAATCACGCCATCAGGAGACGAACCCGCGAAATTCCGGCTTGTATCACAGTGCCTCAATATTCTCAGATATTTATTATACAGATATTCTAAAACTATGGACAAATTATACACAGTCCACAGGGAGGATCAATCATGTAGGATGTGGGGAAGGGGGAGTCATGCTGAATTTCGAATTGCGAACAACCACGGGGCTAGGCCAAGTGCAGCCGCTGGGGCGTCCCGCAGTTTTACCGCCCCCTGTTCCGTCACATGTGAAGCGTCACTCCACATGGCGACTGTTGAATCTCACGGGCGTGCAACAGACACAGGACTCGGATTTTACGACATAGAGTCGCCACCTTCACAAACTTACTTCGGAATAATCACTAGTGTGAAAGAAAAAGACACGTTCCGTATAATTGCAGTGCTTATTCCTAAAGTGAAAGTAATTTTAATTAGAGTCAAACACTTTTACTTTATATGCCGGACTGCTGGCTAGTAGTCAGTATTCGGAAGGTCCTGCGACCGGCCACCTCGACAGAGGTTCTTTTTTGGTTTCCTTGCGTCTATAAGCAAATGTTGAGTTGGTTCCCAAGATTCCAAGTTGCCACTACATGCTTCTCATGTAGCCCTCCCGACTTAAATTTATTAGTAAACAATTTCATATTTTGTATACATGTAAAATAACCACTGCCACCGGGCTACAACCCAATTGCAGTAAATAAATATTATAACGTGAAAAAGAAACCGAAGACATAGGAAGGGAAGAGAATAAAAAAAATGAAGGAAAACACAAGAAAAAGTAAGAGTAGGAAAATGGTGAGATTGATGGCTTCTTATCTTTCCTCGAACTGTCAAACCAATGGTCTGGTTGTGCCTCACATTACTACCACCAACCTTCCTTCTCTTCCACTATATTTTGCAATTGATCAATCACCAGTCATTCTCTTATTCAACGCTGTAAGTAGGCCTGAAATTGCTATGCACGGATAAAGTCAAACCACAACACAGCCAGTTTATTAACACTGTGGTATGACCTCTCCAAATGCTATAGTTTGAATCACTGACACCGTCATGAAACAAAACGCAAGCAAACAAAAGAATCGTGATTCCTCTTGATTACGTCATTACTTGCCTCCAACAGCGAGAGAGGTACCCGTGAGACCAAAGCCGAAGGAAATTAAGCACAATAAGTCTTTATTACCTTAAAGCATCCACTCGGCGACTGAAAGAAACACGCGATCGGAACAAAAGCTTCGGAATCATTTCGGTTTATTAATTGAAGGCAGTGCAAGTTCCCTGGTAAAATACAGGCACACACCCTGGTCGCTGCAGCTTTATCTCCCACGCAATCATCAGCACAAACACCAACGGAGTCAGGAGCATTGGCATTTTATCGACAGAGGATATGAGATTATAGGAGTTATACAAGACCTGAGAATAGACGCGTTTATAAGCAAACGGTGCTTGAGGAAATGGGGCTGGCGATTCTGGAGACAAGATTCAAGGGGAAATGAATAGTGACTTGTGGCTGGTGCTTGTAGCACGGAAACGGACTTTCGGGTTGGTAATAAAATGCGGACAGGGGTTTTCGTGGAGGTGTTACTGAATTAAAACCTCGGACATAAGGCTTTGTCGTTGGATAAATTGTTTCCGACAACTCGAATGATCGTCGTGCCTTCATATTCAGAGCTAAGTAGCCTTTGTATACCAGAAGACATCTTCAAAATCAGGACAATAGCGTGTTTACCGTGGCAAGTGTTAGTTCCTCAAGAAATCCTCTGCTCCAGAGAGTCAGTTTATTTAATTATAATTACCACATTTGATTATCATTCGCCTAACTACAATGCTACATTTTTTTCTCGCTTTTGTAAGGCAAGTCCTGGGATTGTGCTTTATGCAAGTTCATGACCGGTATCTTTCACATTTGAACTATTACTCCATTCGTGATTAGCCTCAGTACTATAACGGAGGTAACGTCCCGACCACTTTAATCCGGACAAAGATCCCCCCCAGAAACAAAGTTAATAGGAGGCTGGTTGGGTCGCACAACCCACCTGGAAGTTTTGGCAAAGAGTAAAATCTCTTTCTTCTGTCGAGAATCGAACAACGATTCCTCTCCGTCTTTCAGTCAGCAGCCTGATCATAACGCAATTACAACGAAATCGGACCGCTTTCAGTTTCTCACAGCACAAAGTTCAGGTAACTGTTGTTGATACAGCAATAAGGCGTTAGGAAGAAGAGACAAAGAGAGAACAGGGAAAAAAGTAACGAAAGAAAGCACCAAAATTGCTGTTCAAAAATATACGTTACATAAGATCAATGTGAGACATTTTACATCATCATAACTTTTTCTATGTTCTGTTTTCATACAATGCTCCAAACTACAAATCAGCCTAACAGGTGATTCTGTCCATGAAGTTCGCTGACGTAAGTTACCTGCCTTTTAGGCGCACTGGCAAAGTTGCGAAAAGCGACTGTTTCCCTCGTCACATCTGTCTCTCCGTACGTCTGTCCGCTCGTCAGAACGTCCTCATGGAACAACTTAGCTCCCAACTTACGGATTTTTATAAAAAATTTATATTTCGTTATTTTTCGAAGATCTATCGAGAACACTGAATTTTCATTAAAATCTGACAAGAATAACGGGTACTTTACATGAAGACCTATGTGCATCTACGATAATATCTCGCTGAATTCTTCTTACAATGAGAAATATTTCAGAAAAAAAAAATTTGTAGTGAAAATCAAACCACATATTTTAAGTTCAAACACTTTTCCCGAAAATCGTGCCGTTTATGAGATACTGAGTAAAAACATGGTACAGCCGGACAGGTTACAGATGACAATATAATACCGCACATGCGCTTTGCATGCGGGATCACTAAGGTTACAGACACACACTGAGAATATTTACTACTTATGCGAGAGCTCATCATTATTACCTTCTAGTACACTGCCTCTCTCGTTTAACTTTTCTATCCACACCGCAAATCTCGCCCGTCTAATTTTTCTTAATTTAAATATGTATATATCACATAACGAATTAAATATAAGTTGTCAAGATATCCCACGTACAGGCTTCATGTTTTCCATAATCATGTCACTGTAATTTGTATTCAGACACCCAGCAAGAAGGATGAGCAGTTGATCTAGTGGTCAGGACTTGTGGAATTTTATACAGCGGGACGATTTAGAGAGCCGGCGTGTCCTGATAATATCTGTAATGATACTGATCTATCAAGATATCCCCCCTCCTTCCCATTATACTTCCATCTACGCTGATCACAGTGCATTATTCAGTGTTATGCTGCTGCAGCCCGGACACTATTCCAGCCTAACTACATCTCACCTCCAACATACAGGAAACCAAGAACGAAACGACCAATGTGGTAATCAACATCATAGTCGCGAGCTCCTGATGATGGGCATAGTAGTGCCCGAAACATGTTGAGCCTATAAGAAGTACAATAAAGTAATAAGTGGCATCTAGTTGGTTTTTTATTCTTCAGTTATCACAATGATGCACGGTCCAATAAACATCAAACTTTCTGATTATATCAGCAAGCGGCTTACTAACGTAATAACGAGATTTTAGGTCTTATGGGATTTATGGGATGTTACGCATCATATATTGGTAGTCAGTTGCCGGCGTTTCGGGACAACCTATAGGTCCCACGTTGAAGGTTGAAGGAAGACTGACGATTGAAGATGGGACCTATAGGTTGTCCCGAAAAGTCGGTAACAGACATCCAGTACACACTGCGTAACATCCCAGAAGAGTGAAGATTTCATTTACACTGCGACCGAAGATTGAAATCACACACAATAACAGGAATGTTATACCACATAAACATATTGCTGAATGAATTTTCAAGTAACTAATTAAAACAGCTCACTAAAGGACCAACTAACCTGCGCACCGGGTAATTAAGATCGTACAGAAAAATGTAACATGTGATTAATTAAATAACATTCTAAGGTAAAAGAAGACTTAAAATATTAATACTTTCAGCAATTTGCTAACCGAATAATTAATAGGGTAAGAACACAATAGGGTAATAACACAATAAGTGATTTTACCTTTCAAGACAGTTGATTTAAAATTATTTAATCGGTGGATTAAATTACAAAGCGAGAATAGCAACCAGTTTTTCAGGTGCGTTCGAATATTCGCGAAAAGCCCCTAGTAGCTTCGACATGTCCGTGTTACTTCCCGCATGTATTAGCACGGCTTCCACTGGACGTACCTCCGTGAAATTGTGTGTCTGAAAATCCGTTGACAAATTCCAAATTTGGTAAAAAAAACGGACAGAAATATCAGGCAATTTACATGAAGACCTAAGTACGACTTAGTGTTGCCGGCGGCATTAAACTGCCATCAAAACGGTCTTCTGGGGTGAAACAGCATCAGGCTATTAGGTTAGCCAAGGAGGTATAAACATTATGCGAACGCGCATGTTTTACGGCGTATCGGTCTTCCGATTGAAGGGATACATTCAACTTACAATAATCATTAAGGCGGATTTGTTGGTGTGAATGAATATCACAGAATACAATTGGCAAACTGAACACGAGTCACAATTCTGAAGGAAGACAAGAGCAACAACCCAGAGTTCAAAAGTGGGTCTCGCGCGCAAACACCTGCCGTTTTATGTGCAAAACAAGTGGCGCGTAGCAGGCGCCGGAGACATGAGCAAATACATAAAAGGAGTAAACGTAAAATAACATAAAGTAATGTTGCCGTGACTAAGCCCCGCTTGTTGACTGTACAATCCAAGCATTATACAGTACGACCCCAGGTGGCCGAAATTCATCAGAACAGTTTGGCTGAGGCGGGGTGATAGTCAGAGCCAACCCAGCCGCGGTAACACAGGCAGATCTTCCTGCCACAGCAAAGAATGTGACTACGCTTAATTTAGTCATCGTGTCTGTCACCCAACAACACTCCGATTCATATCGTGCACACACACACACACACACACACACACACACACACACACACACATTTATTTACTTGGGAGATTTCATGCAACCGCTGCTGCAAAGTTGAGGCCTTCGCTGTTCTGTCATGTTACGCGGCTTATGTTGGCAGGCGGGACGGCCTACGTTTCGGGACAACATATCGGTCCCATCTTCAAGGCTCAAGTAGTCTGTATTTTGTTGATGAAGGCTTAGATTTTTGGAGGGGAAAATCCTATGTGCCATGACAACGTGGTTCCCAGATATTGTGCAGCCCACCTATACACTGAAGCGTCGGTTGGGAAACAAGCCTCACGAGCTAAGTGCCACAAACGTATGACCCTACAGCTATTAAGGTTCGTAAATTTGGAGGTACGGTTATTGTTGGGCTTAATTGATCATCAAGCCGTGAAGACATGGGGGAGTGGAGGTAAAGCACCACACATTCTTAACTTCAGCATTAGGCGGAGGTCAATGGTCAGCTTTAGGATCCGGCCACTTTACCCTCGGAGAAATGGCCCCCAGGTACACATTTCATAACATTCGATAATGGAAAATATCCATAAAATTTTCAACAGAAATCACTTGTAAATGATTCGTCTTTCTATTATGAAAGGTTAGATCAGTTCTTCCCTCAGGATCAAGCCAGCGTTGGCGGAGAACCCAAGGACGAAGCTAATGACAATGTGCCAGCTGGTCGGGTTTATCGCAGAACTCAACAGCAGTTATGAACTTGAGTAATGACGAAAGACATTTTAAAAGCGAAGTACTTAGGAGGCACATTTATTCCACTAACATTTTGTTTCCCACAAATCCCACACAAACTCTCCTCGGCATGCAAATTTTATGGTAGGCTAACCTTTACCACACACACATATATGAATGCCGATCATCACGATCATCACCATCATCACCATCATCATCATCATCATCACTACATAAGACCTTTCGTAACATCGCTGCCAACACCGGAATAATTTTGCGTCCTACGGCAACATGCAAGAATTAAGTCCTTTGCCTGTCATTTAGTTCAAACACTTTAAAATTTTTCAAGCCTCCTGTTCTTCTGTTGAAGAAATACACATTTATTTCTCCCATATTCTTTAATTTTTACTACTTAGTTAAATATCTGCTGACACGTTTTAGGAGTATCATTTCCACTGCTTAACTTCTACAATTTTCATGACCCTTATGTACGCAAGTACATATACTGTGAATGTGTGTTTCACTGCGACACAAGAATACAGAAACGCCATCATTTTACTCACTTTATATTCTGTTGTTTCCCGTCTTCCTTTTTCGATCTTCCGCCCAGCAACCCACACACAGACCAAGGTTTATGTCACGGTATTTTACTATTCACATCATCGTCAATGACAGCACATATACAACCTAGTCACACGTCTCTGTCACTGACTTATCTTGCAGTCGACTGTATAATTTTATTTAAAAGGGGACAATTATATGTAATATACGTAATTTATGTTTAATTACACTAAAATTAAATCCTATTAAGAAATCAGAAACTTCTCAGTCAAGTTCATATAAGATGTTTACTAAACATACCATCTATTATAGGCATGATTAAAAGCAGCCATAAAATAATTTGTGTACACACTTTGAAAATCGTCAGTAAAAGTAGCTCTAAAAGTTACATTGTGATATTTATCGTATGACACCAGCAGTAAGTCTCAATTTAACGTCTGCCGTGTGACAGTCACAAGAAGAAGATGCCTCTAGTAGGAAATGGTTTTCCCTGAGCAATGAATGTATGGTGTTGTTTATTTCAAAGTACTGTATTTCCCAAACAAACAAACAAACAAACAAACAAACAAACATGTTTTGAAATATACAACTAATGTAATATAATATTAAATAATGTGCGTCAGCACAACTACTTTATTACACAAGGTAATTACATAGGCTACATGTTTCTACTATTGATCAGTCATCTTCAGGCCTATTTTGTCAATAGAGTCACAAGATGCTATGCACACATTGGGATCCCATCGTGTTTACATTCATGGAATACATAAAAATTAAATCATTTGTCTTAAAAGTGTGACGTGCAATTTGCACTCATTTATACTTCAGATAACACAATACCGAACATGGAGCTGGCGCCTGAGTAAACGCACAACAACTTCAGGTTTCCATGGAAACATCGTGAGAACGACACAACAAGAACATCGTAACCAAACACCAATCATCTTCTGTTAAACGTAAGTTACATGTACATGAAGAATGGAAGCGCTGTAAGGTAGAAGTTAATTTCAGTGGTTATTTTAGACAAGAGTCTGAACAGTGATGATAATGATGATATTGTTAATAGCGATACTTGCTAAACACCAAGGAAAAAAACTACCAGATGTGGAGAGAAAACTTTGCTTTTACTTGCAAACAAAACTTACTTCTCTGCAAAATTCTAGATAAATTCCTATAGCAGAAACAATACTGCCTCTTAATGACGCAATTTCCTGCACACTGCAATTCGTTTATATGCCTACACATAGCTAGAAAAGTGAATTATGGCTTTGCTTGTAAAGAGTCTTCTATACTAATGCTAATATAACTCGTTCTTTGCTGTCGAGAGGGTTCGAGATTTGATATTGCATCGCAATGGATGCATGAGAGAAGAGACTTTATTATACAGAAAATAAAGGAGAGCAACAAGCTTTGCTAGCTAGCGAGCAACCGCTTGCACTGTATAAGCCTCAGCATCTCATGCAGATACGTATGAATGGTTTTTATCTTCTTCCCTTGCAGGCTTTATGTTGCACTAAATGCATAATCAATTGCATGGTTTGTACCATGCAGAGCAGTGGTGGTGGGTTTGACAAGAAAGAAAGTGCACGAGTCCCTGCTCCCCATTCCAACCCCCACAAAACAATAGTCTATTTTTTATTCCTCATCTACATGAACGCACGTAGTATCATTTTCTCGTGTGATGAAAATCCGCTCCAGTATCTATAAGTATAACATGTAAAGTTGAGATTCAGATAAAGTAGATCCAACCCTTAAAGACACAGAGCACTGTGTACAAAGAGGCTCATCCTACGTCAGTTTCGAAAGACAGAACAATGTTTTCTCTTCTTCCCCCTTATAGTGCTGAAGTCTATAAACTGTCAATAGACACGGATTCCACCTATAGTTTGGAAGTGGTGTACTGTACATAATACTAATTCATGACGCTAAACAATACAGAATACAAAATGCTACAAAATGTATTGTTTGTTAAGCAAACAAAAAAACTAGTTTTATCAGAGATGAAAATATCAAGATAGAGGGAGAAAGAATAACATTAAATACCGAAGACATAAAGGTGCTGTGAAGTTGTCGTTTTGGAGGATTTTAAGCATACTGGGGAGAATGGAAGTAGAGCTCCACGTATTCCTAAGCTCGGCATTAATGGAGGTGAGCTGTGAGCTTCGCGTTGCGGCCGCTTTACCACCAGGAAAAGAGCCACAATTAATCATTTAATATATGGACGCTCTTGAAAAAAATCCTTGGCATAACCGGGAATAGATCCACAATCCCTGTCTTGTCTAATTCGTAGTCTATTTCATGCAGAAACTAGGCTCATATTAACTCTGCTTATAACTTGTTCAAAAGTTGTGATTCTTAGGAAATCGTTTCCTAGTCATGTCTCGAGCGGCCGCAGCTAACACCCTCATTCAGCAGGCCTACAGCAGTTGTCCTCCTGTTGTCACTATTGTAAACGCTTATAAATAGGCTTACAGTTCATGAATGACGTCGGATTAAGATTCGTTTTACAAAACAACTTTCCAGTTGAACGTTAACGTCTTCTGTAATATGACGCCGTGTCCATTGGTCAGTAGGGATCGAAGCTTTGGAGGAGATTTGCTATCCCCATCTTCTGCATCTTCAGGGTGGCCCTAGAATATCTTCTTGTGCTGCCTTGAAGCTATAAGCAGCAATATCCTCCGAAACGTCGGTAAATAATCACCAATTTACGCAGTGTCATAACCCAGAACATTTTGCTCTCCATCATCAATGTTGTGGGTATACGAACCCGAAGAATGTTATGGTTATTTTAAACGAATATGAAATGAGGTCTGTTACTTTATTAAAACTAAAACTGAAACTATAATTATACAGTATAAGATTGCACACTGTATATTTATAAGTTAAATATATATGTACATATAATTTCTACAAACATAAGATGATACCATAGATCCAACTACGTATATTAACCTAGAGTAGCAAAAATAGCAGAACCCCTGTACCCACACCACCCATCCTACACAACACATACGAGATCTCGTGCCCACCTCACCTCTTATCTCCCCACAGTATACAGCCCACATAAGTCGAGTATAGCTACTTACTAAGTTTTTTCATTTCTCAACCTGAAGATGGCCATT
>Ga0123353_10007895_pt1 | contig 14456 bp, 9 predicted proteins | sample TergutLab28metaG_3_FD_92763 | JGI IMG/M metagenome (GOLD analysis project Ga0123353, IMG submission 92763) | Labiotermes labralis P3 segment gut microbial communities from Petit-Saut dam, French Guiana - Lab288 P3 | ecosystem: Host-associated > Arthropoda: Insects > Digestive system > Gut ... | reverse complement strand
GCGGATGGATTTGACCTCCGTGCCCGCCAGCTCGATGCCCGCCTCATAGCGCACTTCGATGTAGTAATCATGGCGCGCCTTGCGGTTTTCGGCAATCCGCTTTAGCCCTCCCGGCATACTGTAGCCCTCCCGGCATAACCGGTTCTTCCTTTCCTTTGGTTCCTTTGATTCCTTTGGCTCCTTTGGCTATGAAAAAAACACGATTGCCGCCCACGCCGCGCAAACGGCACAGGCGGCATCTGCCAGAAAGCACAAAGACTACTGCGCCTCCGCGGCCTTTGCCATAATCGCCAAACGGCTCTTGCGGCGCGCGGCGGCATTCTTGTGCAGGATGCCCCGGGCAGCTGCGCGGTCAATATCCCGTTGCACCGTACGGTACACATCGCCGGCGGAAGCCGGATCGCCCTGTGTGATCGCCGCCTCCGCTTTTTTCAAGGATGTCTTGAGACCGGACTTGTACATACGGTTGGCTAAGGTTTTACGCTTGATTACTTTGACCCTCTTTTTGGCAGACTTGATATTCGGCAAGCAGGCCACCTCCTACGTCGGATACTTGCAACCGGCACATGGCACATGGCACATGGCACACGGCTACGGATATAGAGTATAGCAGATTGTCGCGGAAAATGCAAGGGTAGATCAAAAATTTTATCATCAACCCTTTTCCCGATCGAAGAAAGGTGCTATAATTACGATAATAACATTATCTTCGATGAATCGCCCGCAAGGATGCCTCTTCGCATGATCCATTGTCAATGTCAGTTGTCCCGCGGGGTTTCCTCCTCGATAATATACAAGGGCCTGCCCCGGGCTTCGTCGTAGATGCGGCTGATGTACGACGCCACGAACCCCAGCGCCAACATGAAGATGCCCAGCACAAACAGCAGGACGCCCAGCATCAGTTTGATTTCGCCTTGATCCACCCCCACGGCCAGCGCGCGGATGAGGAGAGCTATCAGGTAGCCGACACCGCTTACAGCCGTAAGGATGCCCAGCATGCGCGGCCATTTGAGTGGCTTTGTCGAAAAGGAAACAACGGCGTCGCCGGCGAAGCGAAGCATCTTGCGCAACGGGTATTTGGAAACGCCGGCGAAGCGTTCTTCCCGCGTATAGGGCACGGCTGCCTGCTGAAAGCCCACCCAGCTGACCAATCCGCGTACATAGCGGTTGCGTTCGGGCAACGACACGAGCACGTCGCGCACCTCGCGGCTAATAAGGCGGAAGTCCCCGGTGTCCACGGGGATGTCCACATCGGTCATATGGCGCAAAAACCGGTAAAACACGCTGGCCGTCATCTTTTTGAACGCGGTTTCCCCTTTTCGCTGGGTGCGCTGGCCATAGACCACGCCATAGCCTTCCTTCCACTTCGCGATCATCTGCAAGACGACCTCGGGCGGATCCTGCATGTCGGCGTCGATGACCACAATAGCCTGGCCCCGTGCGCGCTCCATGCCCGCCGTAATGGCAGTCTGGTGCCCAAAGTTCCGCGAAAAGGACAGCAACCTGACACGATTGTCCCGCTCGCAAATCTCCCGCGCCATCGCTTTGGTTTTGTCGCGGCTGCCGTCGTCGACCAAAATCAGCTCATAGGCGCCGTCGGCTTGTTCCATGACCGCCGTCAGCCGCCGATAGGCTTCCGCGATGACCTCCTCCTCGTTATAGAGGGGTACGACAATTGAGTAAACAGGCGCCATGGAAGACCTCCTGCGTGAAGTAAGATATGACTATTATATCAGAAATGATGGGAAAGATCAATGGATTTGGAGAGGGATCGAAGAATGGATGAATTGGCCCCGGTTATAGCCCCGGTATTGACCCCGGTCTTATCCCCTGTTTTAGCCCCGGTTTTAGCCCCGGCCGAACTGCATCGCTTGAGCTCTTTGGCGCTGGCCCACGTGGGCGACGCCGCCTTTGAGATCATGGTACGCGTGAGGCTCTGTTTGGCGGGCCACGTGACAGCCGCCAAACTGCACGAACAGACCGTCGCCCATGTGCGCGCGGGCGCCCAAGCCACGTACGCGCGGGCGTTGTGGCCGCATTTATCCGAGGGGGAGCGGGCGGTCTTCCTGCGTGGGCGAAACGCTGAGACCCATACCCAGCCACATGCCGCCACCCGCGAGGAATACGCCCAAGCCACCGCCCTGGAGGCGTTGTGGGGCTACCTCTACTTGACCGGCAGGCAGGCGCGGCTGGAGGAACTATTCGCAAAGCTCCCCATCGCCAACGTCAATCAACCCCCATCCCCATCCACATCCCCATCCACATCCCATCGTCAGTGAAGCCCCATCCCATCGTCAGTGAAGGAGGCCCTGCCATGTCGTCAAACCCCCGAACCAGTGGGGTAGTCCTCCCCATATTCAGCTTGCCCGGGCCATATGGTATCGGAACGTTGGGCCGGCACGCCTACCGCTTTATCGACTTCTTGCAGGCATCCGGGCAGAGTTGGTGGCAAGTATTGCCGCTGACGCCCACCGGCTATGGCGATTCCCCCTATCAATCGCCCTCCTCCCTCGCCGGGAACCCCTATCTCATCGACCTGGAACGCCTGATCGACAAAGGCTTGCTGTTGCCGGACGAGTGCGAAGCCAGCGACTGTGGCGGCAACCCCGACAAGATCGACTACGGGTTGCTCTACCTTAACCGCCTTCCCCTCCTGCGGCTGGCTTTCGAGCGGGGCAAAAAGAAACTGTCCGGGAAGCTGTCCGACAAGCTGTCCGCCTTCCGCCGCGCCCACGCCCATTGGTTGCCCGATTATGCGCTGTTCATGGCTGCCAAAGAGAGGTTTGGCATGGTCGCGCTGGACGATTGGCCGGATCCCGATCTCCGCGCCCGCGTCCCTTCCGCCGTGAAAGCCTATGAGAAGGAATTGGCCGAGGATATCGCCTTCCACGAGTTCATCCAGTATTGTTTTTTCACCCAATGGAGGGCGCTCAAGTATTATGCCAACTGGCGCGGCATTCGCTTGATAGGTGATATGCCCATCTACGTGTCCTCCGACAGCGTGGAGCGGTGGACGCGGCCCGACCTCTTCCTGCTGGATGAGGACGGGGCGCCCAGCGTGGTAGCCGGCGTGCCGCCCGATTGCTTCACCGAAACCGGCCAGCTCTGGGGCAACCCGCTCTACGACTGGGAAGAACACGCGCGGACCGGCTATTCCTGGTGGCTGTCGCGCATGGCGCACATGGCGGACTGCTTCGATATGGTGCGCATTGACCATTTCCTGGGGTTCTACAGGTATTGGGCCGTGCCTGTCGATGCGGAAACCGCGGAGACCGGTTGTTATCACCCGGGGCCCGACATGACGTTTGTCGACGCCGTACGGAACACCTTCCCCGACCTGCCGCTGATTGCGGAGGACTTGGGCAACCTGGACGACGATGCCTGCGCGTTTTTTAAGAAAGCCGGGTTCCCCGGTATGAATGTGCTGATCTACGCCTTCGACCCGAATGGGGACAATCCCTATTTGCCGCACAACGCCGCGCCCGACCGCGTGCTTTACACGTCAACCCACGACGCGCCCTCCTTTTTGGAATGGCTGACCTGCGAGGCTTCCCCCGAAGAGCAGGCGTTCGCCACCGACTATCTGGCCCTCCGGGCCGACGAGGGGCTGAGCTGGGGCGCCATACGGTCGGCCTGGGCCAGCACGGCCGGCATCGCCATGGCGCCGTTGCAGGATGTGTTAGGGCTGGGCGCCGACGCGCGCATCAACATCCCAGCCACGCTGGGCGGCAACAATTGGCGTTGGCGCGTGCGGACCGAAGCCATCAACGACAACGTGGCGGAGCGTTTGCGGCGACTCACATGGGTCTTCCGGAGGCTGGGCAATGGGTAATGGGCAACGGGTAATGGGCAACGGGTAATGGGTAATGGGTAATGGGTAGTCGGAGGCTGGGTAACGGGCAATGGATAATGGGTAATGGGTAATGGGCAATGGGTAAAATAGGTAATGGATAATGGAGTGGAACGATGAAGCACAAGTGGCTACACAGGCTCATAAAAACCGGCGCGTCTGCCGTGTGGCTGCACAGGCTCATCAGAATTGGCGTGATCGCCGTCTTGGTGTTGCTGGCGGTGTTGCTCGCGCCACACGTGTTGCGCGTCTACCACGCCTCGCGGGCCGAAGCGGCGTTGAACGAAAATAGGCCGGCCGACGCCACCAGCCATTTGGAATGGCTCTATGCGTTAGCGCCCGAAGATATCGAACTATGCCTGAAACTGACAGACGCCTACTTGGGCGCCGGCAATCACGCCCGCGCCGAATACACGCTCATTTGCGGGATTGGGGCGGAGGCCAGCCAGCTTTCGCTGTATTTGAAACTGTGCGCGGTCTATCTTGCGCAAGACAAGCTTTTCGACGCCGTTTCCTTTCTGGACGGGATACCCAATCCCTTGATCAGGGATCAAATCGAGGCTCTCCGTCCGGATCCGCCGGCGTTCTTTCCCGTACCCGGACGGTACGAGGAGGTGATCCAGGTCGGGCTGACCCTCCCGGAGGGGGCTGACGGGTATTTGTCCATCGATGGCCGGACGCCTTTACTGGCTGAGGATCTCTTCGAAACGCCCCTGGCACTGCCCGTTGGCATGTCCGAAGCGATGGCTGTCTCTGTGCGCAACGGGTTGCCCTCCCGATGGGCATGGGGGGAATATAGGCTGGAGAATATCGTGCAGCCGATGGACTTCAAGGATTATTCCGTGGAGCGTTTGCTTCGCGAGCTGTTGGATAACGAGGACGGCGCGGTGATGAGTTCCGATCTGTGGGCGATCACCCGCCTGACGCCGGACACCGAGTCCATGCGCTACATGAGCCTTGCCGATTTGCCGCATCTGCGGGACCTGGCGGAACTGTCGCTCTACGGGGACGGATCCAAAGTGGATATCTCGCCGCTGGCGGGGATGACCCATCTGAAGTCCCTGTCCCTGCGCCAGTTCGCGTTGGACGACGCCGATTTGGAAATGATCGCGGGGTGGGCTTGGCTGGAGGAGCTGTCCCTGCAAGACAACCGCTTCGTCGAGATCGACGCGCTCTCCGATATGGACAGCCTGACCGCCCTGAATCTGGCGGGCAACAGCATTCAGGACGCTTCGCCCTTGAGCGACCTTGTCGGCCTTACCCGCCTGGATCTCTCGCGCAACGTCTTGGCGAACTCCGCCCCCCTCGCCACGCTGGGCGCGTTGCGCGAACTCAACCTGAGCGGGAATAAACTGCGCGGCGTGGTGGGCCTGCGCACGTTGACCCAGCTGGTCACACTGGACATTTCCTTTAACGAAATCTCCGATCTGGGACCGCTTTCCGCCCATACCAACTTGGTGCAGTTGCTGTGCAAGGAGTGCCCGGTTTCCTCGCTAGGCCCGCTGGAAAACTGTAGGAGCCTGGAGGTGCTGTCCGTCACAGGAGGGGAGATACAGTCGGTGTCGCCGCTGTCGTCCCTGCGTTACTTGCGGGAGCTGTGCCTGGACGAAAACAAGCTCACCTCGCTGTCCGGCTTGGAGGATTGCAAAGCCCTGGCCACGCTACGGGTCAGCTACAACCAAATCGGTTCCTTGGAACCGCTTACCGGCCTGTCGGTATTGGCCGAGGTCGCCGTGGAAGGCAATCGGATCGCCTCGCTGGCGGCGTTGCGCGGATGCCCGGCGCTCATGGAGGTCTACGTCTACGACAACCCGCTGGAAGAAGGCGAAGACACCCTCGGCGCCCATGTCACCGTACACCGTAACAGGATGTTCTAGTTGCTGTGTCAAATCAAAGTAATATCGTGATGAGGAGGGGCAAGGTGCTGACCATCCTTTGGGGGCTCTCCGGCGGCGGGTTGCGCGATGCGCTCATCGATGAGTTGGCTTGCCGGGCATCCCGGGGCGGCCGCCACTTTTTGCTGGCGCCCGAACAGGATTCCCATGAACAGGAACGCGCGCTCTGCCGGCGGGCGGGCCCGGGCCTGTCCCCCCGCGTCGAGGCGCTTACCTTTGGGCGGCTGGCCGCGCGCGTGCTGTCCGAAACCGGGGGCATGGCCGCCCCCCTGCTGGACGAAGGCGGTCGCTTGCTTATGTTGCGCCGCGCGCTCCTGTTAGTGGCGGATAAGTTGCGCCTGTGGCGGGAGGCTTCCGCGCGCCCGGATTTCTGGTCGCTCCTGTTGCCTGTCGTAGACGAGTGCAAGATGTATCGGGTATCCCCCGAGACGCTGGCCCTGTCCGAGCGATCGGCCACCGGACGCGCCGAGGATGCCTTTCACGATCTGAATCTGATCCTCACCGCTTATGACAGCTTGGTGGGACAGCTCTATCTCGACCCGAGGGATCAACTCACCAGGGCGGCTGGCGCGCTGGCGGGTTCCTCCGGCGCACGGGCGAACTCCTCCGGCGCGCTGGCGGGTTCCTCCGGCACGCTGGCGAACTCCTCCTGCGTGGGCCAGGGCGTCACGTGGGCCGTATGTGGCTTCTCCCGTTTTACCGCCCAGGAGAAGGAAGTCTTGTCCGCCCTGCTGTCCGGATGCGACGAAGTGACGGTGGCGCTTATCGGATCGCCGGGCGGCGGATCGCCGGATGGCCCGGAAGACAGCCTCTTTTCCGTCCCCAGGCGCACCGCCGGTTCCTTGGCGCGTTTGGCCTCGCGGGTGGGCGCGACCGCCGTTTCCCGGGTACTGCCCGATACCGGCGGCAAAAACCCGGCTCTGGCGCATCTGTCGAAACACTTTTTGCGCATGGATGCCCCGGCTTTCCGGGGCGAGGCCGAGCGCGTGGAAACCTTTTGCCTGCCGGATGCGGCGGCCGAGTGCGCCTTTGCCGCCGCCCGCGTGCGGGCCTTGACCCGCGATTTTGGTTATCGCTACCGGGATATCTCCGTGACGGCGCGGGACTTCGGCGCCTACGCCCCGCTGTTCGAGCGGGAGGCCGCCCGTTTGGATATCCCCCTGTTTTGGGATCGCAAGGACGATATCCTGCAAAAGCCGCTGTTCGTCTTTGTGACGGCGGCGATAGACGCCGCCACCCGCGGGTTGCCCCATGACGCCTTGTTTTCCATGCTCAAAACGGGGTTGTTCGGCCTGCCGCCGGAGGCCTGCGATCGCCTGGAAAACTACGCCGGGGCGCATAACCTCAAGGGATCGGCATGGCGCGCCGCGGAAGACTGGACCCTGCCGCCTCGCGGCTTCGGGCGCCCGCCCTCCCCTGAGGACGAGGAAGATCTGCGCCGCCTCAATGATTGGCGGCGTCAGGTGGTGCGCCCGCTCCATTGCCTGCGCCGACGCGCCGCCGGAGACAAGACGGTGCGCGGGAATGCCTTGGCTGTGTACAGGTTCTTGGAGGAAATCCAAGTCCCGGAGCGGCTTGAGGCGCGTTGCCGGGAGCTTGCCGGCTTGGGCGAATTGCAATACGCCGATCAGACCAGGCAAATGTGGGACATCCTCTGCCGCGCGCTGGGGCAGTGCGTCGACCTGCTGGATGACGCGCCCGCCACGCTGTCGGAATTTGGCGACATGCTGGCGTTGCTCTTGTCCCGGGTCGATGTCGGGAGCATCCCGGTGGCGTTGGATAGGCTGTCCTGCGGCGACGCCGACCGGGTGGGCCACCGCTCGCCGCGTTGCGTCATCCTGCTGGGCGCCACGTTCATGGCGTTGCCACAGCCACCGCCCCATGCCGGTTTGCTGAACCGGGAGGAGCGGACCCTGCTCCGGAAATGCGGCGCCGAATTGGCGCCCGACGAGGACGATCACATCGCCAACGAGTGGGACATCATCTACACGGCGTTCACACTGCCCAGCGAACGTCTGATCGTCACGTGGCCCGCCACAGATACCCCCTCCTTCGCGGTGACCGAGATGCAAAAGCTGTTGCGCCTGCCCACCGCCTCCCCCGGCGCGTGGGACGCGATGGGGACCCAAGCCGCCGGCCCCTGCCTGGAATGGCTGGCGGAAAACCCGAAAGGGATGCTGGCGGACGCCATGCGTTTGGCGGTCGCGGACTTCCCGGAAATCAGCGATAGGCTGTCCGGTTTGACATCCCAGGCCCAGGACCAGGTCCAACCACAGTCCCAGCCCCCGTCCCCGTCCCAGGGTCAGGCACAAACCCCGACCTCGTCCCAGCCCCCGGCCCAACCACAATCCCGGCCCCCAGCCCCGTCCCGGCCCCCGTCCCCGTGGTCGCGCGGCCAGCTACCCGCGCGGGCGGTGGACGCCCTGTTCGGCGAAACCCGGGCACTGTCCCCTTCCCGCGTCGAAACCTTCATGCAATGCCCCTACGCCTACCTCCTCCGGTACGGATTCGGGGTAGCCCCGCGCCCCCAGGCCGCCTTTTCGGCGCCCGACCAAGGCCGCTTCACCCACTTCGTGCTGGAGAACACGTTGCGCGAGGTGGGGCGGCTGGGCGGCGTCGGGGCGGTACCCGACGACATGGCGCGCGCCATCGGACGCAAAGCGGCGCGTACCTATATCGAAGAAACACTGCAAGGCCACCGCTGGCAAACCGCCCGCACGCGCTATCTGTACAACCGGCTGGAGCAAGCGATGGACGCCGTTGTGACAAGCGTCATGGCTGAATTGCGCGGCGGCGATTTTATCCCGCTGGACCTGGAACTCCCCCTCTCCGCGGGCATCGCCGACCGGGTGGATGGCTGGCTCGACGGCGGCACGCTGTATCTTCGCGTCGTGGACTACAAAACCGGCGCGCGGCCGTTCCGGCTGGATAACGCCTACCACGGCCTGGGGCTACAAATGTTGCTCTATCTCTTTGCCCTGGAGCGCGAGGGGCCGGAGCGGTACGCCAAGCGCGGCGCGAAGGAGGTAGCCCCTGCCGGCGTCCTCTATTTGCCCGCCCGCGAGGCTTACTTGCCCATTGGCCCCGACGCCTCGGAGGAAGAGTTGCGACGCGCCAGGGAGAAAGAATGGCGGCGGAGCGGCCTTGTCTTGGACGCCCCGGCGGTCATCGAAGCCATGGAGCGGGACATTGCGGGAACTGCCGCCTTCCTCCCGGTGGAATACAAGAAGAACGCGTCCGAACTGACGGCGCGCTCGTCGGTCGCCGGCTTGGCGGACTTCGCGCGCCTGCGGCGGCATGTGGACAGGTTGCTCCGCGACATGGCCTCCTCCCTCCAAGTCGGCCGCCTGCCTGTCCGCCCCGCTGGGCGGGGCGCATGGTCGTCATGCCAGTATTGCGAATTCCTCCCGGCTTGCCAATACGACGAGTTGACCGGCGACCGCCCCCGCCTGTTGCGCGCGATGTCCAAAAAAGAGGTGTGGCGACGCTTGGAGGAGGCGGAGGAGGCGGAGGAGACGGGGCAGGCGGAACAGGCGGCGGAGGTGGAGACGGAGGAGGGAATCTTATGAGTGGGTTTTCATTGACGCCGGCCCAGCACAGGGCCGTCTATGAGCGCGGCGGCGCCATGCTGGTCTCGGCCGGCGCCGGCGCGGGCAAAACCCGCGTGCTGGTCGAACGCCTGATGGCCTGGGTGGAGGATGGCCACGATTTGAACGAGTTCTTGGTCATCACCTACACCAAGGCCGCCGCCGCCGAACTGCGCCAGCGGATATTCGACGCGCTGACACAGCGGATATCCCAGAATGCCGGCAACCGCCACCTGCACCGGCAACTGGCCAACCTCTCCACCTGCGATATCTGCACGATCCATGCCCTCTGCAAGCGGATTTTGGAGCAAAACCCGGCCTCCTGGGGGTTGCGCCCGGGCGCGCGCCTGTTGGACGAGGCCGAGCGCGGGATGATGCTGTCGAAAATCATGGAGGAACTGTTGGACGACAGCTACGGGGCCATGGCGCCCCCCTTTGCCTCCCTCGTGTCGGCGACGATGGATGCCCGGGGGGATCGGTTGCTGGTCGAGATGATCCTGGGCGTATTCGAAAAAACGCGGGGGCATCCCAACCCGGATGCTTGGATGCGCGCGCAAGCCGCGGCGTTTGCGCAGGCCGTCGGAAAGCCGGTGGCGCAAACCCCTTGGGGCGGCCTCGTGCTGGAGGATGCCCGCCGCCTGCTGGCCCACGCGCGGGCGGATCTGGAGCGGATCTACGCGGAGATCGGCGCGGCCGGACCGGTTCTTGCCGCCTATGGGCCGGCCTTCTCGGCTTATCTCCAGTGGGCGGTGCGCATGGAGGCATCCCTTTCCTGCCCCTGCGGATGGGATGACGCGCGGCAGGTGGCCGGCGATCTGCCCCAGGTGCCATTGAAGGCGGTGTACCGCTGGGAGGACAAGGCATTCCTGGCCCGATGCAAAGCGGCTCGCGATCGATTCAAGAAGCGGGCCGGGCGCGTCGCGCGCCTGCTGGAGGGATCGGAGGCGTCCCACCAAGAGGACTTCCACGCGCTTTCCCCTGTCGTGGAGGGGCTTGCCCAAGCCGTCCGTGATTTTTCCGTAAGGTTGGATCGGGAAAAGCAACGCCTCAACGCCTTCGATTTCAACGACCTGGAACATCGCGCGCTGGCCAGGCTCGCCGACGCCGATACCGACGGCGATACCAACGGCGATAGCGACGGTGAAGGCGATAGCGTCGGCGACACAAGCGGCGATAGTGTCGGCGATAGCGTCGCCGTCGCCGCCGTCGCCGGGACGGTCCCCTCCGCCCTGGCGCGACGCCTGTCCGGGCAATACACCGAGATCTTGGTGGACGAATACCAGGATATCAGCCCGATCCAGGAGCTCATCGTCCTCTTGCTATCCCGGGAGGGGAAGAACCTGATCTGGGTGGGCGACGCCCGCCAGTCGATCTACCGGTTCCGCTTGGCCGATCCGGCGTTGTTCATGGCAAAATACAGCAGTTTCCCCGACCAAGCGGCGGATGGCTTGCCCCGCCGTGTCCTGCTGGGGGAGAATTTCCGATCGCGCCCCGAGGTACTAGGCGCCGTCAACGCGCTCTTTGCCGATATCATGTCGCCGCTGGCAGGGGAGATGCCCTACACCGAGCGGGAGTATCTACATGCCGCAGGCGCCTTTCCCGGCATACCGGGCGACCATACATGCGAGTTATGGCTCCTGGATATGGAGAAGAAAACCTCGGCGCCCGGGGAGTTCGGGGAAACGGGCGAGGGGGACGAGGAGGACGAGGAAGCCCTCTCCGCCCTGCAAGCCGAGGCCGCGCTGGTGGCAGGCAGGATAGCGGGGCTTCTGCGGCAAGGGTTTTCCGTGAGCGATGGCGGCGGCGGCGATGGCGGCGGCGATAACGGTGCTAACGGCGGCGGTGGCAATAACGGCGGCGATGGCGGTGCTAACGGCGGCGGCGGTGACGATGACGGTGGCGGTGACGATGACGGTGGCAATAACGGCGGTGATGGCGGTGCTAACGGCGGCGGCGGCACCAGGCCCCTCCGCCCCGGCGACATCGCCGTCCTCATGCGCGCGCCCGCCTCGCGGGCCAGCGTCTTCGCCCGCGCGCTGGCTGACGCGGGCATCCCCTGCCGGGAGGACGGCGGCGGGGACTTTTTTACCGCGCCCGAAATCCTCACGGCTCTCGCCCTGCTACAGGTGACCGACAACCCGAGGCAAGACGTAGCCCTCCTGGCCGCCCTGCGCTGTCCCTGCTGGGACTTTGACATCGGGCGGCTGGCGTTGCTGTGCGCAGAGCATCCGGCGCCCTGCCTCATCGATACGCTGGCGGCCGCGAAAGAGGCGGGCGACACGGCGGCGGCGTCCTTTTGGGGGCGCATATCGGCTTGGCGCCTCATGGCGCCCTATCTCTCCGTCGGCGAACTGCTCACGCGCATCTACACAGAGACCGGGCTCGTGGCGTCATACGCGGCCTTGCCGGGCGGGGGTCTGCGCCGGAACAATTTGTACACCCTCTTGGCATGGGCGGGAGAGTACGACGCCGGGCGCGGCGGACGACTGTCCGGCTTTTTGTCCTGGTTTCACAGCCTGCGGGACAAGGGGGGCGGGGGCGCCCCGCCAACCTCGGGGGATATCGACGCGGTTTCCCTGATGAGCATACACCGCTCCAAGGGATTGGAATTCCCCGTGGTTGTCCTGGCCGGCGCCGCCCTGCGCTTCAACTTCGCCGACGCGAGGACGCCCATCCTGTTCCATGCCAAAACCGGCCTCGGGCTGACCCGACGCCATGCCGCGCGCATGATCGAATACCCCAGCTTGTCCCGCGTGGCGGTGGCGGGCTGTATAACCGGGGAAACGCTGTCCGAGGAGATGCGGATGCTCTATGTGGCCATGACCCGCGCCAAGGAAAAGCTCATCGTGACCGCCGCGCCGCGATCGGCGGGGAAGGCGATGTCCAAATGGATCGATATCCCGGGCGGCCAACCCTTGCCCCCGTGCTTGGTCTCCGAGGGGCTAAGCTATCTGGATTGGTTGACGATGCATCTCCGCAACCGGCCCGATTCGCGCCTGTGGCGTATGAAAATCGTCACGCCCGCGGAGCGTTGCGCGTCGCCCGCGGAGGGTTACGCGATGTCTGCGGAGGGTTGCGCGCCCGACGCCACGGACCCGCCGCCCGAGGAGAGTTTTGCGCCCGGTGCCCCGGAACCGCCGCCCGTGCGTGACGAAGCCCGCGAGGCGTCGGCGCCCGATCCATCCTTGGTGGATGAGATGGCGCGCCGCCTGGCCTACGTCTATCCCCATCAAGCGTCGGCCAACCTGCCGTCCAAGCTGACCGTGACAGCCCTTGTGGGCGACGCGCAGAGCACCCCCGCGTCATTCGTCTTCGATAGACCCCGTTTTGTGCGCGAAAAACACGCCGCGCCGACCCCCGCCGAACGGGGCACGGCGTTGCATCTGGTCATGCAATATGCCGATTGGACCCTTTGCCAAACCCGGGAAGGGGCGCAAGGGGAGGTGCGACGGCTCGCCCGCGCCGGTTTCCTAACCGAGGCCCTGGCGGACGCCGTGGATGCCGGCCTCATCGCCAACGTCTTTGCCACCCCGCTGGGGCGGCGGATGATGGTTGCCGAAACGTTGCATCGCGAATGCAAGTTCTCGCTCCTCTTGCCGGCGCCGGATCTCACAGGGCAATGCCCCGGCGAGGAGATTTTGTTGCAGGGCGTAGTGGATTGCTATTTTCGGGAAGCGGGCGGCCTTGTGATCGTGGACTTCAAGTCAGATTTCCTATTTCCCGGAAACGAGGACGCACGAGCGGCCGCGTACCGCCCCCAACTGGCGGCCTATGCCAAAGCCTTGCATGCGATTACCAAAGAACCCATACGGGAATGCGCCATCTTCTTCCTCGTCACAGGCAAGGCCGTGTCCATGCCGGGTGGATCGCCGCCGTAGGGGCGCCCGCGTCCCCGCCGTAGGGCGCGGCATCCCTGACGCGCCGGGTGGATCGCCGCCGTAGGGGCGGCATTCCCGCGTCCCCGCCGTAGGGCGCGGCATCCCTGACGCGCCGGGTGGATCGCCACCGTAACCGCGGCGGCGGGACGCACGGCGGCGCGTCCCCTACAAAACGTTGGATGACGGGGGTTGGGGTGTCGCCGTAGGGACGGCATTCCCGCGTCCCCACCGTAGGGCGCGGCATCCCTGACGCGCCGGGTGGTTCGCCGCCGTAGGGGCGGCGGCGGGACGCGCGGGGGCGCGTCCCCTACAAAACGTTGGATGACGGGGGTTGGGGTGTCGCCGATCGGGACGGCGGCGGGACGCGCGGGGGCGCGTCCCCTACAAAACGTTGGATGACGGGGGTTGGGGTGTCGCCGTAGGGGCGGCATTCCCGCGTCCCCACCGTAGGGGCGGCGGCGGGACGCGCGGGGTGGATCGCCGCCGTAACCGCGGCGGCGGCGGGACGCGCGGCGGCGCGTCCCAAAACGTTGGATGACGGGGGTTGGGGTGTCGCCGATCGGGGCGGCATTCCCGCGTCCCCTACAGGCCCAATTGCCCCATCAGGGCTTCGAACCCCTCCCTGTCGAACAGCGCGCCCAGCACCTCGAGCAGGCCGTTCGCCGTCAGCCGCTCGGGCAAATCCAGGCAGTCGAGGAGCAGGCTCCGGCGCGCGGCGCAACCCGGCGTGCCGCTCAAGCCATAGTGCATCAGGTCGGCCTTGGTCAGCCAAGCCCCCCGGGCCGCCCCGGGGTCGGCGAAGGAGACGCCCGCCTGGCGCAACGCCTCGACCAGTACATCCGGTGGCATCCCCTCCACGCCCAGTTTGCCCTCCTTGCCCGGCGAAACCTTGCGTCGCTCCTTGCCATAGCGGTCGGGGATATAGGCATGTTTGATGTCCTCCCCGGGCAGGATGCCCTTGAGGTGGTTCCGGATCAAGAAACCGGCGCCGTCCCCGTCGGTCAAAATCACGAGCCCGCGTTCTTTGGCCAAACGGCGCAGGAGTTTCTTTTTTTGTGCGTCTTTGAACACGCCAAACCCGCCGGTGGCGATCACAAAGGCATCCACCGCCTGCAACAGCGTGTTCTTGTCGTAGACCCCCTCCACGACGACGACCTCGCGGATCCTGGGCTTCAAACGTAAACGTCCTCCTCCAGTTTGGCCACGATCCACTCCAGCACGCGCCCCCGGTCGCCCCGGCCGGATT
>Ga0123353_10007891_pt1 | contig 14460 bp, 15 predicted proteins | sample TergutLab28metaG_3_FD_92763 | JGI IMG/M metagenome (GOLD analysis project Ga0123353, IMG submission 92763) | Labiotermes labralis P3 segment gut microbial communities from Petit-Saut dam, French Guiana - Lab288 P3 | ecosystem: Host-associated > Arthropoda: Insects > Digestive system > Gut ... | reverse complement strand
TGCCAGCGCCTTGCCGTAATACTTGCGCTGAGCTGCCCTTACCATGATGATCTCTCCTTTATCTCTTTCAGCGCCCTGTCCCTCTCGTCGGGTTTGCACGAACGCCCGTGGAAGTCCGGGTTGTTCTCCATGAACGACACACCTTTCCCTTTCACGGTGTTCATTATCACAGCCGTCGGTGATGAGGACGTTCGCTCACATGCCTTGATTATCTGCTTCACGTTGTGGCCGTCTATCGTCATCGTCCTGAATCCGAACGCCTTGAGCTTCGCCTCCAACGGCTCTATCGACAATGTATCCTCGGTCTTGCCCATTATCTGCAGACGGTTGCGGTCCACGAATATCGTCAAATTGTTAAGTTTGTAATGAGAGGCGAGCATCATCGCCTCCCAGTTCTGGCCGCTCTGAAGCTCGCCGTCGCCCATCAGGCAGTACACCCTGGTGTCCTTCTTGTCAAGTTTCGCCGCAAGCGAAAGACCGCAGGCCATGCTCAGTCCCTGTCCAAGGGAGCCGGTTGACACCTCTATACCGGGAAGCTTTCCCCTGGCCGGATGTCCTTGTAATCTGGACCCGAGCTTTCTCAGCGTGAGAAGTTCCTCCACGGGGAAATAACCTGACTCGGCGAGCGCCGCATACAGCGCGGGCGCGACGTGCCCTTTGGACAACACGAACTTATCCCTCCCCGGCCATTCCGGGTCCTCCGGGTCGTGGCGCAGCACCTTGAAGTACAGCACCGAGAACAGCTCTGCGGCCGACAGGGAACCTCCCGGGTGGCCAGAGCCGGCTTCGAACGTCATCTCTATGACGTGCATCCGTATCTTGTCGGCCATTCTCTTGAGTTCTTTTGCGTCCAAACCGTTCGCCGTCCCCATGTGTACCATCTCAGTCATTCTCTATCCTGGGAGCAAGCAGATAGCCGACGGTGCCGTTACCGTCCGCGAAACTGAAGCTCAGTTTGACAGGATAGTCATTTCCCAGTGATATCCTGACGACGGTGTCGGAGGGTATCGCCTTCACGAGATTGGAGAAATAGTCCAGAGGGAACAGGCTCCTGACCTTTGACGATGCCGTTATGCCTGAGAGCTTCGTTTTGTCGAGCTTAAGGGACACCGAATCCGTGTCACCTTCGCAGAACAGTTCGAACGACTCCTCATCGGCGCTCAGCGCTATGTGGTCCGATACCGATTCCGCCGCCTTCATTCCTCTCTGCAGTTCCGACACCGCGACATCGACCGTCACCGGAAGCGACAACTGCGGCACCTTGGGGTCGCTCATGCCTGATGTGTCGACCAGGTTCATCCGCCTCGTGATGTTACCGACCTTCATTATCAGTCTTCCCTGCGTCTCGTCCTGCTCCATCGCAATTACGTCGCCGGAGCCGGCCAGTTTGAGCATCTCCTTCATCTTATCGAGGTCTACGCCCATCTCAGCATCGTCTGCCGAGAACGATTCGAACGCACCCTTGGATATCGTAAGGTCCACCATCGCCACATGCGCCGGATCGACCGCTTTGAGGTTCACCCCGTCCCCGCTTATGCTGAACTTGGCCTCGTCCACCAATGTTGAAATAACGTTGACGAGACCTTTGAGGGTATCAGATTTTATCTCCGCTTTGAACATTTTCTCTCCTCCTCGCTGATTGTCCTGAAAGATATTAGTACTCTCTCCAAGAGTGGTTGCATTTACAGCATCGGTATATTCTCGTCTCGGGTTCATCCGCAGCGCGTGTTTGCCTCAGGACGAAGTATGCCTCTCTGTTACCGCATTCTGAACAGAGTATCTTCGTCTTCGGCAGCGTTGCGGACGTTTCCGATATTATCATCGTCTCCTTGACGTTGGAGTCAGTGGTGAAATGCTGCGTCTTGTCGACAGACCTCGTCTCGCCGCATTTATTACACACATACTGCCCGTCTTTGGGGAACATCATCGATCCGCACGAACAGAACAAATTGATCAGCCTCTCAACCTGCACCTTGTTCTATGTATAAAAACTAGCAGGCATGTGCGCTGGCGCCTGCGCTTTACCTTTCCTAGAGAAGACGGACGGTGTATGTGGTGCGCGGAACGTGCCCGCGTGCATGTGAGATGTCACAAAAACCTGTCCGCCGCCGGCGGACCGGGGTGCGGTCATGCGCCTATGGCCGTACTCAAACGTATTCCAGGTCCTCTTTGGAGTTGCCGTGCCTGACCCTCTCCCTCTCGGGATCGTTCTTCTCCGCCCTGTGTATAAGACCTGCGAACGGGCTCTCACGCTGCTCCGCCTCCTGTGCGGCAGGTGTCGCGTCCGCCGCCGGCAGCGCGACCGGTTCCTCTCTCGCGGCCGGTTTTCTCACAAGTGTCTTGTGAACGGTCACTATCTTCTGCTCGGGGACCTTCGACCGCTGTATCGACAGCCGGTCGTCGAAATTCTCGAATCCGAGCTTCTTCCCTTGAACATATGCCGCCAGCGACCTGGGCATGAACGTCCTTCCCGTGTCCTTCGGGGCGCCGCGGGCGACCTCTTTTGCATGTTGATCAGCTATCACACCGCCGATGAGACCGAACACCACCGTTATGATGTAGATGTTCACCTTCATCGACGTGGTGCCACCGAAGAACGCGAAGAACGCCTGCATGTACCATAATATCCCTGCCAGCAGCCATCCGAGGAGCGGGAAGTCCATGCCTATCGCCTCTACCAGCTCCCTCGGTTCGGAGTTCAGGAAGTTCAGACCGCCTATTATCCCGGAGCTTATGATCGTCATCAGTCCTATCAGCACCAGTACTGATGCCAGAGTTGCCACCATACCTCTTGCGGGAGTGCCTGCCTTACGGCCGCCGACGTAACCGGCGAGTGCCTGGCCCACGATCGGGATCCACCAGAGGAGCATCGATATGAGCAGCGTGTAGCGTATCGCTGAGAATATGTTGCTGATCACGCATTCCTTCTTATCCTTGGTGCAGACCTCCACCTTCCTCTTGCCGAGGAACGACAGGAAGCCTGCGCCGTCCTCTGTATTCTTACCCACGCGCATCCCTTGTTTGTCAGACAGACGGCTGACAGGTTCGCATTGAGGTACCGTGTATATAACGATTTCTTGAAAAACCGGGTGTTCTGTGAATTTTGCGGACGATCCCGTCGAAACATAAATTAAATATACTCGCCGGCGATTGGCACGATATAGAGGTGCGCGCATAGCGCGGACGACCGTCTGCGCCCGAGGCACCGTATACCTGTCCAAAGAGGTCACCAGACCTCTTTTCACAAAGTCCTTCAATGAAGGCGCGACATAAAACAAATAGGTGATAATCAATGGAAATGAAATTCAGGTTCCTGGGCGGAGCGGACGCCATAGGCCGCATGGGAATGACCGTCGAAGGTAATGGGATAACGTCGTTATTCGAGTACGGCATGAGTCCCACGAAGCCTCCGGAGTATCCGCTGGAATGCCCGCGTACGGACCACGTCTTCTTGACGCACTGTCATCTGGATCATTGTGGGATGGTCCCAAGGGTCTGCGGCCGTGACAACTGCGAACTGTTCACGACGCCGCTGACCGCAGAGGTCAGCGAGATAATGATGAACGACAGCCTCAAGATAGCGAAGGCGGAGAATTACCCGCTGCCGTACACTAAAGGCGACATAGACAGGACGATGAGGAACGTCGTCCCGCTGACGTTCGGCGATACGATCGAGCTGGACGGCATCGACATCACGCTGCACTCGGCCGGCCACGTGCCCGGCGCGGCGATGTTCGAACTCGCCGGCGACAGCACCACACTTTACTCCGGGGACATCCATACCATAGCCACCAGGCTCGTCGGGCCCGCACGGGCCGTTGACTGTGAGAATCTGTTCGTCGAAGGTACGTACGGAGGTCGTCTTCACACTCCTAGGAAGGACGCAGAGCGTGCATTCCTGAACAAGGTGGCGGAGGTCACCGACAGAGGAGGACGCGTATTGGTCCCGTGCTTCGCGACCGGAAGGACGCAAGAAGTAATGTTGCTTCTCAGGAACTCCGGATACGACATGTGGGTGGACGGCATGGGACGTTCGGTCACGAGGTCGTATATGAACTATCCCGAGTACCTTCTGGACTACAAGAAGTTCAAGGCTGCGAAGAGGGTGTTCCAGGAAGTGAAGACGCCCACCATGAGGTCGCAGTCGGTAAGGGGCGAGGTCATCGTCACGACGGGCGGTATGATGGACGGCGGTCCGGTGCTCGGTTATTTGAGGGAGTTGGGCAACAACCCGAAGAACGCCGTCCTGATAGTCGGATACCAAGCGGAGGGCACCAACGGAAGGATGCTTCTGGAGAACGGGTGCGTGATGATGGACGGCATTCCGATGAAGATAGAGTGCGAAGTTCACAAATACGATTTCTCGGCGCACGCCGATCATGACCAGATACTGAACTTCGTTCGCGAGTGCGATCCGAAGAATGTCATCATAATGCACTCGGAGACGCGTGAGTTCTTCGAGAACGACCTGAAGGGCGACTATAACGTCATACTTCCGAAGCTCGGCGAGGCGTTCACACTGGACGTATGACCATGGAACACTTGGAACGGTTTCTGGAGGAGGACATCGGCTACGGTGACGTGACGACCGACCTCTTGGTACCGGATATCGACGGCACCGCATCGATAATGTGCGAGAACGATGCTGTAATAGCTGGGCTAGAGGAAGCGATGACAATATTCGAGCAGTGTGACGTCTCCTGCGAACCTCACGTCAGCGACGGCGACCGTGTCAACGCGGGGACAAAGGTCATGAGCCTCTCCGGGCCGCTTCGGAACATAATAACGCTGGAGAGGACCGCGCTGAACCTCATGATGAGAATGAGCGGCATCGCGACGGCGACGAATGATATCCTAGGGGAATGCAGAAAGGTCAACAGGAACATCAGGATAGCCGGCACAAGGAAGACCACTCCCGGCTTCAGGATGTTCGAGAAGAAATCGATATTATTGGGCGGAGGGGACCCTCACAGGTACGGTCTGGGCGATATGATATTGGTAAAGGACAATCATATCAGGGCGGCCGGTGGGATGAAGAACGTGGTCGAACTTCTGAAGGGCGCGCCGTTCACAAAGAAGATAGAGATCGAGGTCGAGAACGTCGGCGACGCTGTGATAGCGGCGCCGGCGGCGGATGTGATCATGATCGATAATGCCGGACCGGCGAAGGCCGAGGAGATCGCGGACGCCGTTCGAAAGATCGGGGACGTCCTGATAGAAGTGTCGGGGAACATAACGCCGGAGAATGCCGCGGGATACGCTGGATTCGCAGACATAATCTCGATGGGGTCGCTTACCCATTCCGTCCGTTCCGTGCATTTCTCGCTGAACGTGGATTGATCACTTCGTCCGGTGGTAGCGGTGCGTGTCCGCCTGCCATCCCATGCCCGACGCGACCAATTCCGTTATGTGGAGTGTGGTCTGCCTGCCGACCATGTCGAACTGCAGGAAACAGAACGGACATGACGTCACGACCGCGAATGCTCCCGCATTTTTCGCGGAAGATATGGATTCGTGCATCACGCTCTTTTCAAGTTCTGGATCCACACCAGCGAGTCCGCCGCCGCAGCAGAGGTTTTCCCTGAGTTGTATCGGGTTTCCTCCCGCTGCTCTCACTATATCGGACATCATGTCTGACGCTGACAGACCTTTCATCTTACATGCGGCCTCGCAATGACATCCCGGGAACACAGCGAGACCGAAATCTATCTCGGCGACCATGTTCTTCTTTATCTCATCGAGCCTGCTGTGCAGGAACTCGAGGATACCGACCACTTCCGTAACGTTGATGTCACGGCCGATCTCTTTCATCACGTCCCTCACGGAATCCCGTCCCTTATCGGTGGACAGTTCCGCACCGGCCTCCGACAGTGACATGCTGCAGCCGTCACATATGGTCAGTATCTTCCTTTCTGACGCAATGGAATGTAACCTTGCGCCCACCGCCCTCCATGTGTCGGGACCGAGTGACCTGAGGCCGACCGGTTCCATGCAGCATGTGAACCCTTCCATGTCGTCGACGTTCACGTTAAGTTTTTCGAATATGAATCTTGCCGCCGCCTCCAGGAACGGAAGTCTCGACTGGACCAGGCAGCCCGGGTAAAGGACGAACTCATTCATGGAGGAACCCCGTCCTTGACATTATTATCCTCAGTTCGTTTATCGCTGCGGCATCCTCTTTTATGTCGTTCAATCCTAATTCCTCTCTCTTCTGTCTGACCTTGTCGTTCACCGGGAACGTGCGGCCGCATTCCGTCAGCGTGTCGGATGCCATCTTGAATCTCTTGGGCGGCTCACCGGACGATACGGAATCGTATCTCATGGCGCGTATGGCACCGGTAACGTCCAACCCCTCCGGGCACGCCATGGTGCAACGATGGCACATGAGGCACTTCCACACAGCGGATCGCAATTCGGGCATGTCCGACGACGGATCGGCGGTAAGCATCGAGAACAGGACCGACTCCGGGTATATGCCGCCGTTGCGGCCGCTCGGACATACGGAATCGCATATGCCGCACCTTACGCACGAACGAAGCGAATACTCAGAAACGATGTCCCCTACGGTCCTGACCATGCCGGTATTAACAACGTCCGATTTATGAATCTTCGCATATGGGTGCACATCAGGAACAAAGGATTAATCCTTCCGATGCGTTCCGGGACCCATGAGGATAGAGGATTACGAGTGCCAGTTCTGCGGAAGGACCGCGGTCAACTTTGTTTTCGCTGCGTTCGTCTGCGACTCTGAGGAATGTATAGAGAATGCAAGAAAGGAAAGGGGCGGCCCCGGAGGGCACATGAAGAGGAAGGCCCAAGGCATTCCAATATTGCCGGATGACATCAGTGACGGAACACGCGGCAACCGGTGAACACCATCGCCATCCCGTGCTCGTCGGCGGCGTCGATCGCTTCCTGGTCCCTTATGGACCCGCCCGGCTGTATAATTGCCGTCACACCTGCCTTCGCAGCCTCGTCCACGCCGTCGCGGAACGGGAAGAAGGCATCGGACGCCATCACGCTTCCCTTGGTACCCTCCCCTCCCTTCACACGGGCGATCATCGCCGAATCGACACGACTCATCTGGCCCGCACCGATCCCCACTGCACGCTCACCCTTCACATAGACGACGGCGTTCGATGTCACGTGCTTCGCCAGCTTCCATGCGAACCCGAGTGCCTTCAGCTCCTCGTCCGTCGGTTTGCGCTTCGTCACCACCGTCAGTTTATCGGGATCGATGGCCACATCCTCGTCCGTCTGCACAAGGTATCCGCCGTACACCTTCTTCAGTTTGTCCTCTCTGATCCTGTGCGCCGGCCCTATCGGCGAGTTCGTCCTGAGGAGACGGATGTTCTTCTTCTTCATCAGTATCTCCAGTGCTTCGTTTTCGAAGTCCGGTGCTATGACCGCTTCCACGAAGTATTTCGCTATCTCCTCGGCTGTACGAGCGTCGCACTCTCTGTTCAGACATATCACACAACCGAACGCCGACAGCGGGTCCACCGCATACGCTGTCACGAACGCATCATATATCGTGTCCGCCGACGCCAGACCGCACGGATTCGTGTGTTTCATAATGGCCGCCGTTGGCCTTTCAAAATCCATCGCGATGTCGAGCGATTTATCGAGATCGAGTATGTTGTTGAATGACAGTTCCTTTCCGTGGAGTTGCTCTGATCTCGCAACTGTCGTTCCGAGCGTGAACGGATCGGAATAGAAGGCCGCCTTCTGGTTCGGGTTCTCCCCGTACCTGAGGTCCATCACCTTCTCGGACGGCATCGGGATCGAGTTCGGGAAACCTTCACAGAATCTTGATGCCATTATCTTGGACACCATCGCGTCATAGTTGGCGGTGGCCAGGAACGCCTCCGCCATTAGCTTGGCCAGAAGGTCCTTGCCTATGCTGCCGTTGTCCTTAAGTTGTGCGATCACTTCCTCGTATTGAGCGGAATTTGTGATCACCGCCACCGACTCGTAGTTCTTGGCGGCGGCGCGTATCATGCTCGGGCCGCCTATGTCTATGTTCTCCACTATCTCATGGAACTCCGAACCTTTCAGGACCGTCTCCTTGAACGGGTACAGATTGACGACGACCATGTCTATCTGATCGATACCCATCTCGGAGATCTTTGACATATGCTCTTTGAGATCCCTTCTTGCCAATATGCCTGCATGTATCATCGGATGGAGCGTCTTCACACGGCCGTCCAGCATCTCCGGGAATCCCGTTACCTCGGAGACCTCCTTTACCTTCAGTCCGTTCTCCTTCAGCAGCTTGTATGTTCCGCCGGTGGAGATTATCTCCACGTTCATTGTCTCAAGCTCTTTTGCGAACTCAAGTATGCCTTTTTTGTCGGATACGCTGATAAGTGCTCTCTTGATCGTCGCCAGTTGACCTTCCCCCACAGAAACGCGCACGAGAGATGTCGTGCATCCACTGTATAGAGATGACCATAATAAACTCTACTCTATGTGTTCGGGGAACGAAGCGTAAATATATGCGGAGTTCATCACGCAGGACAGTGCCGAGGTAATCTAGTCCGGTAAGGTGGCGGTCTCGAAAACCGCTGGCGACAACGCCTCGGGAGTTCAAATCTCCTCCTCGGCGCCATTGTTCTAAAAAAGTTGTGAGCAAACGGTTTATTACCGCATGCGGATGCAGGTCCGATCGTAATGCAACTGATTGACTTTATCGACGCATGTAACATCGGCACCAAGAACGACACCGATGTATTCGTGCTGTTCTGCTATTACCTTATGAAAGAGAACGGCAGTGTATCGTTCTCCGCCAAGAAGATGCTCCACATGTACGGCGATATCGGTCTTGCTGCGCCGGATGCGGCCGTGCTGAAGAAGGATGCGGCTCTGTGTGGGTCGTTCCGCCCGTTCGGCATAGAGGGCACGCTGAGATTCACCAAGGATGCTATGAGATCGCTGGAGAAGTCCTACGGGCACCTCTGGACCGGTGTGGCCGCGCCGAAGGCCGCGGCGGTCTCGGCATCCGTTACCGTAAGGATCGCGGATTTTGTCGATGCCCACGGTATGACGTCGAGAACGGACACCGAGAATCTGGAACTTCTGTGCTATTACGTCACCAAGGAGAAGAGAGGTAAACCGTTCCACATCAGAAGTGTCCTCGACATGTATGATAACGCTGAACTCGATGTATCGGACAGGGCGGCATTGGAAAAATATGCGAAGAAACACCCTTCGTTCAGGACGACAGGACTGGACGGTAGCATGGAGTTCGTTCCGACCGCGTTCGCGCGTCTGGATGCTTTGCACGGAAAGATGTGGATGGACGCCGATGAGAGACCTAAGGGTTCAACCCCGGACGGATGTGAGATCATCGATATGAACAGGTTCGGCGGTAAGCGCGATGGGTTCGATAAACTCATAGCCCAGATAAACTCCTCGTACAGGAACGAGGAGTTCGACTCATGCGCACTGGTAATGAGAAGACTGCTCGAGGCGGCGCTGATATCTTCGTTCCGAGCGGCCGGGGCGGACGGCGATATCAAGAGTGACGGCAGATATATCGAACTCGCGGACCTTGTGCGCAAGGCCGTCGGGACGGATGCCATGGCGGATATCGCCAATGATCTGATAGCTGTGTCCGTGATAGGCGATTACTCCGGAAAGGGAGAAATGTACACATTCGGAGCCAATGATATTAATTCGGTCAGAATAGCGTACAGGAACGTGTTGGATGCATTGATATAACCACAGAACGCCTTTGTTTGAACGCTGAAAATAGTCCCAATATACGTTGTTTTTTGTGGAGAGGCTTTTATAGAGCGACCTGCATTCATACATATGGATGAAAAACCGACGACAGTATGGGCAATAATCCTTATAGTGTTGGCTGTGGGCCTCTACTATCTTCTATATGAAGGTTTGTGGGCAGTGATACAGTTCAACAGTGCAGGTGCGGGTGATCTTGGAATAGCCGTGGGAATCATTCCGATAGTTCTCGGAGTACTGACGCTGCTCGTGGCGTTCATGGTGTATGGTCGCAACGGAAAAACGTTCCTGACCATATTGCTGGTGCTCGCGATACTGGGTAACCTAATCATGATCCTGATGCTCTTCGCAGCCAAGGGAATAGCAGAGGACCTCATCGGGGAGACCATCTCCATCGCGACGTTCGTTGTGATATACGGCGCACAGCTGGTGCTGGCGATAGTGGTCTTCATGCTCCTGCAGAGACAAGAAGTAAGGACATACTTCAAGAGTTAAACCGATTAGGCACGGAACTCCGTGCCATTTCTCCATTTTTATTTTCCCGAAACGATATGCTCTTCCCAGCATTATCTCGTGCAATTATTGTATCAAAAGCGGCGTAGATACTCACCTCAATACAGACTGGCAAGTATGGACGAAGTAATGATCGAACGTCGCGATACCGTCATTTTTTGAAGAAACTTTTCTGTTTCTTGGATGAACCGGCCTTGTCATCAAGCTTTCTGAGGTGTTCCTTCTCTTCCTCGGAGACCTTTGTCGGTACTTCTATCCTCACGCGCAGGAAGAGGTCGCCTCTCTGTGTTCCTCTGAACTTCGGTAATCCTTTACCAGGTATCCTGAGTACGGCACCCACCTGAGTGCCTGCCGGGATCGTCACCTTTGCGGTCTCCCCTTCCAGCGTGGTCGTCTCCTCCGTCCCTCCCAGGACGAGTCTCGGATACGTCGTGATGATGTCAGACCATAGGTTGATACCTTCCCGTTCGAATCTTTTGTCGTTCCTGACATGGATCATCACGAAGAGATCTCCGGGCGGGCCGCCGTTGTATCCGGCATCCCCCTCGCCCTGTATGCGCAATCTGGTACCGTCTTCAACACCTTTCGGTATCGACACGCTGACCGTGCTGCTCTTTGATATGCGGCCGGAACCGCGGCATTTAGGGCAGCGTTCCTTGTACGTTCTTCCGGAACCTTCGCACTTCGGACAGTCAGAGACGGACGCCATACGTCCGAACATTGTGTTCCTGACGACCTGTACCTGACCGCTGCCGCCGCAGTCCGCGCATGTCTCCGTTCTGCCGTCCTTGCCTCCGGTCCCGGTGCAGTCGGAGCACACGGACGTTCTTGGTACGTGTATCTCCTCCGTGCGGCCGGTTAACACTTCGTTCAGCGTCATATGAACGTCGTACCTGAGCGATTCGCCCTGTGCCGGCGCGTTCCTCTGCCTTCTGCCGCCGCCGAAGAACATATCGAATATGCTTCCTCCGGACCCGCCGAATATGTCCCTTATGTCGTCGAAGTGCGTGAAGTCCTCCCAAGAGAAACCGCCTCCCCTGAACTGCTGGTTCACGCCGGCGTGGCCGTACTGATCGTACGTTTTTCTTTTGCTCTCGTCCGAGAGCACCTCGTACGCCTCCGAGATCTCCTTGAACTTCTCCTCCGCCACCTCTTTGGGATCATTGGAGACGTCCGGGTGATTCTCCCTCGCCAGCCTTCGGTAGGCCTTCTTGATGTCTTCCTTCGGCGCGTCCTTGCTCACGCCCAGTATCTCATAGTAGTCTCTTGGCATCACTCATCGTCCACTATCTTGTAGTCGGCGTCGACGAAGTCGCCGTCGGCCTTCTTGCCTTTGCGCTTTTCGTCTTCCTCGTCGTGGCCGCATTCGGGACCACACTCCTGGTATATCTTCTTGGATATCGGTTCCATCGATCTGAAGAGTGCTTCCATCTTGGACTTTATCTGAGCGGCGTCGCCGGATGAGCGGGCAGCCTCAAGATCGGATATCGCCGCCTCCACCTTTGCCCTCTCCTCGTTGTTCACCTTCTCTCCAAGCTCGTCCAATGATTTTCTGACCGTGTATATCGCCGTCTCCGACTGGTTGAGCTGTTCGATGGTCTCACGTTTTGCCTTGTCGGCGTCCGCATACTTGGCGGCCTCGTTGACCATCGCGTCTATCTCGTCCTTGTTCAGTTTGTTCGATGACATTATCGTGATCTTCTGCTCCTTACCGGTCCCCTGGTCCTTGGCTGACACGTTGATTATACCGTTCGCATCTATGTCGAACGTCACCTCTATCTTCGGTATTCCGCGCGGAGCCGGTGGTATACCGTCCAAATTGAATTTTCCGAGCGATGTGTTGTCAGTCGCCATGTCCCTCTCCCCCTGGACCACGTGGATCTCCACGGACGCCTGGTTGTCCGCCGCCGTCGAGAACACCTGCGACTTCTTCGTCGGTATCGTGGTGTTGCGGTCTATCAGCTTCGTGGATATACCGCCGAGCGTCTCTATGCCCAGCGACAGCGGCGTCACATCCAGCAGAAGGACGTCCTTGACCTCTCCCGACAGCACGGCACCCTGCACGGACGCGCCCATGGACACGCACTCCATCGGGTCTATGCCGCGCTGTATCTTGGAGCCGACCATGTCCTCGATGAAGTTCTGCACTATCGGCATCCTCGTCGGGCCGCCGACCATGATTATCTTGTTTATCTGATCCTTACCGAGCTTCGCGTCCCTCATCGCTGTTTCGACGGGGCCTTTGCACTTGCTGACTATCGGTGAGATGAGTTCCTCAAGCTTCGCCCTTGTCAGTGTCTGGATCAGATGTTTCGGACCTGCCGCGTCCGAGCTTATGAACGGCAGGTTGATCTCGGTCTGCATCGTCGTCGATAGTTCTATCTTAGCCTTCTCGCACGCCTCGCGCACCCTCCAGAAGGCCATGCTGTCGTTCGACAGGTCTATGCCCTCGCGCTTCTGGAACTCCTTGAGCACGTACGATGTGAGTATCTCATCCATGTCCGACCCGCCGAGCTTGGTGTCGCCGCTTGTTGATATGACCTCGAACACACCGTCGCTGAACTCCATTATCGTCACGTCCAGCGTCCCGCCTCCCAGGTCGAATACCAATATCTTCTGTTCCGAGCCGCTCTTGTCCAGACCGTACGCCAGAGCGGCCGCGGTCGGTTCGTTTATTATCCTGACTACTTCCAATCCGGCTATTGCACCGGCATCCTTCGTCGCCTGACGCTGGTTGTCGTTGAAGTACGCGGGAACCGTTATCACTGCCTTCGATATCGTCTCGCCGAGATATGACTCCGCGTCACGTTTCACTTTTTGTAATATGAACGCCGATATCTGCTGCGGCGTGTAATCCTTACCGTACACGGTGACCGTGTCGTTCGTTCCCATCTTCCTCTTTATGTTCTTTATCGTTCCGTTCGGGTTCGTGACGGCCTGTCTCCTTGCCGGTTCTCCGACCAGCAGTTGGCCGTCCGATGTGAATGCCACGTATGACGGGAAAGCCTTTCCGCCTACGCTGGTTCCTTCTGCGCTGGGGATCATCGTCGGTCTGCCGGCCTCCATGATAGAGGCGGCCGAGTTGCTCGTTCCCAGATCTATTCCTATGATTCTTGACATTTCCGCTCACCTTCTTCCGTTTGTTTTCTTGTGACCTTTACTTTCGCATATCTCAGCACGCGGTCCCCTATCCGGTATCCTTTCTGGAACACTTCGATTATGTCGCCGTCGTTCTCCCCCGGCTCGGCGCAGAGCGCCTCATGCACGGACGGGTCGAATTTTCCGTCGGCGGATATCTCCGTCAGTCCCTTGGACGCCAGGAGTCTCATCAGATTCTGGAGTACCGCATTCACGCCTATCGCGAGATCACTGTCCTTCGGCGCGTGTGACAGTGCGCGTTCGAGATCGTCAACTATTCCGAGCATCTCGGACACCATCGATTCCGACGCGTACCTTCTGATCTCTTCGTTCTCCCGCTGCGCTCTCTTCTTGTAGTTATCGAAGTCCGCCTGTATCCTGACGGCGATGTCCATGTTCTCCGCCGCCTTCTTCTCGGCATCCGCCGCCCTTACCTCGGCGTCCGCCGGGGCATCAGACTTATCAGTCATACAGTTCACCTTCGTTAGTTGGGATATAAATTAAAGAAGGGGTTGCCCCCGTTTTATTCAGTCGTCCATGTCCATTCCGCCGGGCGGCATTCCTCCCGGAGGACCTGAGGGCATCGGCATGCCGCGTGCGGCGATGACATCGTCGATCCTGAGGATCATCACTGCGGCATCGGTGGCCGAGTTGATGGCCTGTTTACCGATCCTGTACGGTTCGATGACATCGAGTTTCATCATGTCCTCGACCTTGCCCGTGAACGGGTTCAGACCGGCGTGCTTCTTGCCTGCCTTGTGCTGCTTCCTCATCTCTATGAGCATGTCTATCGGGTCGAGACCCGCGTTCTCCGCCAGCGTCGTCGGGATTATCTCCATGGCGGACGCGAAGGCATCTATCGCTATCTGTTCCCTTCCTCCGACCGAGGCAGCGTACTCCCTGAGCCTCATTGCAAGCTCAACTGCAGTGGAACCGCCGCCGGTGACCATCATGCCATCCTCTATCGCTACTTTGACAACGCTCCATGCGTCGATGAGCGATCTCTCGATCTCGTCGATCACGTGTTTCGTTCCGCCCTTGATCAGTATGGAGACCGCTTTCGTG
>Ga0123353_10007890_pt1 | contig 14460 bp, 15 predicted proteins | sample TergutLab28metaG_3_FD_92763 | JGI IMG/M metagenome (GOLD analysis project Ga0123353, IMG submission 92763) | Labiotermes labralis P3 segment gut microbial communities from Petit-Saut dam, French Guiana - Lab288 P3 | ecosystem: Host-associated > Arthropoda: Insects > Digestive system > Gut ... | reverse complement strand
TTCCGTTCGCAGGCCGAAAAACATGAGTTGTCCGTCCTTTACGAAGAAAAAATCCGGCGCATGGGCAACGCTGGGCGCAACGGCGGCGAGTACTACACCCCGCGCCCGCTGATCCGCGCAATGATCCGGGTGATCCAGCCCAGAATCGGCGAGCGCATCTACGACGGCGCGTGCGGTTCGGCGGGCTTCCTCTGCGAAGCCCTGGACGCTCTCTCTTCCCAGGGAAAGCTGAGCACGACAGACCTCAAGACCTTGCAGGAGCGCACCTTCTACGGCAAGGAGAAGAAGAGCCTCGCCTACGTGATCGCGATCATGAACATGATCCTGCACGGCATCGAAGCCCCCAACATCCGGCACACCAACACGCTGGCCGAAAACCTCGCCGACATCCAGGAAAAAGACCGCTTCGACATCATCCTCGCCAATCCGCCCTTTGGCGGCAAGGAGCGCCCCGAAATACAGCAGAACTTCCCGATCCGCACTGGCGAGACGGCTTTCCTGTTCCTGCAACACTTCATCAAGATGTTGAAGGCCGGTGGGCGTGCCGCCATCGTCATCAAGAACACCTTTTTGAGCAATTCCGACAACGCAGCAAGCAGCCTGAGAAAGCTCCTGCTGGAGAGTTGCAAGCTGCACACGATTCTGGATTGCCCCGGCGGCACGTTTCAGGGCGCGGGGGTGAAAACCGTCGTCCTCTTCTTCGAGAAAGGCGCGCCGACGCGCAAAATCTGGTACTACCAGCTAGACCCTGGCCGCAGTCTTGGCAAGACCAACCCCTTGAACGATGACGACCTCGCCGGGTTTGTCGAACTGCAAAAAAGCTTTGCCGATTCGGAAAACAGTTGGCGCGTGGATGTAGCGGGCATTGAGGCCACGGGCTACGACCTCTCGGTAAAGAACCCGAACAACGGCGAGGACATCACCCCCCGCAAGCCGCAGGAAATCCTTGATGAAATTGCTGCGCTGGATGGGGAGAGTGCGGAGGTGTTGGAGAGGATTGGGGGGATGGTGTGAGGGAGGGGTGGGCGATAAAAGCCTTGGGTGAAGTATGTGATGTCATAGGAGGCGGGACGCCTTCCAAAGACAATGCAAACTTCTATACGGGCGATATACCTTGGGCAACAGTTCGGGATATGCGTTCGGATGTAATTACCCAGACCGAATTCAAGATTACAAAAGCTGCCGTTGCAAGTAGTGCCACCAACGTCATTCCATGCGGCAACGTAGTAATTGCTACTCGTGTTGGCTTGGGTAAGGTCTGCCTACTGAAGCAGGACACTGCAATCAATCAGGATTTACGTGGGATTATTCCCAAGGATTGCAAGATTCTTTATGTGCGTTATCTGTTTTGGTGGTTAAAAAGTATCGCAGATTTGATTATTGCTGAAGGTACAGGGGCTACTGTTCAGGGTGTAAAGCTACCGTTCATAAAGTCGCTGAAGATCCCTCTTCCGCATCTCCCCGAACAACAACGCATCGTCGCCATCCTCGATGAAGCCTTTTCCGGCATCGCCACCGTCCGCGCCAACACCGAGCGGAACCTTCAGAACGCCCGTGCGCTTTTTGAGAGTTACCTTCATGAAGTGTTTAGCAGGCGGGGTGAGGGGTGGGTGGAGAAAAACTTTGGTGATTTGGCCACTTTCAGGAACGGAATCAACTTTACAAAGGCAAGCAAAGGCGAGCCAATCAAAATTCTTGGCGTCAAGGACTTTCAAAGCAATTTCTGGATGCCTCAAAACGAACTGGACACAGTTACCCCAGATGGCATTGTCCCAGACACTGATACGCTCAATGAAAACGATCTGGTTTTCGTTCGCTCGAATGGGAATCCTGAACTAATCGGACGCTGTGTGCTTGTTGGAAAATTATCTGAAAGAACAACGCACTCAGGATTTACCATTCGTGCTCGCCTGCATTCAAAAGATGTCTCATCGCGTTTCATTTGTCATTTTTTGAAATCTGGAAATGCCCGAAAAGAAATGATAGAAGGAGGAAGTGGCATAAACATCAAAAGTCTCAATCAAGGAACCCTTTCGCACTTGTCAGTTTCATTTCCGTCTTTGAATGAACAAACTGTTATTGCTGATCGGTTAGATTGCCTCAAAACCGAAACCCAACACCTCGCCTCCCTCTACCAGCGCAAACTCAACGCGCTGGACGAACTGAAACAATCCCTGCTGCATCAGGCTTTCAGTGGAGAGTTGTAGAGACCGAAAAACCACCACCCCGCCCCTGCCGGGGCACCCCTCCAAGGAGGGGAATGAACTACCCCCTGATGCTTCGGGGCACCTCTCCAAGGAGGGGAATTGCTTCCCAAGGCGCTTCGGGTTTATTCCCCTCCTTGGAGGGGTGGCGGCGAAGCCGACGGGGTGGTCAACGGCAGCAAAAACACCAAAATGCGCAAAACAGAAAACTACTTTTCCCTCCCATTCAACCCAAAACTGCGTGAGCGGGCAAAAGCGTTGCGAAAGGCAGGCAACTTAAGCGAAGTACTGCTGTGGCAGCAGCTCAGCAATCGAAAGTTCAAGGGCTTGGATTTTGACCGTCAAAAAATTATCGGCAACTATATCGTTGATTTTTATTGCATAAACTGCCGAACGGTGATCGAGATCGATGGAAGTTCCCACGACAACAAGCAAGAATATGACCAAGAACGAGATGCTTATCTGAAAGGATTGGGGCTGTCAGTGATTCATATCGCGGCTGTGGATGTGCTAAAGCGACTCAGTGATGTGATGGTGATGTTGGAAGAGCATCCCGCACTGAGGCAGTTGTGATTACCCGGAGGCTGTGACCACCCCGTCAGGCTTTGCCTGCCACCCCTCCAGGGAGGGGAATTTTTCAGCGCAAACTCGCCGCGCTGGACGAACTGAAGCCATCCCTGCTGCATCAGGCTTTCAGCGGGCAGTTGTGAAAGTGCCAGCGTTGAGGTTCGCAAACCTGTCCAAAATTGCACGAACCTAGGGATACTCTGCACAAGCCACCGCGCCGCGGGCATCTGCGGAGTCGGGCGGTCTGCGGCGTTGCGAATCCTCGCCATAGCCCCGCTATGGCTCCGGTTCGCGCCTTGCAGCCCATCCCGATCCGCAGCGCCCACTTACCGCTCGACTTATGCAGAGCATCCCTAGGCGCAGAGGATCATGCTTGACGCGAACTCCCGCCATAACTAATTTAAAATCAATAGATTGCAAATCTGTATTTTGGCTAGACACCCAAAATATCAGTTAAGCACAGCGATCTATGCTTAATTGCGTTTTTTTGGAAAAACATTTTCAAATCAATGCGTTACGGCGCACCATTAAGCAGCCGATGCAACGGCGGATGGTGGAACAACAGGCCACGCAGTCATCATGCGCTTGGAAAGCATGCTAGACTTAAGCGTAGAGGACTATGCTTAACGCGGATTTTGTATGAAAGACGTTTCAGATCAACAGATTACAGACCACCTTAAGCGCCTGAACCCGTGGTGGGCGGGTGCCGGAATGGATCAGGAAGCGGCAAAACTGCGCCAGCGCCCCTATCTGGAACTCGTGCAACAACTGTTGCTGGAGCCGGGACTGCGCCGTGCGATAGTGCTGCTTGGGCCGCGCCGGGTAGGCAAAACCATCCTGATCCGCCACCTCATCAATAATTTGCTGAAAGATGGCGTCGCCGGGCAACGCATCGCTTACGTGGAAATGGATCACCCGTTGCTGCACGGGCAGTCGCTGGATGCGCTGGTGCGGCAAATCGAGGAATTCGCGCCTGCGGGTGAGGGCACACGCTACCTGTTTTTCGACGAAATCCAGTCACACAAGGATTGGGAGAAATACCTGAAGTCGCTGGTCGATCACCGGCGTGACCTGCGCATCCTCGTATCCGGCTCCGCCGCAGCCGCGCTCAAGCGGCAAAGCACTGAATCCGGCGCGGGGCGTTTCACGGATTTTTTGCTGCCACCGCTGACTTTTTCCGAATACCTGCATTTGCACCCCGAACCCGCAGCCATTTACGAGAAGGAACCCGGTAGGTATGTGCTGAAGAATGTTGACAAGCTGAATGAGCAGTTTGTCGATTATGTCAATTTCGGCGGCTACCCTGAACTGGCGCTATCGCTCGCAGTACGCAGTAACCCATCGCGTTTCGTCAAATCCGATATCGTCGACAAAGTGCTGTTGCGTGATTTGCCGCAACTATATGGCATCAATGACATACAGGAACTCAACTCTCTCTTCACCCTGCTGGCCTTCAACACGGCAGAAGAAGTTTCCCTTGAGCAACTCTCGCAGCGTAGCGGTGTGGTCAAAACAACCATCCAGAAATACATCGAATATCTTGAAGCCGCATTTCTCATCAAGCGTGTGTTTCGAGTGGATCAGGACGGCAGGCGCTATCAGCGCGACCGCAATTTCAAGGTGTATTTGACCAACTCCGCCATGTACACAGGGTTGTTCGGCGGCAGGAAGTCGGATGAGCCAGAATTCGGCCATTTGGTTGAAACCGCCTTGTTCGCGCAACGCTTCCACGAGGATGTGCGCCTCAACTATGCGCGTTGGGGTACAGGCGACTATGAAGTGGATATGGTGGAATCACTATCAGCGCTCAAACCGGAGACCGCGTTGGAAATCAAGTGGAGCGACAAATATGTAGACAAGCCGGAGCAGTTGAAAGGCTTGGTAAAGTTCGCGAGCAAAAACGATCTCCCGCTGGTCTGGGCAACCACTCGCAGCAAAGTCAGTTTTGCCACTCGCGGCAACATCGAAATACGCCAATGGCCTGCTGCCGTCTTGGCATTTCACTATGGCGTGCGCGCAGTGCAGGGACGCTTGGCAGGGTACGAAGCACAGATCAAAGGCGTTACCGATGAGTAAATTCGAGCCACAACATGAACGAAGCCGAAACCCGCGCTGAACACATCGACCCGATGCTGGTCGCCGCCGGTTGGGGGGTGGCGGAAGCTAGCCGCATCCGCCGCGAGTATTCGATCACCCTGGGGCGGCTGGAGGGCGCGGGCAAGCGCGGCAAGCCGCTGGCGGCGGATTATGTGCTGGAGTACCGGAACACGAAATTGGCCGTGATCGAGGCCAAGGCGTGGGACAAGCCATTGACCGAAGGCGTCGGGCAAGCCAAGGAATACGCCCAAAAACTCGCGATCCGCTTTACCTACGCCAGCAATGGGCAAGGTATCTACGGCATCGACATGCAGACCGGCAAGGAGGGCGAATTGGCGGCCTTCCCGTCGCCCGACGATTTATGGAATGCCACTTTTGCCAGCAAAAACCTCTGGCGCGACCGTTTTGCCGCCGTGCCGTTCGAGGACAGGGGCGGTTACTGGCAGAGCCGCTATTATCAGGACATCGCCATCGAGCGCGTGCTGGCGGCGATTGCCGAGGGCAGGCAGCGCATCCTGCTGACGCTTGCCACGGGCACCGGCAAGACTTCCATCGCCTTTCAGATTGCGTGGAAGCTGTTTCATAGCCGCTGGAGTCTCACGGATTGGAAATCGGCGGCAGCGCCCAGCCGCCGCCCGCGCATCCTCTTTCTCGCCGACCGGAATATTCTTGCCAATCAGGCTTTCAACGATTTTTCGGCCTTCCCGGACGATGCGTTGGTGCGTATCACGCCCGAAGAGATGCTCAAAAAAGGCAAGGCGCCGAAAAACGGCAGCGTCTTTTTCACCATTTTCCAGACTTTCATGAGCGGCCCGCCCAAGGATGGCCAGCCGTCGCCCTACTTTGGCGAGTATCCGCCTGATTTTTTCGATTTCATCATTATCGACGAGTGCCACCGGGGCGGCGCCAACGACGAGAGCACCTGGCGCGGCATTCTCGAATACTTCGCGCCCGCCGTGCAGTTGGGGCTGACCGCCACGCCCAAGCGCAAGGACAACGCCGATACCTATGCCTACTTCGGCGAGCCGGTATTCATCTATTCGCTCAAGGAGGGCATCAACGACGGCTTTCTGACCCCGTTTCGCCTGAAGCAAATCGCCACGACGCTGGACGAGTACGTCTACACGCCCGACGACACGGTGGTGGAAGGCGAGATCGAGGCCGGCAAGCGCTACGAGGAGGCGGATTTCAACCGCATCATCGAGATCAGGGAGCGCGAAAGGGCGCGGGTCAAAATTTTCATGGGCGAAATCGACCAGAAGGAAAAAACGCTGGTCTTTTGCGCCACGCAGGATCATGCGCTGGCCGTGCGCGATTTGATCAATCAGATCAAGAAAAGTTCCGACCCGAATTACTGCCAGCGCGTAACAGCCAACGAGGGCGCGAAGGGCGATCAATGGCTGCGCGACTTTCAGGAAAACGAGAAAACCATCCCGACCATCCTGACCACCTCACAAAAGCTCTCGACCGGCGTGGATGCGCGCAACGTCCGCAACATCGTGCTGATGCGCCCCATCAATTCGATGATCGAGTTCAAGCAGATCATCGGGCGCGGCACGCGGCTTTATGACGGCAAGGACTATTTCACCATCCATGATTTCGTCAAGGCGCACCACCATTTTGCCGACCCGGAATGGGACGGCGAGCCGCTGGAGCCGGAAGCGTGCGAGAAATGCGGGCACATGCCCTGCGTGTGCATCAAGCAGCCGCCGCCACCCTGCTATCTCTGCGGCAACCAGCCCTGCACTTGCCCGAAGGAGCCGTGCCCAGACTGCGGGCAGCGCCCCTGCATCTGCAAAAAGAGGGTCAAAATCAAACTGGCCGACGGCAAGGAACGCCAGATTCAGCACATGATGGCGACTACTTTCTGGCATCCGGACGGCACACCGATGTCGGCCGCGCAATTCATGGCGGCGCTGTACGGGGAGTTGCCCGCGCTCTTCAGGGATGAGGACGAGTTGCGCGCCATCTGGAGCATGCCGGATACCCGCAAACGCCTGCTCGACGGGTTGGGCGAAAAGGGTTTCGGCCACGACCAGCTTCTCGAAATGCAAAAGCTCATCAACGCGGAGAACAGCGACCTCTTCGATGTGCTGGCTCACGTCCGTTACGCGATGGAGCCGCTGACCCGCGAGGAACGCGCCGAACAGGCCAAGGCGGTCATCGGCGCCCGGTACGGCGACAAGCAGCTTTCTTTCCTGGCCTTTGTGCTGGCGCACTACGTCAGCGCGGGTGTGGAAGAACTCGACGAGGCAAAACTCGTTCCCTTGCTGCACCTCAGGTACAACAACGCGATTTCCGACGCAATCGCCGATCTAGGGCCATCCGATACCGTGCGCTCGGCATTCATCGGCTTCCAGAAATATCTGTATCAGATTTAGCCTGGCCGATTTACCGCGTCAGCGCCGACCCCTCGCTCAAACCGGATTGTCAATGTCAACGAATTCGCACTCCAGCCCGCAGTGTGCGCCGAGGTGCGCGGCCAGGGTGCGGACGCCGCCGCGTTCGGTGGCGTGGTGGCCGGCGGCGAGGTAGGCGACGCCGCTTTCGCGGGCGAGGTGGACTGTTTGTTCTGAAATTTCGCCGGACAGATAGGCATCGACGCCCAACGCGATGGCTTGCTCAAAATAGCCCTGGGCGCCGCCGGAGCACCAGGCGACGCGGCGGATCGGGCGATCGGGATCGCCGATGACCAGCGGCTGCCGCCCCAGTTGGCGGGTGACATGAGCGCCCAGTTCGGCCAGATTCATCGCGCCGCCGGGTGTGCCGAAGCAGCCGATGCCCTGCTCGCCGAAACGGCCTTCCGGCCGCCAGCCGAGCGTCGCGGCGAGTTGCGCGTTGTTGCCCAGTTCGGGATGGGCGTCGAGCGGCAGGTGGTAGGCGAGGAGATTGATGTCGTGGCCGAGCAGGGTTTTCAGGCGCTCCTTGCGGATGCCGGTGACGCGGCCATCCTCGCCTTTCCAGAAATAACCGTGATGGACCAGCACGGCGTCGGCGCCGCGCGCCAGCGCCGCGTCGAGCAACGCCTGGCTGGCGCTGACGCCGGCGACGAGGCGGCGAATCTCGGCGCGTCCTTCCACTTGCAAACCGTTTGGGCAATAATCGCTGAACCGCGCGGGTTCCAGCAGTTCTTCCAGATAATTCACCAAGGCGTCACGCTTCATTGATACGGTCTTTCATGCACAGGTTGTGGCTGATTTTTGCACAAACGGTAACCATTGCGCTGGCGATCCTGTTCGTGGCCGGCGCGCTGAAGCCGGAATGGCTGGCGCAGCGGCCAGCGGTCGTGGCTCTGCGGGAAGCGCCGCGCGCGACCGACGGCGAAGCGCCCACGCCGGGTTCCTACCGCGACGCGGCGGGCGCGGCGCTGCCTTCGGTGGTGCATATTTACACGACGCAGACGATTCGCCAGAAGCGCCACCCACTGCTCGATGATCCGATTTTCCGCCACTTTTTCGGCGAGCGCCCGGATGGCCCGGCGCAACGCAATGCCGGCCTGGGTTCCGGCGTCATCGTCAGTCCCAACGGTTACATCCTGACCAATTACCACGTCATCGAGGCCGCCGACGACATCCAGGTTTCGCTCAACGACGGGTCCTCGCACAAGGCCCGCGTCATCGGCAGCGATCCCGAGTCCGATCTGGCGGTGCTGCAAATCAAGGCCGACAAGCTGCCGACCATCACTTTCGACCGCGACGAGCGGGTGCGCGTCGGCGATGTCGTGCTGGCCATCGGCAATCCCTTCGGCGTCGGCCAGACCGTGACCATGGGCATCGTCTCGGCGCTGGGCCGCTCGCATCTGGGCATCAACACCTTCGAGAACTTCATCCAGACCGATGCCGCGATCAATCCCGGCAATTCCGGCGGCGCGCTGGTCGATGTCAGGGGCAATCTGGTCGGCATCAATACCGCGATCTACTCGCGCACCGGCGGCAATCAGGGCATCGGCTTCGCCATTCCGGCGGCCAGCGCCCGCCACATCATGGAGCAGATCATCGAGCACGGCGCCGTGACGCGCGGCTGGATCGGCGTCGAAACCCAGGAAATCTCGCCGGAGCTGGCCGAATCCTTCGGCCTGCCTGACACCGACGGCGCCCTGGTCGCCGGCATCATGCGCGGCAGCCCGGCCGCCGCCGCCGGCATCCGTCCCGGCGACGTCCTGCTGGCGGTCGGCGACAAGCCTATCCGCGACCCGCAGGCAATGCTCGACCTGATCGCCGCGCTGCACCCGGACGCGCGCGTCAACTTCCGCCTGCGCCGCGACCGCAGCATCCTGGAAGTCGAGGTGCGGGTCGGCAAGCGACCCGCGATGCGCCCAGCGAGGGAAGAGTCGGGGCGTTAGGTGACAGACAGATGGATGCCGACCTTCTCCGCGCACTTAAAGAATTAGACGCTGTACCTGACTCGGCGCAAAAGACTCAGGCAATTGCCCTTATCAAGGAAATGCAGCGCAACAGAGAGCGTACCTATGAGGCACTCGATCAAATCGAAAAGAAATGCGCTCTTTTGGCACCTTCGCCGAGGGAATCTCGGGCATATCTGATCGGAGGGTTTCTCGTGGGCATTCTTGCACTCGTGGCGCTCTACTCCGGTTTCGATGCAATAGCGCATGCTGAATACTGTTCACTTGGCCGTTGGGGAAAACAATACTGCACCCATGGCATCAAAGCGCAATTCGAGGGCGTAGCAACGGTGTTTGTTGGCGGCATGCTAATGGCACTTCTGTTCCGTGCCGGCCGTTTCAAGGCAATAACCCTTTGGCTATTTGGCGTTCTTGGTGCAATGTCATTTCTAGCGTCATTTCTAGCGCGGCTTGCAGTTGACGCCTAACCCCGCCTTAGATCTTACGAAGCGCCCGACGACGGCTCTCCACCCTCTTCCTTGACCCGTGGCGACACCAGCCGGGCACAGAGGATGCCGATTTCGTAGAGCAGGCACATGGGAATGGCCAGGGCCAGTTGCGAGACGACATCGGGCGGCGTGACGACGGCGGCGACGACGAAGGCGCCGACGATGAAATAGGGCCGCCATTCCCTGAGTTTGGCGGCATCGACGAGGCCGAGCTTGGCCAGGACAACCAAAGCCACCGGCACTTCAAAAGCCAAACCGAAGGCCATGAACATGGTCATGACGAAGGACAGGTAGGCTTCGATATCCGGCATCTGCGTCACGCTTTTTGGCGCGAAACTGGCGATGAAGCGGAACACCTGACCGAAGACGAGGTAGTAGCAGAAGGCCATGCCGAGCAGGAACAGCAGGGTGCTGGCAATGATCAGCGGCAGGCCGAGGCGGCGCTCGTGGGCATACAGGCCCGGCGCGACGAATGCCCAGGCCTGGTAGAGAATAAAGGGCAGCGCCACCAGAAAAGCCACCATGGCCGTTACCTTGAGCGGCACCATGAAGGGGGTGGTGACGCCGATGGCGACTATCTTGGCGCTCTCGGGCAGGGCGGCGGTAAGCGGCGCGGCGAAAAAGTCATAAACCTGGCCGGGGCCGGGATAAAACCATAGGGCAAAGAACACCACGCCGACGGCGATCAGGCTGCGCAACAGGCGGTCGCGCAACTCGACCAGATGGGAAATGAAGGATTCTTCGGGTGCGGAGTTGTTTGCCGAGTTGGCCGATTGATCGCTCATGCGTTGGGCTTGGCTGGGTTATCGGCCGCAGCCGGGGCGGCGGGAGCGGGCTGGCCGAGCGTCGCGATCTCGCCGGCGGCTTCCCTGAACGGCGCTTCGACCTGGGCAGCGGCCTCTTGCAGCGGCGCTTCGACGCTGCCGCGCACATCCTCGAAGCCCTTGCGCAGCGAATCCTCGACCGTCCGGGCCGAATCGACGACCTGCGATTGCAGTTTCTTCAATTCGTCAAGCTGTATCTCGCGATTGATGTCGGCCTTGACGTCATTCACATAACGCTGCGCCCGCCCGAGCAGGTGGCCGACGGTGCGAGCGACGCGCGGCAGGCGCTCGGGCCCGATGACGATGAGGGCAACGATGCCGATCACCATCAGTTCGGAAAAGCCGATATCGAACATGGTCGTCAGTCTGCCGAAGCGAGCCGGGCCTTAGCTCGTGCTCTTTTCCTTGACTTCGACATCAATGGTTTCGCCAACCTTGGGCGTCACCTTGGGCTGATCGGGCGCCAGGGTGTCGGTATTGGCTTCCTTCATGCCTTCCTTGAAGCCCTTGACGGCGCCGCCGAGATCCTGGCCGATGTTGCGCAATTTCTTGGTGCCGAAAACGAGCATGACGATGACCAGAACGATCAGCCAGTGCCAAATGGAAAAAGTGCCCATGATTGCCTCCTAGATGCGCGTAAGCATGGGGCCGAGCGCTTCCGGCCCACCGATGACGTGGATGTGCAGATGCGGCACTTCCTGCTGCCCCACCCGGCCATTGTTGATGATGACCCGGAAGCCGTCGGGACTGCCTTCGGCGAGCGCGATGGCATTGGCGCGGGCAAGCATGCGCCCGAGCAGCGGCGCATCTTCCGCCGTCGCCGAACTCAGCGAGGCGATGTGTTTTTTGGGGATGATGAGGACATGCACCGGGCGCAGCGGGCTGATGTCGCGAAAGGCGAGCATTTCCTCGTCTTCGTAAACCTTCTGGCTGGGGATGGCGCCAGCGACGATGCGGCAGAACAGGCAGTCGCTCATTTGCCGCCGCCCCGCGCCGCTTTTTCGTCAATGCCGGAAATGCCCTCGCGCCGACGCATTTCCTGCGACACGTCCTCGATACCCAGACCGTAGAAGGCAAGCAGAACCAGCACGTGATAAATGACGTCGGTCGACTCCCAGACGATATTCAGGCGCTTGCCTTCCTTGCCGGCCATGATGAGTTCGGCGCATTCCTCGCCGATTTTTTTCAGGATCGAATCCGGCCCCTCGGCAAACAGCTTGGCGGTATAGGATTTTTCCGGATCGGCGTTACGGCGCGAAGCCAGGGTGTCGGAAAGGCGGTGCAGGATATCGTGCGTGCTCATTTTGCGTAAATTTCCTCAGGGTTTTTCAATACCGGATCGGCAGGAACCCAATATTCCCCCCGCAACTCATTGAAAAAACAGCTTTCCCGCCCGGTGTGACAGGCAATGCCGCCGACCTGCTCGATCGCCAGCAGCAGGACATCGCCATCGCAATCGGTGCGGATCGACAGCACTTTCTGCACGTGCCCCGATTCCTCACCCTTGCGCCACAGACGCTGGCGGGAACGCGACCAGTATACCGCGTAGCCGCAGCGCACCGTTTCCTGCAAGGACTCGCGGTTCATCCAGGCGAACATCACTACCCGGCCGCCAGCATCCTGGGCGATGGCCGGAATCATGCCGTCGGCGTCCCACTTGAGCGCCGCGAGCCAGGGCAGGCTGGGGTCGAGATCGGCCATTTACAGACGCACTTCGATACCGCGCGCGGCCATGTATTCCTTGGCCTGGCGCACCGTGTATTCGCCGAAATGGAAAATGGAGGCGGCCAGCACCGCGTCGGCCCGGCCTTCGGTCACGCCTTCGGCCAGATGCTGGAGATTGCCGACGCCGCCCGAGGCGATGATGGGAATGCCCACCGCGTCGGCGACGCTGCGCGTCAGGGCGAGATCGAAACCGTTCTTGGTGCCGTCGCGATCCATGCTGGTCAGCAGGATTTCGCCGGCCCCCAGCGTCTCGACCTTTTTCGCCCAGGCGACGACATCCATGCCGGTGTCGTTGCGCCCGCCATGCGTAAAGACATGCCATTCGTTCGGCCCGATCTGCTTGGCGTCAATGGCGACGACGATGCACTGCGAGCCGACCTTGCTGGAAGCGTCGAAAATCAGATCCGGGTTCTGCACCGCGGCGGTATTGATCGACACCTTGTCAGCGCCGGCATTGAGCAGGCGGCGCACGTCCTCGACCTTGCGCACGCCGCCGCCGACGGTCAGGGGAATGAAAACCTGCTCGGCGCAGGCTTCGACGATGTGCAGGATGATGTCGCGCTGGTCGGAGGAAGCGGTGATGTCGAGGAAGGTCAATTCGTCGGCGCCCTGCTCGTCGTAGCGGCGGGCGATTTCGACCGGATCGCCGGCATCGCGCAAATCGACGAAATTGGTGCCCTTGACGACGCGGCCGGCGGTCACATCGAGACAGGGAATGATGCGTTTGGCAAGCATGTCAGACTCCCAGTTGGTCGGCGAGATTTTGCGCCGCCGCGAAATCGAGAGAACCATCGTAAATGGCGCGACCGGCGATGGCGCCGATCACTCCCTCGCTCTCGACGGCGCACAGGGCGCGGATGTCATCGAGGGAGGACAGGCCGCCGGAAGCGATCACGGGAATGGTCAGGGCCTGCGCCAGACGCACGGTGGCGTCGATATTCAGGCCGGTGAGCATGCCGTCGCGGCCGATGTCGGTGTAGATGATGGCCTCGACGCCGTAATCCTCGTACTTTTTGCCGAGGTCGATCACATCGTGGCCGGTCAGCTTCGACCAGCCGTCGGTCGCCACCTTGCCGTCCTTGGCGTCCAGACCGACGATGATGTGGCCGGGAAAGGCGATGCAGGCATCGTGCAGGAAACCGGGATTCTTCACGGCGGCGGTGCCGATGATGACATAGGAGAGGCCGCCGTCGAGACAGGCTTCGATGGTATCGAGATCGCGGATACCGCCGCCCAGTTGTACCGGGATGTCGTCGCCGACCTCGGCCAGGATGGCCTGGATCGCCGCCGCGTTTTTCGGCTTGCCGGCAAAGGCGCCGTTCAGATCGACCAGATGCAGGCGTCGCGCGCCCCGGTCGAGCCAGTGCCGCGCCTGTTCGGCGGGATTTTCGGAAAAAATGGTGGCCTGTTCCATCAGGCCCTGCTTGAGGCGGACACACTGTCCGTCCTTGAGGTCAATGGCGGGAATAATCTGCATGGGGAAATGGGCGGAGGAAAATCTGGCGGCGGTGAATCAGGGTTGCCACTCGACAAAATTTTTCAGGAATCGCAGGCCGTCGCGCGCGCTTTTCTCGGGGTGAAATTGAACCGCGAAAATATTATCCCGCCCTACCGCGCAGGTAAAGGGCAGGCCGTAATCCGTCGTCGCCGTCGCCAGATCCGGGGCGACTTCCTGCACGCAATAACTATGCACGAAATAAAAGCGGGCGCCGTCGTCGATGCCCGCCCAGAGCGCGTGCGGCTTCTGCCGCACCGCGTTCCAGCCCATGTGCGGCACCTTCAGGCGGCTGCCATCGGCAGCGACCATGCGCGCGGCGGGAAAGCGGCGAACCACGCCGGGAAACACGCCCAGCCCCGGCACATCGCCTTCTTCGCTGCGCTCGAAGAGCATCTGCTCGCCGACGCAAATACCGAGAAAGGGCTTGCTCCGCGCCGCCTCGACGACGGCGGCGTGCAGGCCGCGGGCGTCGAGTTCGCGCATGCAGTCGGGCATCGCCCCCTGGCCGGGAAAAACGACGCGCTCGGCGGCGGCGACCACGGCCGGATCGTCCGTGACGACCACCGGTGTACCGCCGGAAACATGTTCCAACGCTTTTGCCGCCGACCGCAGATTACCCATGCCGTAGTCGATAACGGCAATGCTCACAATGTTCCCTTGGTCGAGGGCATGGCGCCGGCCAGACGTGCATCCG
>Ga0123353_10007889_pt1 | contig 14462 bp, 18 predicted proteins | sample TergutLab28metaG_3_FD_92763 | JGI IMG/M metagenome (GOLD analysis project Ga0123353, IMG submission 92763) | Labiotermes labralis P3 segment gut microbial communities from Petit-Saut dam, French Guiana - Lab288 P3 | ecosystem: Host-associated > Arthropoda: Insects > Digestive system > Gut ... | reverse complement strand
ATCGGCAGTAAGATCTGTGATCTGCTTTTTCTGCTTCTCGACGGACTTGCCATACTCAGTCATTACCTTGTCCACAGCTTCCTTCTCAAGCCCAAGGTCCTCCAAAAATTTGCGTTCCATATCCGTTCTCCTTTCGCTACGCTTGTTATCGGGGTTGCGCCCCGTACGGTTTCGTTTTTTACGCCGCGACCGGCGAATTTTGTATACACAAAAAGCCCCCGGCGTATTTGCCGAGGGCTTCTAAGTATCTAAGTTATCCGAGCTGTGCGCCGCCTCTCTCCCGGAAGTAGTCACGGGTGAGCCCGGTCTGCGCGACAAAGTCCCGCTGCGCCGCCTGCCACTCTCTGATCTTCATCCCGGCACGGCCGCTATCCAGTCCCGCGGCGTCCAGCGCACTCTCTTCGCGTTTCCATTTGCGGATCTGCCTCTCGATGTACCTTTGCTGCTGCGTCGCGTCGTACAGGTCCATCTTCTCACCATCGATCGTGACGGTCTTGCTGTTGTACTCCCTGAGCTTGTCTGACGTATACGCCGAATCCGACAGATCCTCGAAAAACGGGAAGAAGCTATGCCTGCAGTTCCATCCGCAGAGCCCCCAGCCTTCGCCGTACCCTGTCGAGCTGACAAAGTCCGGATACTTCTTGCTCTTGCCTCCGACCGAGAACACACGGCCTTGCCACGGCATATGGTCCGGCCGCGCCCCTGCGTGGGCTGTGGTCTCGACTAGGTCAGTTCCCATCTGGTTCATGTTCTCGAGCTGTATCTCCGCGCACGTCTGATTCACACCAGTGAGCACAGCCCTCCTGAAGGCGACGTCCATGTAGTCGACATGCCCGGTCGGATATAGGATCGACGCAATGCCGTTACGAGTGAGCTCCTGTATGCCGCTCTTGATCGCCTGTTGGTACGTAAAGCCTCCTGACGCCATCTTCTGGTATGCCAGGTCAAGCGCCTGCTCAAACTGCCTTGTGGCCGTGTTTGCCGTGGTCAGTGTGAGGTTCTGGTACTCCTGCAAAGTCTTTTGAAGACCTGACCGTATGATCTGCTGCATCTGCGGGTTCTGCTCAAGCGGTATCGGCTTATATCCCGCAGCCCTGTACATCCTGTTATCAAGCTCGATCGCCCGCGTGGCTGCTTCGTCGAAAAGTTCAACGACCCGCTTCTCTGACATATTCAGCTGCTTCGCCAGCTCCGCGAGTATCTTTTTCTGTTCTGCGCTGTTTAGCTCAAGCCTGAGAGCCTGCCAGTTCGTACCGTCCGTCACTTCACCGAGCAGCGAGATGCGCCTGGCCATGTCATTGATCAGCGCCTGCTCGGTCTCCTGTATTATCCTGACTACAGCCTCCCCAGCGTCCTCCAGCTGGCGATACGTGAGCATTACATATCCTCACCGGCAGGATAGTTGCCCCGGCCGTAAAAAGGGCCTTCTACTTGCACGGCGGCTTTTGCAGCAGCTTCATCCTCGCCGTACCACTTCACCCTGTACTCCCATTTCTGCATGATCCCGTTTTGCACTTCCACAAGGTCGGCAGCCATTTTCTCCTCGTCACTGACGATATAGCCATCGGAGAACTCCACCTTTACGAGCGTCTCGGGATCGACAGACTGACCGAGGATATTTTTTCCTACCCACAAGACAGCTTTCACGATATCCTTGATGGCTTCCTCAAGGAGGATCCCATGTTTTGCAGAGTTCTGTTTCAGGTCCTGTTTTTCGCCTGTGTATTGTGTTGCAGTCACCTGTGCGCTGCGCATGGAGTCGTTGAATCGGTAGTGCCGAATCCCGAAGCCGCACTTGAATGACAAGAAGTCGAGCTGTGCCTGTACTCCGTCTTTGTTATCACCTACACGCAGATCCGGATTGAACTCGTGCACCAGTTTCTTATCGTCAGTGAACTCGTCTCCGATCGAGACAAAAAGCTGCTGCATCATCTCGTCAGGAGCAATATAGATCGGCGTGCCGTCGCTTTTCATTCCTGCGGTTCTTGTGAGCTCCCGGTTGTAGAAGACCTTCTTGCCTCCCAGCTTGAAATCGCGGAGAAAGTTGTTATACGCGAGATCAACGCCCTTAAGAGTGTCGATGGCCTGCGAAAACACCGAACAGCCGAGCCCCAGGTTGTTTGCAAAAGGATTTACCATGTTCGGCCGGATGATCGCAAAGAATGGCACCGGTGATCCTGTGATGAACTTCGGAGCGACGCCTTCCGGCAGGTCGGTCGGTAAAAGCCGCCCGTTCTTGACGTCATAGTAGCGGTTTTCTATCACATACACGCCGTTTTCGATCGTGTGGATCTCCAGGTACACACTCTGTTTGCCGCGGACCGTGGTGTCAGAGACGAAGGCGACCTCTGTAATCTGCCCATATTTCCTCGATAGAGGTATAATGCAGAAGGCCTCGAGATATTCCATCCTGATCACGGCCTCAGGAGATACCCGAACGCTCCCTTCTTCGGACGCGAGCAGGTTGTCCAATTTCATGACAAAGGCGCCGGTGCCGCTGTAAAACGTTTTTTCAACCAGGGCGTTTGCCTCTTCCCAAAAGCATATATTGCCAAACACACCGCCATAGCCGTCCTCGCCTTGCACGAACTCAGAGGACGCCTTGTCCGCGATCGCAATCTCCGTCTTCTCGTTTAGAAGAACGGACGCCCAGTCCTCACAAACCTTTTTGGCCATCTTCAGGGAATAAAGATCAAGGGTCTTCTTCTCACCTTTCGCGGTCAGCTCCTTGTACTGGTGAAACGTCTTATTGTACCCTGTCCACCATTGGCGCCACTCGTCGATCATGGTGTAGTACTCGGATTTGATGTCCGCGCCGAATTCTTTATTCAGAATGTCTATGACAGATTTTATGTACATAGCTCACCTTTCCTTCATATCGGGGCACAGGCGGGACATGAACGGCTCCCAGCTGTACTCGAACGCGTCAAGTATGTCGATATCAGAGCTGAAGTTATCCAGCCTCTCGTCGTCCTTATCAGGATCCCAGGCCGCGCTTTCGAGCCCGCCCTGCACAAGGCAGCAGCTCTCGCCTATAAACATCCGCTTCGTGTTAAGTAGCGTGTTTGCAGCAGCGATCCTGCTCATGATCCTTTTTTTCTTGCTGTCGGCGATAGTAAAGCCCATCCCGGCCATATTGACCGCGCTTCTTAAACTATTTATGAGGTACTGAGCCTCAGAGTCCGCCCAGCAGTACTTGATGTACAACCAGGGAAATTCAGTCCTAAGCCTTTCGACGAAGCCGACGAACTCCCGGCACAGCTTGTCGGCGTCGATCTCGCCTTTTGCGCCGGTGATCCTGTGGTCCGCGATCACCGTCACCTTGCTGAAGTTCGTATGGATCGCTGTCGCCACGAACGCTGTCTTCGACCTGGACCCTCCAAAGTCTATGCCGATAGACACATACTGGACGTCCTTAAGCGAGCCTCTGTTGAGCTCTGCGAGGTATTTCTGCTTATCATCGGCGAACTGCTGATACACAAGGCCCTCCGCAGCTCTTCTCTTTCCGAGTATGTCCCGGTCGTACCATACGGTCCCCGGCCGGTACTGCGTAAGTAGGTCCTCTCTTCGTTGTTTGCTGATCGTACGGTTGTCGGCCAGCGTGAAGTGCTCGTACAGATACCCGCCGGCAAGCGGATTTATCTGGTACCCGTCAATGTACTCAACGTACATCGGGTGGTTAGGATAGCATGGGTTAAGGTCCCACAGCGTAAACGGCCACTTCGCAGCGACCTGCCGGCCGAATGCCACCTTGACGAAGCTCTCCCTACTGTTCTCGCAATCATGATGCTGGTCGATCTCAGTAGCGATCCAAAGGCCGTAAGAGTTTCCGAGGATCTTCTTGTAGCTGTCAGCTTTGCCTGCGCCAGCGAAGATCACGACCTTAAGTCCCGTCTGCGTCCGGATCAATAGCGCGTCGTTGCCTTTATACTTACCCCAGCGGCAGCGCCCGCGGAAAATGTGCTCGAGCCCGAAGCCGTTGCAGTCTCCGATATTCAGCTTCGCGTTCGGTATCGAGGATCCCGACGCCAGGTGTATCCGGTCGGGGCAGCGCTCAAGATAGCTCGCGGCGATGATACAATGATCGATAGTCTTGCCGCTCCTGATCGCCCCTTCGGCCACACACATCCTATGCCGCGGCGCGGCTTTGATGTAGCGCCTGTGTTTCCGGGAGAACTCTCCCCACTCAATCGTCGCTGTCTTCGTCATCGTTCAGTAAGTCCGCGAGAGGCGCGAGGTCCTCGACGTCCCTGCTGCCGCCCAGCGGGTCAAACAGTCCTACAGCGTCGCCCAGGAGCTTGAGAGCCTGGAGCTTGTTGTGCGTCTTGACCTTTATGCCGTCTTTCGTATCTTCGATACTCGAGATAGCTTTGCGCTGCGTATAGGTGAGACCCTCTGTCGCGAATACCTCAACAGCGGCTCTCTCTTTTCCCTCTTTGTCCTTCTCCCCTACGACCCTTGCGTAGTCTGTCGTGTCAGCAAAGGCGATCGCCGCAAGCTCACGCATGATGTCGAGGCCATCTATGATCCCCTCCTCGATCGCGCGCTCAAGTTTCTGTTTACGCCCGAGCTGCAGGACCAGCTTGACGTTCGGCTTCGCCTCGAGCCTGTATGCCGCTACTTGCCGGGATCTGTTTTTCCACTTAGCGGATCCGGGGAAGGCATTTTGATATGACTCCTCCGGGCTTAATCCTGCCAGCCTGCACTTGATGTATTCACGCTGCGGATCCGTAAGCGGTTTGTTCTGCACATCATCAACTCCCTAAAATAAGCGGCCTCCGGTATTGGGGAGGGCCGGAGACCGCACCCAGATCTTCCAGGAGGGAAGACATAGAAAAAACGCGCCACCCTGGGTGACACGTCCTCTGATTATGAATTTTACACCACAAAAAGGTACTCTGAGGTACTCACATTATTTACCAGTTTCTCGCCAAAACCTTGATTCTACGTTCTTTACATGCTGCTCTGAGTAGTTAAGTATATCGGCTGTCTCAAGTACCGAATGATTTTCTAGGTATCTGGCCTTAAATATCTCCTGGACACGCCAATCGGGTATCTTCCCGATCCACAGTTCGATCTCCGCCTGAAGGATATTGAATTGCACCTCAAGATCATCTTTTTCGCGCTCAAGCTTCTTGAGTTTTTTCTCCGCCTTCTCCTTATCCTGGTTCGTAGAAGAGGAAATGACGCGAGACTCCACCACGCGGCACGATGGGTCCGTTGACGACATCATAACGGTCTCGACAAACCTCTTCGTGTTCTCCTCGTACTTCGCAATCAGGTTCTCCTGCTGCTCGCAGAGTTTTTCTTTAATCACGAGCTGAGTCCTGAGCTCCGCCAGTTTTTTCAGATCGTCTTTATTCATTCAGCCGCTTTATCTTGAAAAGCCGTTCCACGCCCCCGCGCCTGGGATCCACAAGATACTCATCGCATCGGCCATCGATGTCCCATCTGGGATCATGCCGCAAAAGATCGAGCCCTACACCCACGAACCTGCACACCGAGAGATGGAGGCAGCTCCTACAGTTCGGCTTCAGGTACGTTTTCAGCATCATCCCCCCCTGCTTTATTAAATCCCGTCCTCATGTCGTCAAGCGAGCGCAAAGGATTCTCATCCGGCGCATACCGCCTGAGCCTGATAATGTCGCTGCTCAGTTTCGCGATCTGCCCCCGGTCATACTTGTGCTGCTCCATGAGCTTTGCGAGCTCCGCTTCGAGTTGGCCTATTTTGATTTTCCGGCTTGCTGTTATAACAAGTGCTATAACGACCACCAACCCCAGGCATATGAAAAACGCGCATACAATTCCAAAGATCATCTTCACCATTCCTCCTGTAATTGCTCTTCTGTTAACGACAGTTGGTACCCGCGCTCCTCTATAGGCGTCATAAGTATCTCTGTCCGCGGGTAGACTCGATCGATCGCCATGCGGGATCCGTCCCATCCGACTACGATGTCGTAGCTGTCGTCATGAATGACTTTATAAAAAACGAGTACGTCAGCCAGCGCATTGATAAAGTTTGCCAGATCACAGCGCCGGGCGGATCCGACAAAGAATTTTGCTGTGATATTCATGGGGCTGTCATAGTCCCTTCCAAACTGCCGCGCTTCCCTGATGAACGGCTCTGCCGCCTTCAGGTATGCCTTATACGGCTTACTGGGCACGATAAACGGTCTTTTGGTCTTCGGGTTCTGGAAGATCTGCTGGCTGTTCTTCTTGCTCACAGGATGGGCGTCGATCGTGAAGCTTATAGGCTCTTTCAGCTCTGGCATTCTTTTTCCCTCTCTCGTCGATCAAAAAGGCAGGACCTGCATCTTGTCCTTGAAATAGTCGTTTGCGTACTGGACGTCTCTCGGCGGCCAATTAAGCAGGCCTTTTTCCAGTTTGTCTTTAAAAATATCGTCGCCTCGCTTCAGCACATGGGCCGGCACCCCGAGCCTAACGCCTTTGCATATGCACTCAAGCGTATAATCATATCCTTCCGTGTCAACGTACAGTATCGCCTCACTGCCGCCGCAGCGCGGGCAGTTTGTGTCTCGTTCGCCCTCGTCTTCCCTCCGGTCGATCTCGGCGCGGGTTTTTATCAGACCCAGCAGCTGCCCTGCGGTCGGCGCGATATTCCGCTGAGCGTCGGCATGGTATTTTTTCAGCGCCCTGTCGGCCTGTTTTAGCTGATACCCTCTGAAAGCCTCGAACCATGCTTCGACGACGAAATCTGTTATGTCTTCGCCGAACTTCGGGTACAGCTCTTTCATGTCGAATAAAAAATCTCTTATCTCGTCTTTTGTCATGATGAACACCCCTTGAAGAATTCCGCTTTTAGTTCTTCCCTCGTCTTTGGCTTTGGAAGCTCGTCTTCCCATCTCCGCTGGTTGAGCCATGTCGCAGGGTGAGGAATATACTGTCCTCCGTCTCGCTTCCACTGGTCGGTCTGCGAATGGGCTGTCACTGCTTCGATGATCGTTTGGGCAAGATCTTCATCCGGTCGTATCTTCAGCCATGATTCAAAGGCCCGTTTTTTGGATGCCTTTCGTGGATATTCAGACCAAAAAATATCGAATGATTTGCGCAGATGATCATGCGCATTTTTTTGCGCATTGATCTTAATCTCTTTATCTCTTTTGTTATATATATTGTTATCATTGTTCATTATAGGTTGCTCGTTGGTTAGCTTTTTTGATTTCGTTGGTTGCTCGTTGGTTGCTTGCTTGGTTGCTTGCTTGGTTGCTTGCTCTTCTTTGTTCTGATATTTGCTGTAATTTACAACGGTTATCAAGCTACCAAGCTTGGTTGATTGGATGGTTATTTCCCCGGTTGCTTTTAGCTTGGTTAGTGCTGTCCGGGTTGGTTGCTCTTCGAGGCCAGTTTCTTGGGCTAAAATCTTGCGAGAAGTATAGAATTGACCTCGTTTGATTTTGATTCCCTTCCACTCACGATCATCATGGTTGGCTCTGAGAAGGCAATGGAGAAACAGTTTGAATACAGGGACATCCTCGTACCATCCCCAGTCGAGCATCTTGCGATGTATGACTATAAACCCATTGCGATACTGAGCCATTAAAAATCCCTCCAGTCAGTACCCTTTTCCATATGAGCGATAGTTGCCGGCGGTCTCTGCCACATAGACGCGAACTTTTTCCATTCGGAGGAATATTTCGTTTTTTCAGCACTGAAATCGTAGAAGAGCTGAGCGCGCGGCATTGCGCCCGCGTTATAGATAGCGCGGCAACGATCCTCGTTTTCTTCCATGTCGTCACCGATAAGGACATAGCAATAGAGCTTATTATTGTTAAACCCTGCCTTTGAAAGTAGTCTGATTTTTTCGGTAACGCGTCCGACAGCGTTCGGGGTATCGCAAGCAAGCCATAGCTCCGATATTGCCAGCCACTGAATGTTCTCAATAAAATGCATATCGATCCTGCTTGCTTCAAGACCCCCACGGAAACAGATACGCTTTTGGCTTTTCAGCAAACCGTAAACAACCTCTCTATGACTCCGGCTCGTCTGTAAAAAGTTGTTGTCTTGAATAATCCTTCTGATGTGAAAACCATTGAGCTCCTTTAATGAGCCTTCGACCTTTGGTACAGAGCACCATGGGCACGCATTATCGCACCCTCGGGACGTAAAAGTGTATTCTGGTTTAATATATAGCCCTGGCTGAAATCCGCGTCTAAAGGGCGTTTTATTAAAGTATGCCCACCCCGGACCTCCGATTTTCACCGGTTTGTCTGTGGCGTCACGCCAGTAATCCGCAAGAAGCGTGCAATATACATAATCCCAAGTAAAAACGCAGGATACATGGACCTCGTCATGCTCTGGTATAAGCTCGCGAAATGGTGGCCGACCGAAAAACGCCATATCGTCGTCCGGGGTATAAGAATTTTTTTTGGGAAATACTCGCAGGATCCTCACTGCACCGCTACCCCCGCAAGCTTCCTTTCAACTTCTGCCAGATCCGGTCCGAGAGCATTATCTTCTGATGTTTCCGTTACTTCTCCTGTTGCCTCGTCTATGACCTCATAATTGGCATCATCAAGGATAAGGCGCTCACCTTCGACGTCGAGCATGTCGGCGCCGATCTCTGTCTTTACTGTTTCATCTGCGGCCATTTGCCGTACGAATTCGACTTTGATCGGCGCGTATTTGAGCGCTTGCTTGATCACGGTTTTCTTTGCCATCGCGTCGAAGTTGCTCTTCCAGGGGCTGAAAGACGTCTTATATGCCTGGGAGTACTTCTTGGCATGGCTTATGATGTCGGACTTGCTCATGACGACGAACCCGAAGCCTCCGTTGACTAGCTTCCATACAGCGTAGTAGTAGATTGGCTCCTCGTCGCCGTGATCCATCGCCGGGACATGGTTCAGCGCGCGATCGAGGCCGAGGCTGTAAGAGAACTCGTCAGCAGGATAGACCGCTTCGGCGTAGATCTCCTTGATCTCCCCAGACCTGTGCGCGAGCTCGATCAATCCCTTATATCCGAGCTGAAATTGCGTCTCCTGCTCCCCTGTCTGGCCGTTCTTGAACGGTATGAGATAGGCCTGGCCGAGCTGCGTATTGACCTCTAGGCCCAGCTGCGCGGCCTGTAGCATGGCGCCGATGAACGATGCCGGCGTTGACGCTGCGAGCTGAGGGTTCTTCGCTATCGCTGTGATCGCGATCCTCGTGAACCTTTCCGGAGTGAGTACCGAAGGAAGCGCTTTCGCGATCTCCGGCTGGTACTTCCCGATATAGAACTCCATGTCCTTTTTCGGGTTGCTTTTCGCGATATTTGTATCGCCTGTCTTGGCCATCACGGCCTGTTTGTTGTTTGCTGCTGCCATTTCATTCCCCTCCTTTGGTTTCTGTGTCAGCGAAATCTATAGTGAAGCGCCTATATGGCGATCCGACTTTCATGTATTTTTCGTAGATATCGGGCTCGTCAGCCGCAAGCCTTTTCGTATCAATGGTGCTGCGGCCGGCGACGCTCTTCCAGCTGATCCGGGTGTCGCCAAGGAAGCCTGCCTCAGCTTCGCCCATCTCTTTCTGGATCTCTTGCTTGATCCTTTCTGTCTCAATCTCTAAGTCTTTCTGCATCTCAAGCAGATACTGATACCTTTTTAAGCGATCCTTAAATCCATAGAGCTCGATGATCCCCTCAGGATCACTATCTGAATAGACCTCTCTTAAGGCCTCGCCAGAAGCCTTTGAGCCGTCTGGAGGAGGTATTTGGTCTTTTATGATGTAATCCTCCCAAAACTCTGTTCCTGCCTTGAAAAGTGCGCTGATAACGTCGTCGTCGCGTTCTATTTCCCTGATCAGGAACTCGCGGTTGAAAATAATGCATGCGAGGTATGCTTTCTCCCTTCCGGTGACGCCTAGGTACCACTGCACCTGGCAGTAGTATTCGTCAGGGGTTTTGTTGTCCTTCCATCTGCCAGATGAATACATGCTCGTGGTCTTGCACTCTAACAGCGCGTCCTCACCTACGACCATACGGTCGATGTTGGCGGCGAAGTAAGGATGATCATCAGATACATGCATGAAGTTGGTGCGCTGTACCTTCTTGCCGCTTTCCTCCTCGAAGCGCTTAGCCACATAGTCCTCGAGGTCCAGGCCCTGCCTCATGGCTTCATTTGCAGGTTTGTCCTCTTTTCTGCCGGTCTTATCCATCCAGACATCGATAGGGGATCTGTAGCGGTTTAAGCCGATGATCGCAGCGATGTCGGATCCGCCGATATACTTTCTTCTGAGCTCGAGCCACTCTTCACGCGGCATGTCCCTTAAATCAATCTTCTGCATCTTCTGCTTCCTCCTCTTCGCCTGGGATCCTCTCCCAGTAACCTTTCACGCATTCATAATGAGCCAGACATTCGCCTGAATTTGTAAGGCATTCACACGGATAGCAGCTGGGGCTGGTACCTGGTCTCATAAGGCGGCCTCCTCTGCTCCGTGTTCGTCCTCAATCCCGCACAGCTCCGGAAGGTTCGCGCGCGTTAATGCTTCAGCGAACGGCGGCGGTACCGCGTTTCCGCAGCGCGCGATCTGTTTACTCTTTGTGTAAGGGTTTCCCATATAGTCGCGATCGATGATGTAGTCATGCGGGAAGCCCTGCGCGTCAAATAATTCACGCGGAGTCAGCATCCTCATACCGATGTCTGCTATCTCATATTCGCTTCCCATCACATTAACGAGACCGAACCGGTCTTTCGTCGTTGCTGTCCCTAGCGGATCTGTGATGTCCTGCCCTATGCCCTGTCCGTAATATTTGACCAGGAAAGAGCGGACCTCGGCGAAATGGGCGCCGCTTGTTGTGATCGTCGTAAGCGGCTCTCTTACGTCCTGCCCAAACATATCTTTCCTTAGCGTGACCAGGTGCGTTGTGACGAGCGAGTTGTGATCCCATGCTGTCACTGTTGAAAGTGGCGCATCTGCGCCCGATGCTATTGACCTCGAGCCTCCTCCATAGTGTTTGGCGATGAATGCGGCTACCAATGCATGCCGCGGCTGTGTATCGATCGTATGAATAGGATCCCTAGGATCCTGTCCGCGGGTCTCAGCGCCCTGTAACGCATGATACGGCAGAAGATATGGCGCGACGAGATAGTGCCGGTTTCCGGAAGTAACGGTTGAAACGGGTTCGTCCACGCCCCTCGGAACGTTATTATTCATATTCGACATGATGAACGGCTCCGGATTATCGATCACGAACTTTTTGATGCCGCGCGCGATCCGCTCGAGCGTCGCTTCTTTTAACGGACGCTGCGCCCGGATACCGTATTCTTTCCAGATCTCTTCCTTCGTTGCGAAGATCGAAGGGCATGTCCGGGACCAGTCGAGGATCTCTGCCGCTGTCCTATAAGGGATCCTACCGGGTCCGTGTGTCTGCGCCGGCCACATAATGGGTCTGCCGTCTGACCTTGCTATCAAAAAGAACCGTTTACGCGATGTCGGGGCTCCGTAGTCACAGGCGACGAGCTCTCTGTGCTCGACATGGTATCCGTTCCGCTTCAGCGCGTTCACAAAGCTTCTGAAGGTAATACCACGCCGCTTTGGATCCGGCTTGCCGTCTATGAGAGGGCCCCATGTCACGAACTCCTCGACGTTTTCGAGGATGATTACTCGCGGCTTCAGATCTTCAGGGAGCGACGCCCATCTGAGCGTTACCCATGCAAGCCCCCTGATGTTTTTGTCAACAGGCCGCCCGCCGGCCGCTTTACTAAAATGCGTACAGTCAGGAGAGAACCATGCCAGTGCTATCTTTCTGCCCTTACAGAGCTCCTTCGGGTTGACATCCCATACTGATTCGCAGAGGTGCTCTGTGTGCGGGTGATTCGTTTTATGCATAAGGATTGAGTCTGGATCGTGGTTGATCGCAATGTCGACCTGCCGGCCTATGGCCAGCTCTATGCCTGTCGACGCTCCGCCTCCCCCTGCGAAATTGTCGATGATGAGCTCGTGAGGTATCATATAGAGTCCTCCCATTCAACCCCGATATAATCAAGCACTGCGCCCCAGCCTACGTTATTCATCCAGAATTCCCACTCTTTAGGGTTCGCTTCCCTTAAGCGATCAAATCGATGCGGCCTTTTTTCGAGATGGATCCCGAAGCCGCACATAGAGCAGCCGGTCCTCTGTGCTTTCGTGGTGTAAAGATTGCCCGTTTTATCACGACGGATCTCACCGTATATCTCTGGTACAGGTACATGAAGATCAAGGGCGAGCTGCAAAATATCGTTTCGGCTGAAAACCGCGAACGGTGCTGATCGGGTCACAGTTTTGCCGTAATAATTGCATCCATTAAGCATTAACCCTTTTTCGCGACGTCCATGTTCTGAAGCCATTAGCCCCAAATACGGATATGTGCCGTGGGCTTTTGCATAATTGTCGCAGGGTTTTTCTTTCAGGTAGTAGCAGCATTTATTCGAAACTCTAAACGGTGCGATACCGTAATTGACACCTTCACGTTCATTTTCAAGGCCGCCGAATTTTTGCAGCCATTTCTGCGACATCTTCATACGAGTGTTTTTTCTATAACCGCCGTACTCGCCGGTTTCGCCCGTTATAATCGCATGCCTGACTGTCGCATTCTTCTCGGTCGGGTTTTGAAGTAGTTCGATTTTGCCGGCGGTTTCTTTAGACAGAACCGGAAAACCGTACTCTTTGATCACATCGACTTTATTCTTGAGCGGCGATAAAGGGATTACTCCGAGCTCTTTGTGTATTTTGACGATGCTTTTATCTTCAAGCGAAGACACAGAAATGGCGGGACAATCAATACCTATATCTCGCAAGAATAAAAGCAGCGTAATACTGTCAATGCCTCCGACGCTGATATGAACCTGTCCGCCGAGCTTTTCGTGAAACTCGTTGGCCCGCAGCGCGGCGTGCTTTATTTTCGCCTCGTATGGAAGAGATTGCTTTTGCCGAAATACACTGAGGTTATAATCCGCGTTTTTCTCCTTCATGATGTCAAATACTGTCTTCACTTTATCCCCACTAATATGCCCGGCGGCAATTCAAATTCATGCCCGATCTTTTTCCATAGATGCAGGCAGAACGGATGATTATTCACATATTCAGATTTCGGTGGATGGTACTGTATGACGCATTCGTCTTCACGCCAAAAGATATCTTTGATCGTACACATTTCATCCCAGGTCGGGCAGCGGCGCCGGAGCGATACGCTGACGTGCTCCCATCCCATGCCCCAGGAAGCGATTATAGCGATCTCCCGCGGATGAAAGGCCGGATGAACGAGGCAGGCTGCCAGGCCATCTTTTCCCTGGACGTCGATCGATAGCCTGCGGCTGGATAGGATTTCTTTCAGGTCTTTCATCACAGGCACCAGTCAATTTTTTGGCCACAGTCCGGACAGTGATTCGGCTGCGGATCCTCAACTGCGGTTCTTCCGCAGTTCGGACACACCGGGGCAAAGCTTGACCATAGGGGCTTTGCAGCATGACGGCAGACGCATTCGTCTCTAAGAGCGTAGATCTCGCCTTCTAAGCGGTCTATTTCGTCCAATAGATAAGGAATATCCCTCTCCGCATCGGTTTCAAGCTTGAATACTTCCTCTGCTGAACAAGTGCCCGGTAAAGCGTCCTTGTATCGTTCTCGCAGAACCGCTCTTTCTTCTAGTGTAATCATTCTGATACCTCCCACGGAAATTCCTGTATCAACGGCTCACCCCATATATCAGCAAGGGAGTTTTTCATAAAGAGCGGCGTGTTGGCAGACTTGCACCCAGTAACGATTTGTTCAATCCATTCTCGTTTCGGGACGATCTTATCTTTTCGTGTTCCGGTTTCTGCTCCGACTATTACCCAATCAAATAATTGTGCGAATTCTTTGGGGTAGTCGTATACAGACTCAACAATAAAGGGCGCAAGTATCGGCTCAATACTTACATATTTTTTTTCTTCGTCTAAAAACGACCGGTTATACCAAGCAGGATCATGTGGCGTTGTCACTGTCGAGCCGAACCAAAACCCGCCCCTCACAAGCAATGCCCCTTTCGTCTTTAGATCGAGATACCGCTTCGGGTTCTTCGTTAAAAACAAATACCTATGCTGCGGCGCGGCTTCACATGCTTTGAATACTTCTCCGATCCATTCGTCTGGCACCCAGTCACCGAATAGATCAGCCATAGAGCATACGAATATGGTTTGTGGTTTCTTGACCCGCTGCGGCTCGTCTAAGCGGTAACGGTGGAAAGTAGGATCAAACGCATAAGGGTAAGGCGACGGATATTTCTCGTTGCCATAAAGAAGATGTTTTTCGTCGAGCGGGGCACGAACCATCTGAAGTATCCTACAGGAACAATCTCTTCCTGTTACAATCTCTTCTTCGTATCCATCAGTAAAGAATTCATAACCTTCGTGTTTCGCAAATCTCTCCGCTATTCTTCTCGCATAGCAATACTCGCACCCGTGGAAACACCCCGTTACAGGATTCCACGTCATATCACACCATTCGATACGGCT
>Ga0123353_10007888_pt1 | contig 14462 bp, 10 predicted proteins | sample TergutLab28metaG_3_FD_92763 | JGI IMG/M metagenome (GOLD analysis project Ga0123353, IMG submission 92763) | Labiotermes labralis P3 segment gut microbial communities from Petit-Saut dam, French Guiana - Lab288 P3 | ecosystem: Host-associated > Arthropoda: Insects > Digestive system > Gut ... | reverse complement strand
TTTTTTTCTCTTCAAAATGCAGTTTGTTTCATAATTCTAACGTATTTGGTTCCTGTATTATTCACATTTTATATACAGAATGTGCTAAAATTTAAAAAATAATTCCGGCGCCAAAAGGTTAATTTGTGTAATATAAAGCTGTAATTTCTATGGTCAGTAAAGTGTTACAGATACATGCGACGAAGTCAAGCCTTCAAGTATAGTTTATGTTAAGTTCCCATTTCTCGTCACCAGTTGGTGTATAGAAGTCACGGCCTGGTTGTTGTACAGCTGCATGTGTTTAGCCCGTTCAGCGCCCTCGGTACATATGTCGCATTTATAAATTAACCCTTCACCTGCTAACGTGGAGAATATGGTGAGCTCCAAATAATGCTAGCAAAGGGCACATAGGATTTAACTCGGCGTTTAAAGGGTTATTACATATACCGAGACTGCTGAAAGTAAAATACACAGTGGTAATGACATAATTTATAACTGAATTTATACTGACTTTTCTTTTAGATATGCACGTATTTAATTTGAACACAGTCGGGTTATTGGGCATATCTGTCATTAGTCTTTATGGGAGAATCTTAAAACCGTCGTTAGATGTCTCCTTCCAAGTACTTGTATCTTCATCACTCTACAGTATGTGATAAATTCTTTCGATATTACATAATCGGTGCATTGTCTATACGAGACGTCGTTGCGTGACCTCACAGTGACCAAGGCAAGTTGTCTACAGATTTTTTTTTTATTTTGTGGCCCTTCGGTACAAAGCAGACCATGACCTCCTCAGTCTTGAGGTTTATCACAATCAACGACGCACCACAGTCGGTAGGACTCCTCTGGACGAGTGATCAGCTCGTCGCAGAGACTTCTACATGACAACACTCAAAATAGCGGGATTCGAACCCACAATCTCAGCAGACGAGCGGCCTCAGACCTACGCCTTAGACCGCGCGGCCACTGAGACTGGCCGTTTCAGAGTCTATAGTAATTAAATTGGAAGCCGTCAGGGCAAAATATGAAAGATTCAGAACACTTTTATCAGTACCTACATGGGGACATTCTTCTTAACTAAGGGTAAAATAACAAATCAACCCCTATATGTATTGGTATATGTCTATTTCATAATTATTATTCAACCAGAGAGCTTGTGTTTTCAAATTCATTATGAATGTATTGTTACCGAAGGGCATGTTAGCGGCATATAATTTCCCTTTCAGAAGCAATTACAATAGGTGGCCGTACATACCCGGACGCAGTGCAGAGCTGTCACCACTGACTGCACGATACTAGAATAATGAGTTGTCATAGTCCTTTGCAGTAGCGTTAGCAGCCGTACCGCGACTTCTCACGTAAATGAGATGCAAAGCAACTGTAGCGACACACATGGACTTTTTAGGGAGACTTCGCAAAATTGCGAAAAGCAACTCTTTAACTTCGTTAGGTTTGTCTGTCTGTCCGTCCGCATGGAACAACTACCGTCCCGCGGGAAGGATTTTGATTAAATCTGTTATTTGTATATATCTTTAAATCCATCGAGTAAAATCAAGTTCAGTTACAATATGACCAGAATAATGAGTACTTTAGATGAAGACCAATGTACGTTTATGACAGTATGCCGATGAATTCATCTTAGAATGAGACATGTTTGGGGAAAAAATTTGCAGAGAAAATCAAAGAACACATTTTGTGTTTAATAATTTTTTTCCCCCGAAAATCGTGCCGTTTGTGAGATAAAGAGGAAAAATGGTGGGGCCGGACAGGCCACTGACGACAATACGGCGCATGCGCTTTGCATGCTGGGTAACTAAAGCTACATACATACACTCGGAACACGTGTAATACTTACTGCTTTACACGGCAAGAGTGGTTATGTGAACGCGCTTCATTATTGCGTTTATACTTACAATGGCTGCCTTGTTGCTGACGGTTATCTTAGCGACTCGTTGTGAACCATTGGAATTGTACACAGGGAGTCGTATATTGCACAGCACATCCACTAATTGAGTGAGGAATAATCCGTTTACTAACGGAAATGCTGACACACTAATCAAGAAGTTCAGAAGTTTGCTGTACATAGCTAATTACAATTGCTGAATAGACTGATAAATATATTGATGATAGCTATCTAGCTAGTTCCATATTCAGTTGATATTTGGCCAAAATCCTTATTTCGGCAGAACAGGAACCTTGACGTGTTGTTGTTTGTTATGCGTTGGGCCTGTTGTTCCCTTGTGTCCAGGCACTGTTGGTGTTCTAGGGCTGTGTGCTGAGATCTCTTATTTAATGTTTATGTGTAATAGCTTATGGTTGATGATACTGAGCTATAGCATTTTATTGTATCACCATACTCTCAAAGGATAAAGCCTCTTCCAGTTTAGAAAATGACTAATGCTTTCCGTCGACGTCGCCCCATGTGGCCCATGGCACTGCTTTGGAATGACATATTTGTTAGTATTCTTCAGCCGGAACGTCTTCATAGCTGGTGTTTTCAATCCTTGCTCTATTCCTTGGGGACCGAGGTAGCACAGTGGTTAAGGTGCTGTGCTACAAATCGGAAGGTCGCTGGTTTGATCCCAGCTGGTGTCATTGGACTTTTCATCGACATAAAATCCTTCCGATCGCACTATGGCCCTGGGGTCGACTCAGCCTCTAACAGAAATGAGTACAAGGAGTATTTCTTGGGGGGTAAAGGCGGCCGGTGCGTAAGGCTGACAACCTACCACCATCCTGTGTCGTTGTCACGAATTCTGGGAACCTTAACTTCCTGGAACCCTCTGGTTCCCTCCGGACCTGTAATGGGACTGCTTTACCTTTACCTTTACCTTTACCTTTTACTATACTCGTATTCCTTTAAACGTTTGTCAGTTTATACATTTGAAATCAGCAGTGTTGCCGTAAGCGTTTTGTTCCCATCTTCTTGAGAGTCAAGTTTTGAGTGGAATCAGCACAGAAACAAACTATACTTTTTCTTCGCTTTTTCGATTTTCTTCCATTGCAATGATGATCTATACTCATCATCAAATACTCAGATAATCTAATCGAGAAGAATGAGATGGACGGAGCATGTAGCACGTATGGGGGAGAGGAGAGATGTATACAAGGTTTCAGTTGGAAAACTTGAGGGAAAGGAGACCACTTTTAAGACCCAGACGTAGATGGGAGGATAATATTAAGATGAATCTTCAGGAAGTGGGATGGGCGGGCGTGGACTTAATTGATCTGGCTAGGGTAGAGATAGGTGGCAGGCACTTGTGAGTGCGGTAATGAACCTTCGGGTTCCATAAAGTGCAGGGAATTTCTTGACTAGCTGAGAATAGTTTAGCTTTTCAAGAGAGACTCTGTTCCATGGAGTGAGTAAGTAAGTAATGGGGTGATTATTACGTGGTTTATATCGAAAGAAATGTAATTTTTGTGAAGTTGAATGGACAATATGCCAGATACAATCCTCGTGCATTGATAACTCGCGCAATGACATGTTATTAGTCCGATATATTTCAGTCAGAACAGTGACTCCAGGTAGTAACTTGAAGGCGCAATTTGAAGAAATATTTGTGCCAGAATTCTGAGCTTAGTTGAGGTGGCTGTTCCGTCGTCTTCCTCGGCAGAGAAAGTCAGTTGACGCCTGAAACTGACCGTTGTATTTGGACGTCTTCTTACTTAAAAGTCGCGAATGTTAGAAAGAAAGAAAGAACGAACGAAACCTCTTCCTTCCGTTTGAATGGTGATTAATAATTTCACACAAATTCACAGGCATGTGTTTGTGTGTTCTCGTTACGGTGGTAGAAGGATGAAGACAAAGGGGCAGGCCGAAACTAAGATGGGAAGATGGTGTGATGGAAGATGACAGGTAGTTGGAAGAGAGAAATTGGGGGAATGCTGCTAAGAATAGGGATAGCTGGCAGAAGCTTCTGAAGAAGGCCTTGGCTCAAAAGGGGTTGTTGTGCCAATGATAATTATGACGACGGTGTGTGTGTGTGTGTTTACCGGTTTCCTGCACACCTTTATGAGTTGACACACACTACATATAAATGTTGATATTCAGATAACGAAAATCATACTCACAAATTCTTCGTAAGGGAGTATTTCTTTTTTTGAAAGCGCATTATCTTTGTGTTACTTCCGCTGCGGCTCATTTTAGATTTTTTTTTTCCTCCTTCCTTTCTGCCACATACACCTTAAAACTACATCTGAGGGTGTGCTCTGGGCGTATCTGAGGCCTTTTGCACCGAGTATAAGCTGCACCTACCTAAGTATGCAGTTAGTTGAGAGCTTAATTGGATTCTGTTTTACGCTCCGCTAACCTTACATGGTTGCTTTTAAAAGAACGATAGTGCCGTAACATGAAAAGTGCAAGAAATGTCCTGTATTATTGGGACTACTTGTAAGCATTTTCATCCTAGAAAGGGTTCTGGTGTGTGTACAATTTAAAGGGTGGAATTAGCGCTATCACTTTGCCTTCGAGTGTTTTTCGTCGCGTGTTTCATTGTATTAGAGGAATGTAAAATTCCTTACAGTACGCAGTGAAATTACCCACATTGTTACATTTTTGTTTACATTTGATGTTCATGTGACCGTGTATCGTGAAAAATTCTTATAATAAAACCAACTAGATGAACTAATTTCACAAATTTATTTTTGGAATAAAATTCTACATGTTTCGGACAGTTCCTCTGTCCACCATCAGGAGTTTTCCACTGTACACACAGCAATGGTATATGTCACACACTTTTGCTGATAGCTTGCGAGCAGGATCAGAATGGAACTCCGTCCTGATCCTTCTTGCAAACTGTCAGCAAACCTGTATAACATATACCATTGCTGTGTGTACAGTGGAAAACTCCTAATGATGGACAGAGGAACTGTCCGAAACATGTAGAGTTTTATTCCAAAAATAAATTTGAGAAACGAGTACATCTAGTTGGTTTTATTATAAGTATTTACATTTTTTTATTTATCTGGTTGTGTTTTATGCGAATAAATTTTGTTCTAATTGTTATTCATAGGATTATGGTTAATAGTAGTAATCGTTTGAATGTAACAACTAAATTGCCTGCTATAGCAGCGAGAAAATAAATATTGAGTAATTACAGGCGGAGTATTATAAAACAATATTTTGTTTTATGCAGATTGTGTATAGTAAAACCTAGAGTCTGCGGGCTATATTTCCTGCGATTTACATTCACTCATCTCCGACAGAGTCAAAAAAACGTCTGGGGGTGGAAGTTATCAGGCCGGTGTTGTACTGCAGGTCTCATGTTGAGCTGTGGGCTCCGTTTTCTGTCATCTTCGTCTTTACTACGGTCTCATTATTGGCGACAAAATGGACAGCCACGCTGTGGGCGCTCCGAAATTAAAGTGGAATCTGTGCGGTTGAGTGAAATCAGATGAAGGAAACGTCTTCTGGTATGTCACCTTGCATGTGATATCACTTGAGTCTATGCGCTAATGCTTGTAAGATATGTTCATGTGATACATTTAGAGATGTCACGTAGGAAGTGCTCAGGAGAGTCAGATAGGCAAGTACGGAGAAAGAACGGTGCCAAGAAGAGCATACTTTCCGGTCTTGATATGTGTCATTTAGACTACCAACTTCCTACGGCCATGACACATTACTGCTTGTGCGAGAAATAAAATTCCTTATTCATTTCTTATTTCTTTCTTTCTTGTACTACTTCAGATACGAGGTATTTTAAAGTCATGTAATAACGTAATTTATTTATTTTTGCATGACTATTACACGTTTTGGGCTTTTTCGCAAAATTGCGAAAAGATACTGTTAGCTTCGTCATGTCTGTCCGCCCTTTCATCCGCGTGGAAGAACCTGGCTCCCAATAGATGGATTTTCATGAAATTTGATACGTGAATATTTTTATGAAATCTGTCAAGAAGGGCCAAATTTCATCAATTTATGACAAGAAAAACTGGTACAGTGCGTGAAGACTTATGTTCATTTGTGATCACATCTCGCTCATTTCTTCTTAGAATGAGAAGAAATGTTTCAGACAGAAGTTGTAGGGAAAATCAAAACAGAGAGTTTCTATTGAATAACGCTTTTTCGAAAATCGTCCCATTTGTGAGATAATGTGGAAAATAGAGTAGAGTCGGACAGGCCACGGATGAGAATATGACGCATGCGCATTGCGTGCTGGATGACTAAGACTACCCCCCCCACACACACACACACACACACACACACACACTCTCTCTCTCTCTCTGTCTTACACCCTCACAGTATGTAATACTTACTGCTTTTCCACCACAACGGTGGTTGCACGACACACGCCTTCATGTGCCGATATACGTTCGTTGCCTGTCTTTATTGTAAAAATGTTACATTCACATTTATTAAGAAGTGACAAATGGAGACGCGATATGCACCTCACGTTTCCAACAATGCCAAAGATCAGTTACGCAAGAAACAGCTAACCTCTAGAGCAGTAGTTCTGCAGTTGTGGTCCGTGGATCCCAAGGGCTCCGCGACCCGGTGCCAGGGTTTCCGTTGATATACTCTTATATCAGTAATAGCGAATTTGAAATTTACTTATTTTCTTGATTAAAGGGATAATGTTTTATTAAAAATAATCACGGAGCTTCTTTAATTGGCGATTCGTTTTTCTCATGTGACAGAATTCAAATTAAGAATCTCCCTGTACCCGCGTAGCGAACAAAGGTCAGTTTAATTAGGATTAATTCATGCAGTGCCTTGTTACGCGTGCTACTGGTATGTATTGGTAGCTATCTAAAATCGGTTATGAGATATATATTTTTAATTTTGAATACCTATTATCCAGCCACTCTATATCGACGTAAGCAAGGATGCATGGATCCGTTGTTATTTTTCGAAGCCAAAAGGAGTCCTCGAGCAAAATGTTTTGGGACACACTGTTCTAGAGCTATAGGTGATAACTTTACACAGTTGTTTGGTAAATAAAACGGGTATACGTCCTTGTGCTTGGGTAGAATACTGAACGTTTTAGATTACTTCTTCACATTCGATGTGTCTCTGAGTAAAGACATCAGCTTTGAAATTAACCTTTTGGCGCCGGAGATAAGGTGGAAAGCTATGGTAGAGTGACACAGGCCACATGTAACAGTGTAATACAGCACATGCCTTTGCCTGTTGGATAACTAAGACAACAAACGCACACTCGGAATATGTAACACTACTTGCCTTTGCACTGCAACCATTTTTATGCGAAGAGCCTCAGTGTTAAGGTTTACGTACGGTTCGAGTGATCCCACAATGTCCCCGGCTTCATGCATACCTACAGCTAGCGGATCTAGGCTCACGTCACAAGTGGGGAGAGTGCGCGAAATCCTGTGAGAATAGATCAGTGTGTTTGTGCAATCGGCGCTGTAGAGTTGCAGGTGTTCTTGCTGATACAATAATACGTGTAGGATGCCGCCCTAACACTGCCGAGGTACTAGACGATTTGTGCGGGATACACTCTGTAACAGCGGCAGGTGGGTGGGCCGAAGTGGACACTTGGCCTCTGATAAGTGGAGGCTGCTATCACGTGACTGAGGCAGGAGAACCGTACGGTTTGTGAGATTCACCCTGAAGGTTGTCATTTGAGATCACACGGTCTTAGTCGGATTTGCCTGTTTTGTTAGTTCACAATTTCCTGTTAATTTCCAATGAAACAGAGAAACAGGGTCCGGGGATGAGGAAAATTGTGCGACTGTTAGTCGCACAATTTCCCTCATCCCGGACGCATAGCCTGCTGCTCTGCTCCTTACAGCCGACCACCAACAACCAAGGCATTACACACCATATGCGGCAATAACACAAGTATAGTCTCGAGCTCCTGATGAAGGGCATATAAATGCCCGAAATGTGTTGAGCAGATTATAAGTGCAATAAAGCATTCAGTGTCATCTAGTTGGCTTTCTTCTCGACGCCCGCCTGGAATTATTTTCAAACTTGAAGTGACGGTATTACGTGTAACGACGCCCTTTAAATTCAGGTGATATGAATGCCTTGACAAATAAACTTAGCTGGACATTTATAATGAGTTAATACGGTTGATATTAATTTGGGTCTGCATGCATCAAATAAAGCATGTCTGAAATAACCGTTTGAATATGACTGCATTCAAACTGAACTCCAATGGAAGATTCAACCCTTCAGAGGCACCTATTAGTGAACACACGTCCAGGCCTATTGTCTGGTAAGTGGAGAATGATAACATGCGCCCTGAAGGTTACAAATCTTAATGTCCGGTATCGCGAGAAAAAATTCGAATTTACAATTCGATTTACCAGTTATTGATATATTTGTTAACTGCAATTGGTTTAACATCCGATGGCGGTAGTAATGTACACATTTACACACACAAACAGTACATAGAACAACACAATTAGCAACTTTGGTTGAAAGGCTTTCTCGGATTTGAACCCAGAGTGGTCAAACTAAAATTAACGTTGAACTAACCGCGTAAAAGTTATCGCCAAATTGGGAAGAGTGCGGGCCGTGCCCCGTCTTTGCGAATTATACCCTGGCATTTGTCTTACAACTGAGGAAAAAACACGGAAAAACCTCAGTCAGGGTAGCTGAAGAGTGCCAGCTGGCACGATGAAAACAGAATATACAGAACATAGCATACATAACAATAAGAATACATAACCATAACAATGGCCTATTCATAAATCAGCACGGTAATTGTAAGTGCCTTTATTCAGCGAAGTTACATTTCATGCCTTGTAAGTACCTTCCTGAACTTCTTGAAAGTGAGATGTGACAAGTTAATTATCTTTATTTCCTTAAAAGTCTGTGACAGCGATTAATGTATAACACCACAAGTGTAATTATATTGGCCATTGTCCATTGTCTGATGTACATGTGTAAGCATATTCGGTAGGTACGGCGCCTTCAGAAGATTGGTTTTCGTTTTTATAACCAATTTATAACCAATTTGTTACTATTTCAGTTAACAGAACAGTGGCTACGGTCAGGATCAGAACAGAAACTGCTTGATCACTACAACGTCACGACGATCGTTACAAGTTCTGTACGATGGAAACAAAGCCGGTATCAAGACAACCAGTTACATGAAGAACAATCTGCCGAAACGAATTGTGTTCCGGCTGTTGGCCAGTGACTATGTTGTCAAGGATGTATTTAATGACGAACTGGGAAAAAGAAAAGGTTTATATTTGAAGATAGGCCACTGTTGTATAGTGTTGTTATATCTAATGACTACTTTCTTTGGTTTTTTTTTTAGCTTTGCCCGTTATTACCGTACAGTCTGATGAAGATACACAGAGCCCACACTTGCCTTTAGTAACGTCTGCCTCGTGTTTTTGAAAGCGTGAATGGCTGTTGGCTGTTTAGCAGAAACTGTCTTGTGGTGTTGCTCCTCTGCGTAAACTTAATGCTGCTGCTCATAATTCTGAGGTGTGCCATCCCCGTTGTGTGTTTAAACTATATGGTGAGGTAAATTCAGTCAAAAACACAACTATAAATATATGGCTAAATGATGGTGTTTATTAGTAATGGAAAAACTACATGTTTCGGCCTATAGCGGCCATCTTTAGGTTTTGAGACTTTCTTGCTAAAATATGGCCGCTATAGGCCGAAACATGTAGTTTTTCCATTGCTAATAAACACCATCATTTAGCAATATATTTATAGTTGTATTTTTGACTGAATTTACCTCACCGTATAGTTAATGCGACTGCTTGCAAATGGTCATTTGAGAGCCGAAATGTGACGGAGTTTTAATGTATATCGACTGTGAGGGATTTTCCTTAGGTACAGTGTATTTGGTGGTCTGGTTTTTTCAAATTTGGAGGTGCCTATCACCCATGTGGGACTGAGGAAATCTGCGAATAATTTCAGGAATTTTCGTCATCAAGATTCGAACTGAGATCTCTGTTCTTCTGCGATGTTACGCAGCGAAGATTGGTAGTTAGTTACCGAAGTTGCGGGACAAAATATTTGTCCAGTCTTTAATTGTCAGGCCATCCAAGAAGAAAGAACATGACCGGATTGTTTGAACCTTAAAGATGGGACCAATGGATTGTCCCGAAACGTCGGTAAATACCAGTCTAGACTGCGTAACATCCCCGGAAAACAAAGATCTCATTTACAAGGCAGTGGAAAGCCGAAATCCTGCCAGGATTCAAGCTTCTTTCTTGTGTATAGAAAGGCTTGGTGCTAGATCGTAATTGGAGCATGCCCATAATACAGCAGTGTCCATTTGACGTTCTTAGGTTACTGGTTATTTTGAATTCAAATTCATATAATCACCATTCGTCGCAGTGATATGGTATTCAGACGGACTGTGCAAATTAGTTGACGTCTGCCCAAGATATTCGTGCATAACATTTAACAGCGACGTGAAGTTCGTTTAGTGTGAAGTCCGTGTTAAATGACCAGTGTCCTCAAAATGGAATCGATTGACTGCACGCTTCTTAACTCCAATGTACGCCTAATTTGTCGATATTTAGGTTTCGTGCGTGCTGGAGTTAGGGTTTATGTGTCAGGCTAACTCGTTAAAGTTTAACAGCGTTCGTGAATTCCAGCAGCATTCCATGACCAATTCAGCGTAAAGGGGAGTGGCACTAGCAGAACGTGACAATATGTCCGTGGCTTTGAACTGTGTCTTGTTTAATGACGCACGAATTTATACCCATATGATCAATTCAGTAGAGATGATGGAATGATGTGATCAGTTTCAAAATGTTCATTATAGTGTTTGGTTAGTGGCAGTTATGCTTAAGAGATTCTCTAACGTTGTTGTGTTAACTACGTTCCACGCCAAAGTGAGCCTGCTTCATATCGGTTGCTGTGATGTGGAGGTATTCACTCCTGCTTTGTATCTGGAAGATGTTATAACAACGGTTTATTGAATATTAACGGCGCGAAGTGGATCTTGTATCAGTACGACTCCTTACGAAATGCCTTGAGATAGATACGACATCCATGAGTTCTTCGAGGAAATATCTTTTTAGACTTTTGGTTGAAAGATCAATCGACGATTGAAAAATAAAGTATTACGTAAAGTCATGGAGGAAATGAACATCTTACATGAAATAAAGGAAGGAAGGCTAACTGGATTGGTCACATCTTGCGTAGGAACTGCTTTCTAAAACACGCTATTGAAGGGAAGATAGAAGGAAGGATATAAGTGAAGGGAAGACAAGGAAGAAGACGTAAGCAGCTACTGGATTGCCTTAAGGAAACGAGATAATACTGGAAATTGAGAGAGGAAGGAAGTACTAGATGGCATTCTATGCGAAATTCACTTTGGAACCTGTCGTAAGAGAGACTACGTAATTAAAGAGATCGTTCGAATTTCAGCGGGAACTCGCTCAGCTATACCAGATAAGCTATTGTCCCAGACATTTCGAGACCTTTTTTTCGCCCTTTGTTGTGACCTCATCAGTCGTCACTATTACCCGTCATGTATGATTAAACAGGGAACAGAGCAGAACAGAGAACACATTTGGCCATCTTGTAGTTTGGAAATGGCTTTAATAAATTTTTATTGTAGACCATGTTACGCTAAGTGGATAAGCGTCAGTAACGGTATTGGATGTGGCCCTAATCAAGGCATTTGTAAAAATATTTGACTGGGTGTTTACAGTAACGTAAGAATAACAGTCGCTTGGACAGTTTAATTTCAGATACAATTAGTATCAACTGGGCCCTTGTCTCATTTGTATTGCTAGTATTTTTTCGGCTTACCACCACAACTTGTCGCGTCCTCGGGTTGATGATGTATGAGACGGTGTCCAGGTGTGGAAGTTAACCACTAAGACTGACTGGCCAGGCTCCTACAATCGACAAGGAGCAGTTCAGCCTGAAGCTTATTAGGGGACTAAAATGCCCTCACTCTGGGAGAAAAAAAATATTACGTAATGCTACGCAGGGCATCGTACTACTGGGAAGGACGTTTTGGCTGAGGGTAGGGTCTAGTGTCGAGCACTTGCTAACACAGTAGTGGCACTTTGGTTTCCAAAAAATCTACGGAGGCCACGGAAAAGATTCCTGTGGATCGACCCCACCACATCTCCCTAAATATGCTCGCCTTCCCATTCCAACGTACTTTCTTATATGTTCACCTTTCGTATGGTCATCGTTTCACACAAATATAGTAGAACAACTCCCCTACAGGCCTGCACAGGCCCTGAAGGTTCCAGAAAGTTGTGGCTTCCAGATTTCCGAACAATCGGCACATGAAGGTGGTAAAGTCAGCCGTACACACCGGCCGTCTTTATCCCCCAGGACATATTCCTGGTACTCTTTTCGGTTATAGGCTAAGTTGACCCCAGGGCCTTAGTGTTGTCAGTAGAATTTGTCAATGAAAAATTTAAGTGACGCTGTCGGGAATCGAAGCCGCGACATTGCGGATCGTAGCGCTGTGTCACAACCAACTGCACCACCGCGTGCCCCTTTCACACGAATAGTGATAGCAATAACGAGGTGATAATATTCTCTTTGGATATGCGCTTTTGGCTGGTTGAAACTTGCCGGTTGGGGGAATCCAACAGTAGACAGAAAGGAAGAATCCCCGAGTTCCGACTTCCCCATTATTGGTGGGATTCTTTTCCATAGCGTCAGTAACTAAGCGACATTTAGTTCGTCAAGAATGATTCTGCTGCATGAAATTTAAGTATGGAGTTAATTCATTTTCCACTTCAAGACTGTTATTGAATTGTGTGATGGAGATACGGATGGATAGACATTCGGTGTGAATGAAGCTGTCACCGTCTTGTTTTCTGGTTTCTTGTTTTTTGTTGAGAAACACCCTCTTCACTGGCAATGTTACTTGAAAAGAGTTCCCGTTTTACTTGCCATGGTAATTAACGAACTCCATGGCAGGAATTCTGCTTCAGTTTCAAGCGTGAGAGGATTTGGCCCACAGGTTCATTTGAAATGGAAGTTCCATCCCCGGAGCCCAACAGGAATTAGCCCGTTGGTTCAGCTGAAATTGTGGCGGATGAACGTGCCTAACGTGACTGGTGTTGGTCTGACGGTTCCAATTTAAATGTTAGTTGAAGAGCCCCTGGTATACTTGTACAAGTCATTGAGGAGCACCGTGGTAGTTTAGTATTTTGGGCACCTTGTGCTTTTTTGTTGAAATAGAGAAGCGAAAAACTTTCTTAAAAATTTCCCGTCAAATGAAATGTTTCTTGCATTCACTGTGCACCTCGTGGGACTAAGATGATACTTCATATATCTTAACGTGTAAATTTTGGGAAACACCCGGTTAATTTTCCAAGTATTAAAATCAGATAATTTTTGTGGTTGTCTTTTCAAGAGAATCCTTTTTTTCCCACAATAAAGTTACAACTCTTTTCCACGACAAGTCGTCTGGGACATCCAGGTTAGTTTCTGACGGGAAGCAAAGTTGCAGTTTTGTATAAACCCCGTTCCTGATTTTCCAAATACGAGTGTCAACACGTTTCCCGAGAGCCTATCTGTATCTGCAAGAAGAATGTTCATACAAAGGCTGTAATAGGATGGGACTGATCAGTTTATGAGCAAGGCTTTAATACTGTATTGCTTGGTTTTGGACTAAGAAACAGATTTTACTGCAATGAGAAACAAAGTTAAACGTCATCTGTTCGTTCGTAATTACGAGGAGTAAAAGGTAAAGAGGTAAAGTTTTCCCGTTACAGGCCCGGTGTGGCCCAGAGGGTGGGTTGAGGTATAGATCTACTCTTCCATGACCGCGGCACTAGAAGGGGGTGAGTGGTCAGCAGCACGCCCCGGCCGCACTTTTCCCCCGGGAAAGACCCGTTACCCATTTTACAGGAGGCTGGGTGGGCCCCAGGGTCGGTCTGGGACGGGCGGAAAATCTCGTCCCCACAGGGATTCGATACCGGAGTGTCCAGCCCGTAGTTAGAGCTGTAGGAAACAGTAAATGCCTGAGAGGGTTTGGCAGTTCTGACTGGTATAACAGTAAGACATCATTAAACATTTCGACCACAGCATGCGCTACGGAGACGTAACACAGAACACAGAACACAGATCGTTCCACAACAATTCTATCATCACAGATATTTTGCCCTAACTTCTAAAGTCTACGGTTTTCTACAAAGCTTCTACACTACTGACCTAACCACAACACCTAATTCAGGTACTCACAAACAGAATCGCCCGGATGTCCTGTAAGAGACAAAGGACATTGTCACATCCTTATGCTCTCATGATATTTGCCTTACGTTAACAAACGGAGTCCATCCACCTGGCCGAACACTCAAGAGACGCGGCGTCTGTATGCGCGTAAGAGAAGAGGAAGAGGGGAAACTAGTGTGGAGGAGGTGTCAATGTGTAGGTAGTCCTGGACCTCTACTTGAAGTGCACTAATGATATTTAGAATCATTGACATGGTCCGTATTTTTTTTTGTGGCGCTTCGGCCCAACGCGGGCCATGGCCTCCTCATTCTTGAGGTTTCTAGATCACACACAACGACGCACCACAGTCGGTAGGACTCCTCTGGACGAGTGATCAGCTTGT
>Ga0123353_10007887_pt1 | contig 14463 bp, 12 predicted proteins | sample TergutLab28metaG_3_FD_92763 | JGI IMG/M metagenome (GOLD analysis project Ga0123353, IMG submission 92763) | Labiotermes labralis P3 segment gut microbial communities from Petit-Saut dam, French Guiana - Lab288 P3 | ecosystem: Host-associated > Arthropoda: Insects > Digestive system > Gut ... | reverse complement strand
TTATCCACCTTTTTGCAGTTCGGGCACTGGCAGAATTCCGTATTGTCGTCCTGGGTTATGGACACGATGGGCTGACCGTTGCCGTTTCCAAGATACCATCGCACTTCTTTAATCATCTCCGCGAGCACCTCGGGGTTGGTAAGGCAAAGCTGCTTGGGTACACGGCTCTTGCTGCTGTCACGGTAGGCGTACCAATCGGGATGTTCGTCGAAAAATTCCGCAGGTTTTATGAATTGGTTGATGATAGTATGGGCAAAACTGCCGTTGTAGCCGAAAACTCCGCCCATGTCCGGAATAGCGGCAAGCTCCGCATGGTATATATTGCCGTTTAAGCCGTTCGCTACGCTGTAAACGGGGTCGGAGCGGCTCAGCCAGTCCATTTCGCGGTATTCAAGGGGCGGTATGTACTGTTCCGGCTCAATTTCGGCGATTTCCGCCGGGCCTGCCGGAAGCACAATCAAATCGGCTGTATACCAGCGGCAGTCAAAGTATTTATACAAAAATTGATGCACGCCGTAAAGCACGCCCCGGGGCAAGCCGCCCGTAATTATGATATTGCCGCCGTCGGCATCAATTATGTAGCCGTCGGCCCCCAGCCCCGACACGTCAACTCCGCTTACCTGACCGATTAAAATATCTTCGGAACCGGAGGGCAAGCCCTCTTCGGCGGCATAAGCCAGTCCTGTTATCCGGTTGAGCGTGTCCGCCAGTATTCCGGCGGCTTTTATTTCCGTAGCGTCCGCGCCTGCGCCGTAGATTATTTTATAATCGGCGATGGAGTATTTTTCCATATGCGCGGGCGGGATTTCGGGTGCTGGGACGAATTCGGGGAGCGCCGGGTTAAACAGGTTAATAAAAGGGTTGACGATGAATGCCAAGACTAAAACCAGTGCGTTTAATATAGCTGTCATTAGCGTTGCCTCCTTATTATTCGGAATCTTTTAACAGTATAACACATTAAAAAAGAAAATGCAAGAAATTATTATGAACCCCGGTAAATACCTCTCAATCTCTGCTGCGGGGAGTGGTTCATTCCTTAGTTTCGTACCATGTCCTGCCGATTTTTACGTCGGCGAGTAATTTTACATTCAGACCCACGGCGTTTTCCATTTCTTCCTTTAATATCCCCGCCGCTTTTTCCGCCTCTTTTTCAGGCGCTTCGACTATCAGCTCGTCGTGGACCTGCAATATCAGCTTTGACTCCATATTTTCATCAATGAGCCTTTTATAAACTTTTATCATAGCGATTTTTATTATGTCGGCGGCGGTACCCTGAATGGGCATATTCCGCGCCACTCTCTCTCCGAAGGAGCGGATCATCCCGTTCGAGGACGCAAGCTCAGGCAGGTATCGCCTTCGCTTGAATACGGTCTCGGCGTAGCCCGCAGCTTTCGCGCCTTCGATCACCGCTTCCATATAGGCGTTAACCCCGCTGTAATGCGCTAGGTATGATCTAATGTAGCTGTCGGCTTCTTTCCTCGTCACGTTTATGTCTTTGGCAAGCGAAAAGGCGCCTATGCCGTATACAATGCCGAAATTGACGGCCTTGGCGCGGCGGCGCATCAGCGGCGTTACCATTTCGAGGGGCATATTGAACACCTGCGAGGCGGTTATTGTATGGATGTCGTCGCCGTTGTTGAACGCTTCCTTCATGACGCCGTCGTCCGCTATATGCGCCAATACCCGCAGCTCTATTTGGGAATAATCCGCGTCTATAAGGGTTTTCCCCTCCCCTGCCGTAAAAAAGCGGCGCAGTTCCCTGCCTATGTCCTGCCTTACGGGGATATTTTGCAGATTCGGCTCTACGGAGGATATCCTGCCCGTTTTTGTTTCGGTCTGGTTGAATGTGGTATGAATCCTGCCGTCGCCCCCTATGACTTTCAGCAGCCCGTCGCAATAGGTCGATTTAAGCTTTGAAAGCGTGCGGTATTCTAAAATAAGCGGGATTGCCGGATGCATATCAACAAGGCTTTCAAGCACCTCAGCGTTGGTGGAATAGCCGCTTTTCGTCTTTTTTTTGGTTTCAAGCCCCAGTTTGTCAAACAAAACCTCCCCTAACTGCTTTGGGGAATTTATATTGAATTTTTCTTCCGCGTAATTATATATCCCCTCCGTCAGGGCTTCGATTTTAACATTAAGCCCGTCTGAAAAACGGGAAATGCCTTCCTTGTCCGCCGCAAAACCGTAATATTCCATTGAGGACAGGACTTCCGCAAGCGGTATCTCAATGTTTTTTAAAAGCTCTGTCTGCCCTTTTTCTTCAAGCTGTGCGGAAAGTTTTTCGCACAGGGGGGAAAGAACCGCGCAATTTTCTAAAAACTCAATTATATCTTCGCTGTAAGAGAGGTTTGATTTGATTTCCGAAACGGGCATATTGTTGTCAAGCCTTAATATTCTCATTGAATAGTCAGAGGCGTTGGGGTTCAGCAGATACCCCGCCAGTTCCGCGTCAAATACTATGTTCTTAACGGTTATATTATTCTTAACGGCATATGAGTAAAGGGCTTTCGCGCCGTGGGCGTGTTTTTCCGTTTTTTCGTTTTCGAGCAATGATTTAAAAAATACCGGGAAATCAACATCCTGCCCGTCTTGGACATAAACGGCGTTATTTATATTAAACCCGGCGGATTTTATGTCGTTCCCGTTAAAATCGCATATAAAATATGCCTCGCCCTTATCTTGCAGCAATTTTGAAAGCATATCAAAATCCGCGTCGAATATAACATTCACCGGCTGTATTTTTTCTTCTTTTTTTGTCGCCGCGCCGGGGTTTAAATCCAAGCGTTCCATAAGCTTGAACATTTCAAGCCCCGCGAGAAGCTGCCCCGCCTTTTCCCTGTCGGGTTCAGCGGGGGTATACGCGTTTATATCTGTTTCAATGGGGGCGTCGGTGTTGATTATCCCGAGCAGGCGGCTCAAATACGCGTTTGCCTTCCCATCCTTCAGTTTCTGCCTGACGCGCTCCGTAACGTCGATGGAATCAATGTTTTCATAGATATTGTCAACGCTTTTATATTTGACGATAAGGTCGGTCGCGGTCTTTTCGCCGATGCCCGCCACGCCGGGGATGTTGTCGGAGCCGTCGCCCATAAGCGCCTTTACCTCAATCAGCTGCAAAGGCTCAACCCGGTATTTTTCAAGCACTTTTTCCGGGGTGTATACGGCCGTGTCGGGCTTCCCCGCTTTTGTGGACGCGTAAATAACGGATACGCGCCCGTCCACAAGCTGCATGCTGTCCCTGTCGCCCGTAGCTATATAGCATTGCCCCGAGCCGACGCTTTTTTTCGCAATCGCACCTAAAATGTCGTCGGCCTCGTAACCCTCGCATTCAACCGTTTTATAACCCAGTGCCGTTATTATTTCTTTAAGCACGGGCATTTGGGAAGCAAGCTCCGGCGGCATCCCCTTCCTGTTTGCTTTATACCCGCCATACATTTTATGGCGGAAGGTCGGCGCCCTTAGATCAAAGGCCACGGCAACCGCCCCGGGCGAAAATTCTTCCAGCAGATGCAGGAAGATATTCAAAAAGCCGTAAATGCCGTTGGTATACTGCCCGTCCTTAGTGGAAAGCAGTTTGATCCCGTAAAAAGCGCGGTTCAATATGCTGTTGCCGTCTATCGCTAAAATATTCAATTATTTAACCTTCTTTCATCATTTTTAGTATAGCATATTCTTTTGAAATTTTCCACTAAAAAATTGAATATATATATTGAATATTATTATGTAATATGTTATCATTTCTCCATTGCAATAAAATACGGGGGTGTTTTCATGCCGGAAGGCAAAATCAGCCGGGCCGGGTTTGGCTTGAGCCTTGTCCAAAAAATAACCGCAGTCCTTATGGGCGGGCTTATCATGGGGGCGATGTGGAGGGTGCGTGGCGACGACGGCTTCGGCTCATTCTGGGGGATGCTCCCCTGCGGCATCGTCCTCTGCCTTTTCATTTTTACGTTATTCGGCTACCGCAAAAAATTCTCATATGAAATTCTCCCGTGGATAGTCATTTCGATCCCGTTTACCATAAACGGCTGGATGCCCGTGATGCCGCTGCTCAAAGGCGTGATAGAAGTGCCTAACCTGATGCCCGACGTTAGAATAGAGGAAAATTTCAGCTATCTTTCCGCGGTTTTCCTGATATTTTGCGTCGGTTTCGGCTGGATGGCCTTTTTTGGTTTTTTTATGGGGGTGTTTTTCAGCGACAAAAAATACAGGTTCATGGATTTCGTGTTCTGCGCCGTCGTATTTCTTGCTATAAAATATGCCTTTAATCTCTTTTTCTCCCATCTGATAATGTATGCCGCCGCGCCGCAGTCTATAGACGCTTTTACACGCGGCCTGCTGAACCCCGGGTCGGCGGACATACCCATAATCACGGAAAGCCCTATGAAATTCTATATAATGAATTTCTTCAACAGCAGCATCCAAAAGAAATACGTGGGCGGCCGCACGTATTTCAACAGAGTGAGCGTGATATCCCAAACATTCGGCGCTCTGGGCGTTTCGGGTATGCTGCTGTTTAGGCACAGGGATAAAAAAGCGGCCAAAATAATGCTTTCAGTCTGCGCTATTGTCGCCTGTTCATTCATCGGCGGCGCGCTTATAAACGTTTTGGCCTGCGACGGGTTCCGGGGGGCTTGGGACTCGTCCGTCCTGCCAAACTTTTTTATGACAAATTACTGGGGCTTTGTCGAGTATTCCGTAGGGTTTTTCATAGGGATCGGGGTGACGGCGTATTTGGTTTCCCAAAAACGCGGGCTGCTGAACGCAAATATAGATTTAAAGGACGGTTTCCCGGATATTTCTAAAAACAAATACCTGCATTTCGTTTACCACCTTTTGACGACCGTCGGGTTTATGCTTTTGGTCAGCGCAACAAGGCCGATAGCATCCCGCCTGAACCATTCCCCATATTGCGGAGAGGTTCCCAATATGCTGACGCAGGCCTGCACGGTCGGACCCGCCCTTTTGGTTTTCGGATTGATCCTTTGGAAAAACATCGTGAAAAAAGGGTTGAAGCAGCCATTCAGCCTTGATTTCCAGCGTTTCGCGATGTACGCGGGAATAGCCATGTTCACGGTTTTTTGTATAATAGACATTTTTGTAGGCTGGCCGTTTTGGAAGCGGATGCAGACAATGCCCTTGACCGTTTTGGTCGGCGGGTCGTGGGGGACCGTTATGGTTTGTTATTTATTCATGGGCAAAAAAATGATATCAACAAAATCGGGGGCTTAATTATGCCGCAAAAATATAAATTGCGCCGCAGCAAATCTTATATCATATCGGCCATTATCAGCTACCCTTTTAATTTTATTTTATCATTTGGCGCTACTTTTATTTTTCGATGGGATTCATATAAAAAAACCCCTTCTTTATTTTTTGATGAACTGGTTGATGAATTTGCTGATAGCGAATATAAAATATTTATATATTTATTGATAATAATTTTTTTACTTGCATTTATTGCGTGGTTATTTGAAATTTTTAATATTATTTTTTTTAATAAAAAATATATATATGACAATTATATACGGCTTTTTTATTCCCTCCAGTCTTTTGGGAAAAAATTTAATATAAATGATTTTGAATTAGATTTTAAAATTAATGATGATTCAATAAGCAAATTTTGCCTCCCTAAGAAAGAAAAGGAAAACACGGCAGCAATAATATACAATAAGAAAAAGAAAAAAATCTGCATATGCTTAAATGAGATTGATAAATTGCGCGAATGGTATAAATATGGCACATAAACCCGTAGGGGACGCCGTGGCGGCGTCCCGTCTACAACAAGATTTCATCTGATTTCGGGACGCCGCCACGGCGTCCCCTACAGCCAGGATATATATTTAATATGAAACGAGGAATCACATGAAAACAGTTTTGGTCGTATTCGGCGGGAAATCCACGGAATATGAGGTGTCGCTCCGCTCCGCCGCTTCCGTTATCCGTAACATACCGAAGGATAAATACAAAGTCATAACGGCGGGGATAACAAAGGACGGAAGGCTTTTTTATTATGAGGGAAGCGTTGAAAGCATAGAAAACAACAAATGGCAGGAACACGGCAGACCCGCTTTGTTCCCAAACGATTTCGGCGCGTCAAAGCTGCTTGTTCTGAACGGCGGCGCGTATGATCTGGTGCATTTTGACGTTGCGTTCCCCGTCCTTCACGGAAAAAACGGCGAGGACGGCACCATTCAGGGGCTGTTTATGTTTTCGGGCGCGGCTTTCGCGGGCTGCGACACGGTTTCCAGCGCCATATGCATGGATAAGGCTTTCACAAACAGCCTCGCCGACCATTACGGCATAAAACAGGCAAAATGGCTGTCAATCAACGCTTATGATTATGAAAAAGACAGCGCGGGTTTTTTAAATAAAGCTGCCGAATACTTGGGTTTCCCTATTTTCGCAAAACCCGCAAACGCCGGGTCGTCCGTGGGGATTTCAAAGGTCAAAAAGGCCGATGAACTGGAAAACGCGATAAAAACCGCGTTTCAACATGACAGCAAAATCGTGCTGGAGGAAGGCATTGACGGCATGGAGATCGAATGCGCTGTTTTAGGGAACCGGGCCCCCATCGCGTCACGGGTCGGCGAAATCGTGCCCTGCAACGAGTTTTACGACTACGACGCGAAATACATAGACGACAGCGAATTGTATGTCCCCGCGAGGATAACGGACGAAAAAGAGGAGGAAGTGCGGGCGGCATCGGTGAAAATCTTTAAAATATTATGCTGCTCGGGTCTGGCGAGGGTGGATTTTTTTGTTTCAGGGAAAGACGGGATGCTGTACTTCAATGAAATCAACACCATGCCGGGGTTCACATCCATCAGTATGTACCCTCGGTTGTTCGAGAAATACGGCATATCGTACCCGGAATTGCTGGACAGGTTGATACAGCTCGCGTTTGAAAAATAGGCGTTACAGCCCGCCCCTACGGAAATTAAATATAATATAAGGGATAAATACATAATAATGAAAAAAGACGTATTAATAAGGATAAAAGACCGCCAGCGCTCCGCTTTTGAAAGCGAAGGGGTTGACATTACGACGGCCGGGTGTTTTAAAGGCAGCCCGATGGATTACAAAATAGAGTTCCCCGAATGCTTTGACGGCGGGAATGTGTGCAATACGGTGCTTCACGTCAAGGACAAACGCTGCGTCACCATGCTGCGAAAGGGCGCATATTATTCCGAGCTTATAATCGAACAGGACAAAAGGCACAGTTGCCATTACATCACGCCGTACGGCGATTTTATGGTCGGGATATACGCAAAATCGGTAAATTCAGACATGGACGAAAACGGCGGGATGCTGAAAATGAAATATACTGTTGACTACGACTCCGGCTACGCCGCCGAAAACGAAATAACGGTAAAAGTTAATTCGTACAATTAATTTAATAGACTTGTTATTTGATTTTTATATTTTTTTTGGTATAATATACACATGGGGCTTTTTAGCATATTTTTGTCTTTATTGCAAACAATAGCTTTTGAAAACGGCAATACCGGCAACAAATAATGCCAAATGGCGCCGCAGCGCCATCGTTATAAATTTTAGGAGGAATACACATGAAGGCAACAGGAATTGTCAGAAGGATCGATGACTTAGGCCGCGTAGTTATACCAAAAGAGATAAGGAGAACCATGCGTATCCGCGAGGGAGACCCTTTGGAGATTTATACGGATACGGACGGCGAGGTCATCTTTAAAAAATATTCGCCAATGGGCGAGCTTTCGGAATTCACCTCGCAATATGCGGAGGTTTTATACAGGGCGACGAATATGCCCGTTGTGATAACCGACAGGGATCACGTCATATCCTGCGTCGGGCTGCCGAAAAAGGACACAATGGACAAGCATATCACGCCGCAGCTTGAATCTATAATGGAAAACCGTTCAAGCTATATCGCGTCAGCCGATACGCCCCCCATGATGCCCGTTGACGGCCTTGACCGCAACGCGGCGGTGGCCTACCCCATAATCGGCAGCGGCGACATCTCAGGCGCGGTGGCGCTTCTCTTCAACGAAAGCGGGACTGCCCCTACCCGGACGGAAATCAAGCTGACGCAGGTCGCGGCTTCGTTCCTCGGGAAGCAGACGGAAGAATAAAATTGCACGGGCGGGTTTTTATATCCGCCCGTTTTTAGAATAAACGGGGACGGTTCTTTCGAATAAACGGGGACGGTTCTTTCGTGCGCTTCCCATATTATATAAAAATTACCGTCTCTGTAAAAATTACGAAACATCCTGCGTGTCATCTTTGTTGCCTATCGCAATGAGTTTATATGTGATGTGACAATGTTAGGCTTTTTCGTGTTTTCTGATTTGTGAGCCGGAATTCGGTAATTTTTCAATGCCGGATTCCGGCTCATTTTCTTTTTTTCAAGGATTAAAATCGGCCGATGAGGTTTTTGATGGCGACAGCGGGATTTTAGCCGCATAGACGCGAAACGGGGTTTTTAGAGGTTGCCTATAACGAATACTTCGAGAAATATATGCGTTAAAGCGCTGATTTCTGATTGTTTGCCATTATGCTAAATTCATCTTCATTGATGATTTCAACTCCCATATCCCGCGCTTTCTTTAATTTGCCCCCCGCGTCCTCCCCTGCCAGCACGTAAGTCGTCTTTTTTGACACGGACGAGGAGGTTTTGCCGCCCAGTCCCTCGATAATGGCGGAGGCCTCGTCCCTTGAATAGGTCGGGAGCGTGCCTGTGAGGACAAATGTCATACCCTCAAACAAATTTGAGTTTTCATCCCCTTCCTGCTCTTCCGCCGCCGTATTTACCCCGGCGGCTTTTAATTTCTCAAGCAGTTCAAGGGTTTGGGGCTGTCTGAAATACGAAACCGCGCTTTTGGCCATGACCGCGCCGAAGCCGTCTATTGTCAGTATTTCGTCCTCGTCGGCTTTTATCAGCTCGTCGATGTTTTTAAACTTGCGCACAAGCAATTTTGCGGCTTTCGCGCCTATGTGGCGTATGCCTAGGGCGTATATCAGCCTGTTCAGGCCGTTTCCCTTCGATTTTTCGATGGAATTTTTAAGGTTTCCGGCGGATTTTTTGCCGAACCCATCAATATCCTCTATCGCGGCGCAGTCAAGGCTGTAAATCGACGCCGCGTCGTTTATCAGACCTTTATTCAGCAGCGTTTCCAATACCGCGTCGCCCAAGCCCTCTATATCCATCGCGTCGCGGGAGCAAAAATGGATGAGATTCCGCAGAAGCTGGGCCGGGCAGTCCGGATTTATGCAGCGGACGGCCGATTCCCCCTCCTCGCGGACGCACACGCTCCCGCAGGACGGGCAGTCGGACGGATAGACATAGCTTTCGGAGCCGTCCGCGTGGCTTATGACCTCCATCACCTCCGGGATTATCTCTCCTGCTTTCCGTATTTTTACAGTGTCGCCTATCCTGATATCTTTTTCCCTGATAAAATCCTCATTATGGAGCGCGGCGCGGCTGACTGTGCTGCCTGAAATCAGCACCGGCTCGAATATGCCCGTGGGGGTCAGGACGCCCGTCCTGCCAACGTTGATTTCGATGGAGAGCAGTACCGTTTCTTTTTCCTCCGGCGGGTATTTGAACGCCGCCGCCCATTTGGGGAACTTTGAGGTGCTTCCCAGCCTGCGCCTTTCGTCGAAGCTGTCAACCTTTACAACCGCCCCGTCGATGTCAAAGGGGTATTGCCCGCGGTTCGCGGCTATTTTTTCTATTTCCTCAATAACCTCTTCAATCGTGGAAAAACAGTTATAGGTCGGGACGGTTTTAAAGCCGAGTTTTTTCATATAGTCAAGGGATTCCTTGTGCGAATCAAACTCCGCGCCCGTCACCCTCTGTATATTGAAACAGCAGATGTCAAGCCCTCTGCCCGCCGTGATTTTCGCGTTTTTCTGCCGCAGGCTCCCCGACGCGGCGTTGCGCGGGTTTTTAAAGGTTTTCTCGCCGCTTTGCTCCTGCTGCCCGGCCAGTTTCTCAAAGGCGGCGCGGGGCATAAAAACCTCGCCCCTGACCTCGATAAACGGTACGGGTTCATTCAGTTTCAGCGGGACGGATTTTATTGTTTTCAGGTTTTCCGTGATATCCTCGCCCGTGTCCCCGTCCCCTCGCGTCGAACCCCTTATAAAAAGGCCGTTTTCGTATTCAAGGGACACGGAAAGCCCGTCAACCTTCGGCTCCGTGACGTATAAAACGTCTGCGTCCGTTTCCCTTACCCGCCTGTCGAAATCAAGCAATTCCTCCACGCCGAAAACGTCCTGAAGGCTCTCCATGCGGACTTCATGCGCGACCTTCCCGAAACTGCTTTCCGCCTCGCCGCCAACCCTCACGGTAGGGCTGTCGGGGGTCAGAAGCTCCGGGTACTTTTCCTCAATAGCGACAAGCTCCCGAATAAGCCCGTCGTATTCGTAGTCCGTAACCTCGCTCTCGTTTTCGACGTAATATTTGTATATATAGCGGTTAAGGTCATTACGCAATATCTCCGCGCGGGCGGCGGTTTTATCATATTCTGGCATTTAATTTTCCCCTTTTTATTGGTTAACAGCCTGACGGATCGCGTTTTCCACAAGCGTATTCAGCGATACTCCGTGTGCTGACGCTGTCAAAGTGGCTCTACGGTGCAAATCAGCGCCGATTCGCACATTAAAAGAACCTTTAAACGGCTTTTCGGGATGTTTGCCGTTTTGCGCGCAGAAGTCAAAGTATTCGTCAACCGCGTAATGAAAATCTTCGATAAGGTCTTTGACGCTTTCACCTTCAAAAGATATCAATGATTTAATGCCGGCCACTTTGCCGTGAAAAACGGCGTCCTCTTCTGAAAATTCGACGCTTCCTATATAATTTTTGTAATGAAGGTAATTATTCATAATAAGTTCCTTTCTTTTAATGCAGTTATAATATCGTCTAATTGATACTGCTTTAAAATATTCCTGGGGTGCGGTTTATGGAGCCGAATATAATCGCCCCCGCCATCTGAAAACGCAACCCTTGACCCTCCTGTTTTACCCGCGCTTGTATTAAAATATCCAAATTGACCGAGAAGCGTGACTAATTCTTCAAATGTAAAATCAACCGGACGGGAAAGCAACCGTTTTAACAATTTTTCTTTTCTGCTCAAATATATCACCGCCTATATTTATTATATCCTAAACAAACAAAAAATGCAACTATTTTTAGTCGCATTTTTTTATTTTCATATCTATTTCCCGGAAAATCGCAATATCCTCCCCTAAGACCCTAACCCCTAACCCCTACTAAAGGCACCGCCCCGAATATTATTGTTTCGGCGATTATTATGTTTGTGCTGACCGTGGTCGAGTTTACCCTGCCGGGGGTCAGTGCGTATACTATCGTTGCCGTTTCAAGGATCAGCTGGTGCCTTGTCTGGTTTATGCCCGCCGATTCGAATTTGTCCGCTAGATTGGCGCTTGCGGTGCATGAAACGGACAAATAAAACTTGACCCTCGGCCCCCTGCCCGCAAGGTAGTCAACGCCTGAAAGGGTGCCTATGGGGATTGCTATCTGCCGCCTGTCCGTTTTGCTTATGTAATCCGTGATTTTCATGGCTATATCGGCTTTTATGCGGTTCGCTTCAAGGCTGTCCGTTTTGAGTGCTGCCACTTTGCCTTCGCCGTCCTTTTCGATGCTCACCAAATCGCCGTAAGCTACGGCATTTTCCGCCATAAAATCAATTATCGCGCTGTTTACGGCGCCCGACGCGATTATATTAGCCTGCGCCTCGGCGTAGGCCTTGAAAACCGGGGCGGTGTACGCGTCAGACAGCACGAGCAGCGTCAACGCGGCAGCCAGCACGGCAAAGAGCCTGTAAAAAAATATGTTTCTTTTCGCGAACCTTTGGTTTTTTCGGAACAAAATTGTTACCCTCTATCATTTTTAACTTTTATTTAATGTATATTAGCTTTACAAAAAAAAATTATTGACTTTTTGCTTATTTTATTCTAAAATAATCCATAAAACAGGCCGTCCGGAAATGTGTGCTTTTTCGGGCAAACGGCTGTGAAAAAATGGAGGAAAGTTTATGAAAATCAAGGCAAGACCAATCTGCGCGGTTATGCTGGCGGCGGCAATGCTGCTGTGCTGTTTCCCGCTTATGGCGTTTAACGCGGGCGCGGCAAATGTCGTCGATTCCGGCGAGTGCGGCGACGGCTTCGGTCTAAACTCCTCATGGATTCTATATGATGACGGGCATCTTGTAATTAAAGGTTCAGGAAACATAGAAAGTTTTGATCTACCCTGGTCTCCATATAAAAATAAAATAAAATCGGTAACAATTGAAAAAGGGATCACACGTATATCCTGGTACGCGTTTTCCGGATGCTCATCCTTGGAATCCGTGATTATTCAGGACGGTTTCATTTCTATAACAAATCAGATGTTTTACGGCTGTTCATCATTAAAATCCATAAAAATCCCGGACAGTGTCACTTTTATAGGAAATAATGCGTTTTACAATTGTTCATCATTAAAATCCGTATCTATCCCTAAAAGCACAAAAAATATAGAGATTGATGCTTTTTCAGGATGCTCATCTCTTGAAGAGATAAATGTAGACAATGGAAATTTATATTTTGCGTCAGTTGAAGGGGTTTTGTTTAACAAAAGCCTGACAAGCTTAATACTTTGCCCGGAGGGAAAAAAAGGGGTTTATACGATTCCCGCCGGCGTCACTTCCATCGGCAACTGGGCGTTTAATGATTGTGCCTCACTGACAAGCGTAACCCTTCCGGATAGCATGACAAAAATCGACGATTATGCTTTTTGGTGTTTTAGCGGGCTTACAAATATAGAAATGCCCAACAGCGTGACAAGTATCGGCAATAATGCATTTTACTGTTGCACCGGGCTCACAAGCATAACTATTCCGGAAAGTGTAATTTCAATAGATTCCGCAACATTTATAACCTGCACGAACATGACATATATTACCATTCCAAGCAGTGTATCATCAATTGGTCATCATGCTTTCGGCAAAATTTATTATTACGTTGATGGCGGTGCCGGGGAAGTAGGTTTTGTCGATAACTTCAAAATCTACTGCTATAAAGATACCGCCGGGCATCAATACGCTTTGGATAACGGCTTTGATTTTGAATTGCTTGACGGCGAAATAGTGCCGGAAACAATAACTTCCGCCGAACACAAAACGGAAAACGGGTTTATAAGCGGCATTGCGGCGGGCGTCACGCTTGAAGGGTTGCTGGGCGGCATAAACGAAAAACCGTATGTCAAAGTGTTCGTCAAAGACGGGCAGGAGGTCACGGATAAAAACGCCCTTATGTGTACGGGCATGACCGTAAAATTAATGGACGGCGATAAGGCCACAGACGAAGCCGTCATTGCCGTCAAAGGCGACATAACGGACACGGGCGAAATAGACGCCTCCGACGCGAGGGCAATCCTGCGCCATGTAGCGAAGCTGGATGAGCTTAACGGCGCATATTATGAAGCCGCCGATTTAAAGGGCGACGGCGATGTGGACGCGGCCAACGCGCGGATGATCCTGCGCTATGTCGCGAAGCTGGAAACATCTTTATAAAAAGCGGCTAAAAATACAGCCCCCCCTCCCCGTGCCGCCGCGAAACGGCGGCACGGGGAGGGGGGGCTGGCACATTCAGTTTCCATCTATAAATTAAAATCTTTACTTTTCCAATTTATTTGGGTTAGGCTTTATCCAATATTTACATCCAGGTTTTTTTATGCTATAATCTATGCATAATTTATGGTTAGGGGCGTAAATATGGGTTTATCTGAATATTTCGCAATTTTGTCAGTTATATTGAATATAGCTGTCATCATCCTGCTTTTTTATTTCAAAAAATCACAGCCGGAGAGCAAAGACAGCGGCCTGTCCGACAAAATTGAATTTTTAGCAAGGAACACCTCCGATGAATTCCAGCGGGGGCGGCTTGACAACGCGCAGTTTCAAAAGGACATCCGCGACGATATCTCAAAGAGGGTAAACGAGGTCGCGGAAAAGCTGTCCGTCATGGTGGAGGGCAACCACGAGCATCAGTCGCGGCTTACGCGGACGCTCACGGATTCACTTGAAAATTTGCGCGAAAAAAACGCTGCGCAGAGCGAAAAGCAGACGCGGGCAATAGAGGCAGCCATAGAAAAAATGCGGGAGGGCAACGAAAAGCGGCTGGAGCAGATGCAGGGGGTCGTGGACGAAAAACTGCAAAAAACCCTTGAAACGCGGCTTGCCCGGTCATTTGAGCTTGTCAGTAAACAGCTTGACAGCGTACAGCAGGGCCTTGGCGAGATGAAAAACCTCGCCGCCGACGCAAAGAGCCTGAAAAACGCGCTGACCAACGTGAAGGAGCGCGGCACATACGGCGAGGTGCGGCTTGAAAAACTGCTTTCCGATATTTTAGCCCCCGGCCAATATGAAATCAATGTTGAAATCAGCGACAGCAAGCGCGTGGAATTCGCCATAAAACTGCCCG
>Ga0123353_10007885_pt1 | contig 14463 bp, 13 predicted proteins | sample TergutLab28metaG_3_FD_92763 | JGI IMG/M metagenome (GOLD analysis project Ga0123353, IMG submission 92763) | Labiotermes labralis P3 segment gut microbial communities from Petit-Saut dam, French Guiana - Lab288 P3 | ecosystem: Host-associated > Arthropoda: Insects > Digestive system > Gut ... | reverse complement strand
TGTGGACAGCGGAGTCGTAGCAAAATTATTCGGCGTGACGGCGCGGCGGATACAGCAACTCGTACAGGAGAACATCATCACCGCCACGAAGGTCAAAGGCAACTATAAATACGACCTCCCGCTCGTGACGCAACAATATATAAAATACCTATCGGACAAGGTGACAGGACGAGAAAGCAAAGGCACAACGGCTGAACAGGAGCGCGACAAACTGGAAGCCGATATTCGTATGAAAAGAGCGAAAGCGGCAATGCTGGAACTCCAGCAGTCCGAACTTGAAGGTAAGATGATCCGAAGCGACGACGTGGAAGCGGTGATGACCGACCACGTTTATACGCTCCGTGGAATGCTGATAGCCCTTCCCGGACGGCTGGCGGTCGATGTGGCAGCCGTCAAGACCGCGACCGAAGCGTCAAACCTGATATGCATGGAAGTGTACAATATACTGGAGGATTTATCTAATTACAGATACGATCCGGAAGTGTATGCCCAGCGTGTCAGAGACCGACAAGGATGGAGCGAGCTGTTAAGCGATGAAACGGACGAATCATAAAAAGACGGACAAAATAAATGCTGTTGTCGCCGCTTCGCTCAAGCATTATAAACCGCCTGAAAACCTGACCGTGTCCGAATGGGCAGAAATGAAACGTAGCCTGTCTCGGGAGACTTCGGCGGAACCGGGGCCGTGGAGAACATCCCGAACGCCATACCTACGGAAACCGATGGAAGCGTTCACAGACCCGAAAGTTCGTAAAATCGTCATGGTGGCAGCTTCGCAAGTCGGAAAAACCGAACTCGAACTGAACATCATCGGCTATATCATAGACCAAGACCCCGGAAGCATTTTATATATTCACCCGAAATTGGAGGACGCTCGCAAATTCAGCAGAGAGCGCGTCACTCCTATGATAAGGGACTGCAAAGTGCTTCAGAGTAAGGTAGCCGAGGTAAAAGCGAAAAGTAGCGGCAACACTATACTTCAAAAATCGTTTCCCGGAGGTCTATTAAAGTTGATAGGCACGAACAGCCCGTCGGCGCTGGCTTCCACACCGGCACGTTATATTATCGGGGACGAGCTGGATAGGTGGGCAAAAAGTTCCGGGGATGAAGGTGACCCACTGTCACTCGCCGAGGCGAGACAAGCGACGTTTTATAATGCCAAAACGGTCGAGGTCAGTACCCCGACTATTAAGGGCGCGAGTAATATAGAGAGAAGCTATTACAACGGAACGCAGGAGCGATGGTGTCACCAATGTCCCGAATGCGGAGAATGGCACGAAATCGTTTTTGACGATATAAAATATAATTTTACTTTTACAAAGGTACGCAATAAAAAGGTTTATCAAATCGAGGGAGCTATCGAATGGGCTTGTCCCGGGTGCGGGTGTTTAATACCCGAAGACATCATAAAAAAGCAACCCGCCGACTGGTTCGCCGACAATCCCGATGCGTATAAAGATACAGGCACAAAGTCATACTGGCTAAATGCCTTCAGTTCACCGTGGACGCCGTGGTCGAAAATCGTTCTGAAATTCCTCGATGCAAAAGACGATCCGCAGCGGCTTCAAGTTGTATATAATACTCTGCTCGGTCAGCTTTGGGAGGACAGAGGCGAAATCGACGACGAGGATACCATGCTCGCACGGCGCGAAGATTACGGCACCCGGCCGGATGGTTCCGATGTGGAGCTACCCGATGGAGTGCTGGTTCTGACTTGCGGCGTGGACACACAGGACAACCGCCTCGAATACGAAATAGTCGGACACGGACACTACGGCGAAACGTGGGGAATACGGAGCGGCTTCATTATGGGGAGACCGGACGACGAAATTACATGGGCAAAACTGGACGAGGTAATAGACCGCGCGTACCGCTTCCGGTCAGGGCAGGGACTCCGCATTTCAATAACCTTTGTAGATATGGGCGGTCACTTTGGCAAAGAAGTAAAAGCGGCTTGTCGTGCGCGTTTCCACTTCCGTGTTTTTGCCATAACCGGCAAGGGCGGCGATAACGTTCCATACACATCACCCGCGACGAAAGTTGTGGTCGCCGAAGACAAACGCGTGACGTGCTGGCATTACAGCATCGGCGTGGATGCGGGTAAAACCGTCATAATGGCTAACCTGAAAGTGCAGGAGGCCGGTCCGAAATATTGTCATTTCCCCCGCAACGAAAGCGCTGGATATAACCTGCGTTATTTTAACCAGCTTCTTAGCGAGAAACTGGTACCGAGCAGAACACGAAGCGGTCAGGTGTGGCGGTGGGAAAAAATACCCGGTCATACGAGAAACGAGGCTCTCGACTGCCGGAACTACGCGCTGGCGGCGTTTCGGATTATAAACCCCGATATGGACGCGGAAGAACGCCGGCTCAAAGGACTGCCGGAGCCGCAAACACAAAAAAAACAAACCAGCGGAACGAAGCGGAATAAACGCCGCGATTTATACGATGATTGGTAAGGAATTAATCGCATGGCTAATAAATCAAAATTTATAGAAAAGAAAAAAGAACGGCTCGAAACATACTATGCCCGGGAAACTTATATGCTTTCCCCCGACGGCGTGAGAGGGTACGGCATCGGATCGCGCAACCTTCACCGGTACGATACCGCGCTCAAAGATATACAGGATATGATTAAAAAGCTGGAAGATGAAATCGCCGAACTTGAAAGCGATAGCAAGCCACGCAGAGCCGTGGGGGTAGTCCCTCGCGATTGGTAACGGTTGAACTCCTGTGAAACTGCGGGATTTAACAGTAAATAAAGCCGGCGAGGTTTTAACTCCTCCTCTCCGGCTTTGTTTTATATTTTTACGAGAGGGTGAAAATCATCGAATACTTCAAACAAAACGGGATATTAGTCCCGCGAGCGACATCCCGTCCCCGAAACAAAGGCTACGGGGAAGCGGGAGCGAGTTGGCATAAAAGGGGAACGAAAGGCTTTAATGCGCCGAGTGGTTCGCCGCGAGAGGATATCGACCAAAACAATCATACACTCAGGCAACGCGCCCGAATGTTATACATGTCGGCGCCGGTCGCAACTTCGGCTATACGTACCAACCGCACAAATGTGATTGGACTTGGGCTACAGCTTAAAAGCCGTATCAACCGCGATCTGCTATGCTTGAATCAAGAGGAAGCCGAAGCGTGGCAGCGCAAAACCGAGGACGAATTCGCTTTGTGGGCTGAGCGGAAAAAGGCGTGTGACGCTACAGGAGTAAACGACTTCTATTCCATGCAACAGCTCGCGCTCGTTTCGTGGCTGGTTTCCGGCGATGTGTTTGTCCTTTTAAAACAGTACGACCCGACCCATATCATGCCGTATACGCTGCGCCTCCATATCATAGAAGCCGACAGAATAGCCACGCCCTGCACCAACGGCAAAATGCCGTTCTTAACGTCGGGGAAAGCGGATAATGGAAATAAGATATACGACGGCGTGGAGATAGACAAAAACGGCATGATAGAAGCGTACTACATACGCAACACATACCCGCATGAAATCGGCACCGAAAAAACAGAGTGGACGCGAGTACAGGCATACGGCGAAAAGACCGGACTGCCGAACATACTTCAAATCATGGAGTCCGAGCGACCCGATCAGTATCGCGGCGTTTCTTATCTCGCGCAGGTTATAGAACCGTTACTCCAGCTCCGGCGGTACACCGAAAGCGAATTGTCGGCGGCGCTGATTGAATCATTTTTTACGGCGTTTATTAAAACAGAATCGCAAACACCGGAAATGCCGTTCAATGAAGTGGGAAGCTCCTTGCCGGATATAGACACGGAGCCAAACGAGTACGAGATGGGGCCGGGACAAATCAATATGCTTCGACCCGGTGAGGATGTTATCTTCGGCGACCCGAAACGCCCGAACAGCGGTTTTGATACGTTCATGCGAGCGATATGCGACCAGATCGGCGCGTCACTGGAAATTCCGAGCGATCTGCTTCTGAAAGCCTTTAACGCGAGTTATTCGGCAAGCCGGGCGGCTCTGCTTGAAGCGTGGAAAGCTTTCAGAATGCGGCGTGAATGGTTCGCGTGTGGCTTCTGCATCCCGATTTACGAAGCGTGGATGTGCGAAGCGGTGGCTCGCGGCAGGATAACTGCTCCGGGATTTTTCAGCAGCCCCGAAGTACGCGCAGCGTATTTGGAAAGCGAATGGATAGGGCCGTCGCAGGGACAACTCGACCCGGTAAAGGAAATCACAGCGGAAATTCTCGCGGTTTCGGAGGGCTTCTCAACCCGCGAACAATCCACCATCAAACTCAACGGAGGGCAGTGGGACGTAAACGTCGATTTGCTCGGACGCGAAAACGAACGGATCGTGGAGGCAAACAAACTTATAAACGACGATAACCGGCTGCCCGAAAGCAAAATCAGAGCCGCAGCTATACGGGCAGAGGTTATCAAATCAATACTTGAAGGAGACGAATATGGAAAAAAAGAATAATATCCAACTGATTGCCGGGACACCCCCTACTGGAACCGCCGCGCCGTTTCAAAAGTTTTGGAATATGGCAAGCATTAGTGGCGACGAGGCAGAAATCACTATGTACGGCGATATATGCGATTCGCAGCCGATAAGCTGGTGGACAGGCGAAGCTGTTCCCGGTCTTTTTATTACCCCCGAAGGATTCCTTGAGGACTTGGCGGCGGTAAAAGACAAGAGCAGAATCACTGTAAAGCTGAACAGCTGCGGCGGCGATTTATACACCGGAATCGCCATACACAACACGCTCAAAGGACTTAAGGGACATAAAACAATCGTGGTCGAGGGTATCGCCGCAAGTGCCGCCAGTGTAATCATGTGCGCCGGCGATGAAGTGCAGGTTTATCCGGGGAGCATGGTAATGATACACGGCGTCGCGGGGTTGTTTTTCGATTATATGTCGATAGCAGACCTCAAGCAAGCAATGAAAGGTTTTGAAGCCGCCGAAAAAGCGATAGCCGAAATCTACAGCGCAAAAACCGGAGACGACGTTGAACATCTGCGCTCCATGATGACAAAGGAAACATGGATGGTCGGCAAAGAAGCGGTGGAAAAAGGCTTCGCCGATAAACTGCTCGCCGATGCCGGTCCCAGCATGGTAATGAGCGCAGATAAAAAAGTGCTGCTCGTCGCCGGCGTACAGCACAACGTGGAGAACTTCAGCAATATACCCGGAAGTATTCCCACATCAAAACGTATTCCCGCCGCCGTTAATGCGGCAGCGAATAAAAAAACCAGACAAGGAGGAAATAAAATGCGTAATAAAAATAGCAAAACCAAAAATGACGATGAACAAGACAAAGACATTGAGGAACTCGAACAGGAGATAGAGGATTTGGAGGAGGAAATCGAGGACTTGAAAGAAGAAATCGAAGAACTCAAAGAAAAACTCGGAGAGGATGCCGAAGCGAAAAACTCCATACTTACAGCCGAAAGGCAGCGTCTCCGCGAAATCGAGGACATCGCGCCGGTCGTCGGAAACGACAAACTCGTGCGCGACGCCATGTACGACAACCCCTGCACGGCGCAGGAACTGGCACTTCGTGCCATGAAAGAGCAATCAAAGCTTGGTGCGGCATACCTCGCGAACTCGAAAGCGGACTACAACGATTCCGGAGCCGGAGCGGTAGGAGCTGCGCCTAACGGCGGCAAGGAAAGCAACGATGATGCCGCAGAACTCAACGCGGTCGTCAATGCCTACAAAAAATCAAAGAACGGAGGTAGAAAAAATGAGAAAAAAACTTAACGAAAACCTCGGCGGTATCGGCTATGACGGTCTGATAGTCGCCAACACCCCTGTCGCTGACGCGTTTAGCGTAACGCTTCGCAAGGGGCAGGGTGTCCTCAAGCGCGGCTCCGTTCTTGCCATAAGCTCGGCAGACCGGGCAATGGTGCTTCTCGGAACGAGTCCCGCAAGCGGCGAGACGCTGACGGCGAACTGCATTCTCGCGGATGACACCGAAACCGGAACCGTCGCCGACATCCACGGCATCGCATACCGTACCGGACACTTCAACCGCAAAGGCGTAATCACAAAAGACGGCACTACACTGAGCGCAGCCGACGAGGAGGAACTCCGCAAAGGCGGCATCCTTCTGAGCGATGCGCTCGAATATTAAAATAGGAGGTAAAAAATAATGCCTATTAATTTTTATGAAACACACACCCTGCTCGCGGCAATAGAGCTGCTCGATCCCCCTATTACCTTCCTGCGTGACAGATATTTCCCCACAAACGACGCAACCGATATATTCTCAACCGACGACGTACTCATCGAGTACAGAGAAGGCGCGAAAAAACTGGCGCCGTTCGTAGCGCCCCGCAAAGGCGGCGTGACTATTCTCAGACGCGGATACCACATGGAACGCTTCACGCCTCCGTTCATCGCGCCCCGCAGATCGCTGACGGCGGACGAACTCAAAAAGCGCGGCTTCGGCGAGGCTTTGCTGACTACGCTCACAGCCGAGCAGAGACAGCAAACCCTTCTCTTGAAAGACGCGGAGGAATTGGGTGAAATGATCACCCGCCGCGAGGAGGCTATGGCAGCCGAAGTCATGCAGACAAACGGATGCGTTATGAAACACATAGCGGACGATGCCGACAAGGACGACGAAATGTATATCCAATTTTACGAGGGCAGCGTCAACCCGGCGCAATATACGCCGGCAACGCCGTGGGACGATGCAAACTATGAATTTATAATCGAAGATATGGCGATGATGATCCGTATGCTGACCGCCCGCGGACTTCCCGCCACGGAACTGCTCACATCGCCGGACGTCGGGGACGCTATCCTGAGAAACAAGTATATCCAAAAACTTCTTGATCTCCGCAACTACGAAATCGGCGGCGTAGATCCCGAACTGCTGCCGACAGGCGTGGCAAAACTCGCACGGCTTAACGTGCGGGGACGCATGATCGACATTCTCACTTATGAGGAATCCTACGACGACGACAAAGGCAAAGACACTCCGTTCATCAAGCCCGGCACCGCCATAATGACGGCGCCCGATGCGGGCCGTATGCTTTACGGCGCTGTTACGCAGGTCGAGCAGAGCGACGGCGAATTCCACACCTACACCGGAAAACGCGTCCCGAAATACCTCAGCAACGCCGACGGAAACACGCGCAGCCTGACTATTACAAGCTGTCCGCTTCCCATCGTCGTCAACAAAAACCCGTTTATTAAAGCGTCCGTATTTTAACGGCCAGAAAAGGAGTTTATATTTATGCCATATATAAAAATAACCGGAACAACATACGGCTACAGAAAACCCGGATCCGGCATGACAGTCGCAGTAACGCCAAAAGACCCGCCGATTGAAGTAACCGAGGCCGAAGCCGAACGTCTTGTTGTAAAACATAAAGTAGCCGAATACGCGGAAGCGGCTATTGAAGAAAATATCCCCGATAGCGGCGGCGGGCAGCAGCCGTACAATAAAGAAATTAAACTCGCGGAACTTCAGGAGATTGCCAAAACTTACGGTGTGGAAAATGCATCGACCATGCGTACTAAAGACATGGTAATTGCAGCTATTGAAGCCGCGAAATCCGCCGCAGCCGCAAATGATAACGACGAACTGCCAGAGGACGACGGGGAGGGCGGTAACGATGACGAACCACCGCCGAATCTCGGCACTGCCGATCCCGAAGGAGCAGAAATATGACTTTTAAAGAGCAGCTCGAACACGACCTTGATAATGTGTTTCTCAATCTCGGCGAATTCGCAGAATCGGCTCGGGTGGAAGGAAAAGAAATATCAGCCGTCATTGATAATGACAGCTTCGTAAAAATGAAACAAGGTCAAATCCTCGGTATGGTAGAGGCCGATGTTCTCATGATGGCGAAAATCAAAGACCTGCCTCCGGAGAAATCCCCGGGACAGTTTCTCAATGTGAACGGTCGGGAATACATCGTCGAGGACTGGGGTACGAAAATGGGGCTTGCCGAGGTTGCGCTACGGCAAAACCGGGGGATGTAGGAGGTACGCAAATATGATGATTGTTAATATTCTTGACGGCGTGACGGAATGGAGCAGGGAGAATATCTGCGAAAAACTCAGTTTGAAACTTCCCGATGACGACGTGAACGATAGCGGGTACGAGCCAAAATATGTGAAGCCCGCCGCTTTCGCTCTGTATATTCCGGCAAAAGACCGGCTCCCTCCGAAAGTGCCTGCGCCGATACCGTCTTTATGCGTCCAGCTCATGGAGGGCAAAGACGAACTGATCGGGAAAAAGCGGAATCTCAATATCCGGCTTTGCCTTGCGGCGTGGAATCCCGGCGAACACGGCAGAGAAATCTTAATACCCAAACAAACCCCCGAAAAACTGGGAGGCAACATATACCAACGCTGGAGCGGCCCGGAAGCCGAAGCGCACTACAAGCGTAACGCGGAGGGCTGGCGGGACGTTTGGAACTTCGCGGACGCGGCACTGACTGCCGTGCAAAACGCGGAGTATTTCGCAAATATGAGGCTCGTTAAAGAGCAGGGTATCACATACGGCCCTTTCACCGAAGAAGGAGCAATATGGGATTATTACCCCTACTGGCACAGCTGGATAGCGTTCACGCTTGAGTGCGGAATCGTACAAAAGACGCCGGACACATACAGCAATCTATTATAAAATTTACAGGAGGAAAATCTAAATGCCATACAAACACGGAACCTACGGCGAACTTGGGAAAAGCAGAGTAGCCAGCACGTCGCAGGGCAACACGGTCGTGGTGTATTTCGGCACCGCGCCCGTCAACCTTATCCGGGGCTACACCGACGCAGGGATTATAAATAATCCCGTCCGGCTGAGGAACATGAAAGATGTACAAACCCGCGTCGGCTATTCGTCCGACTGGGATGATTTCACGCTCTGCGAAGCATTCGCCCAGCATTTCGATAATACGGTCGGAAATGTCGGCCCGATTTACGTTATAAACGTACTCGATCCCGACACGCACAGAAAGACGGATCCGGTAACCCGCGAGCTGTCATTCAACAACAAAAGAGCGGAGTTTGAAAGCAGCGACATCATCCTCGATACTTTCGCAATCGCGGATAAAGCCGAGGGTGTGGACTACGAGCTTTCTTATAACTTCGCAAAAGGAACGGTAGTAGTCAAGGTGCTTACCGAAATGGCGGCGAATACAGAGGCTACATACCGTGAGGTAAATATTTCGGCGGTCAAAGAAGCGGACATCATTGGTCAGGCTACAGCCGCAGGCGAATACACCGGAATGCAAGCCCTGACATTGCTCTACCAAAAAGAGAACGCCATTGCAGACATACTGGCGGCTCCCGGATGGAGCGAAATCCCCGCCGTTTACACTGCGCTTGTGTCTTTGGCACAAAAAATCAACGGACACTGGGACGCTTTCGTCAACGCGGATATTCCCCTCGCCGACGGCACAGCGAAAATCGACACCATCGACGCGGCAATCAAGTGGCAGGGTGAGAAAGGCTATGTTTCAGAATTCTCGAAAGTTTGCTGGCCGATGGTCAAAGACGGCAGCGGTCGTTTATTCCATCTTAGCACGGTAACGACAGCCACGATGATGAGGGTAGACCTTGGACACAGATCAATCCCGTTCGAGTCGCCTTCAAATAAGCAAATCATGGCGACGAGCCAATTCTTTGGCGAAGAATCGAAGAACCGGGGATTCGACCAACAGACCGGAAACCTGCTGAACGAAAAAGGCATTACAACGGCGGTCTTCTGGGCTGGGCAATGGGTGCTTTGGGGTCCGCACACTGCGGCGTTCGCATTCGGCGGCGGTCACGACGCCCGTTCAATCTTCGACGTGAATATACGTATGCTGATGCATGTCACAAATAGTTTTCAGCTGGATCACGGCACGTCAATCGATAAGCCGATGACCCCCGCAGAAAAAGACACTATCCTGAACATGGAGCAGGAAAAACTCGACGCATTGGTAAGCGTCGGGGCGCTTATCGGGAACCCGGTTGTCCGCTTCTTGGAAACGGACAACCCCGTAAGCTACATGATAAACGGCGACTTCATGTGGGATATAGCCGTAACAAATACGCCGCCGTTCAAATCCGGTACCGCTCGCGTGGTATATACGGACGAGGGCTTCGCGGCATTCTTTGGAGGTGAGTAAAAATGTCATGGTTAGATATTAAAGGAGCGGTAGTGGCTGATACCGTTTATTCAGATAATCAGCTTGTAGCGAAAGATGTGTCGTTCACGCTTCCGGGGCTTAATCTGATGACCGCCGAAGTAAAAGCGATGGGCAACATGACAATCCCGTTAGTCGGGCTGCTTGACAATATGGAGCTTGCCATATCGAAAATCGGTATAGACAGAGGACTCTGCCGGATGAACCGGTTGCAAAGGCAAAGCCTCGAATTCCGCTGGGTGCAAAATGTTGTTACATCAGACGGCAGCGTTAAAACCGAGGGCTGTAAAGCCTTTGTGCGTACTCTGCCGGGCAACTTCCCCGGCCTCGGCGTGGAAATCGGCAGCACAACGGAGGCTGAAACCACATACGGCGTAACCCGTATACAAGTATTTTGCGGGGGCGAGGAGGTATTTCTTGCCGACCGGCTGAGTCAGATACTCCGGGTGAACGGCGTGGACTACATGAGAGCGGTCACAAGTTTGTTATAATAATCGAGCCTCGATTTATTCGGGGCTTATATTTTTAAAAGGAGTAAACAACAATGAAAGGCACATTAAAATTAAAAAATCCCATCAAGATCAACGGGGTAAGCGTAGGCGAATTGACCTATGATTCAAACGAAATTGACGGCATTCTTTTTGTAACCGCCGAAGCCAAGAAAAAAGTAGCGGAAGGGATTAGGAATGTAACGATTGCAGCGGCGGCGGAGTTTGACTTCGGGCTGCATCTTTATCTGGGGTTTGCCGCCATTATCGCAGTGAACCCCGGCTATGATTTCAGCGACGTGGAGCGTATCAAAGGCTGGGACGTTAAGGACGTGATGGCGATAGGCAGAAATTTTATGCTCAAGTCGGAAGCGGATTCAACAGCAAACGCCTCCGGCGAGCCTACAGAGACTACGCAAGAGTCTACCACACCAGCACCGTCGAACTCGGACGAAAACGAGTAATTGATTTTATTATTGAGTATGCCGAAGCGGCTGAGGATTTAGCTGAAGAAAAAAAACGCAATCAGCAAAAATTTAAACCCCCGGCAATAAAGAAAGGCAAACCAAGAAGGAGGTAGGGCAGTGGCGGACAGCAGAACAATGCAGACGGTTATAGATATATCCGGTACTTTAAGCCCGGAACTTCAAAAGGCTATTAACGCTGCGGTCGGGCGGCTGGATGAGATGGGCAGCGAAATGCTTGAAGCTGCCGGTTCAGCCGCCAAACTCGCGGTAACGATTGACGCGCAGGAAACTTCGTTAAGCGCGTTGAAAAAGGGATATGTAGATTATATTGTCGGCGGGGAAGGCAGCACGGCGCAGGCCGACGAATTAGCCGACACAATCAAGAGCCTTTCAAAAGAATTAGACGAGAACAAAGGCACGCTCGCGGCTGCTCAGAAAGCCGCGAATGGATTAGATAAAGAAGTTGATGCTCTGGAAAATTCATCCAGTGATTTGGACGATACGACAAAGGGACTTTCGCGTGAATTAGACGGCAACAAAGGCAATCTCGAAAAAGCAGAAAAAGCGACAAAAGATTTAGATAAAGCTACGGAGGATGCAGGTAACACCGCGAAAGAATCGGGTGGCAAATTTGAAAAACTGGGCGGAATCCTCACAGGCATAGGTGCGGCTGCCGGAGCGGCAATGGCGGCTATCGGAATAGGAGCCGTCGCCGCCGGTAAAGCCTTGTATGATATGGGCATGGAAACATCCGCCGCCGCAGACCGTGTGGATAAATCTTCGCAGAGGCTTGGATTATCAACTCAAGCCTATCAGGAATGGGACTACATTATATCACAGAGCGGGGGAAGCATAGACAGTCTGGGTTCGGGAATGAAATCATTACAAACGCACATGGAGAAAGCTCGCGTTGCTATATTAGCCGACCAAGATGCTCTAAGCGAATTAGAAAGGCAGTTAGACGCCGGAGTTATAACTATAGAAGAATTTAAAGAAGCGGACAAAAAATTACTTGAAAGTCTTAGCAAGCAAACTTCAGAATTTGAAAGATTAGGGCTTGAATGGGAGCAAATGGAGACATTGACTCCTGAAGAAATGTTCGAGAGAGTAGTAAAAGAATTACAGCAAATGCCGGAGGGAGCTGAAAAAACCCGGCTTGCTATGGACTTGCTGGGCAAGCAAGGCATGGAGCTTATGCCGCTGCTTAATTCGACCGCTGAGGAAACGGAAAATTTACGGCAAATGGCGCATGATTTAGGAGCGGTTTTGAGCGATGAAACGATAGACGCAGGCGTGGCGTTAAGCGACAACATGACTGACTTAAAAGCAGCTTTCGGCGGGGTGAAGAACTCCATCGGCGCGGAGGTGTTGCCGGGACTTGCATCTGTTGTTGAAGGATTGACGGGGGTGATGCTCGGTTCCGAGGACGCGAGCGACCAAATAACCGAGGGCGTCGCTCAAATGGTTGATGGAATAGGGAATGCGCTTCCGAAACTGGTTGGACTGCTTAGCAACATCGCAACAATCGCCGCTGACATCTCGCCAGATATTATTTCGACGTTGATAGGAGGAATTGTCGATAACCTCCCTGCCTTGATAGAAGCGGCGACGAAAATATTATCGGCGCTGCTTGGCGGGATTATTAAGGCTTTGCCCGCATTGACAGAGGGTGCAGTTACACTTATTCTTGCATTGGTTAAAGGAATTCTTGACAACTTACCCGCTTTGATGCAAACGGCGGTGCAAGTGGTTTTTTCGTTAGTACAGGGAATAGGTAATGCGCTGCCAAGCTTGATACCGGTGGCGGTTAACGCTTTAATGACGATTGTTCATGGGTTGATTGACAATCTCCCCATGATAATAGATGCGGCATTGCAGCTTATACTCGGATTAGCCGATGGTATTTTGGTGGCAATCCCGCAGTTGATACAAGCCCTGCCCGCAATAATTTTCGGTATTGTCAATTTTATCAGCGAAGCTCTTCCGCAAATTATAAATGCCGGCATAGAACTTCTCACTTCGCTTGTAGGAGAACTGCCGACGATTATTAGAGAGATTACAAAAGTAATACCGCTAATTATAACCAGTTTAATCGGTGCAGTTGTTGACGCTATACCGTTGATTATCGACGCGGGGATACAATTAATTACATCGCTCGTCGATGCGCTGCCAGAAATTATTGCCGCTATCGTGGAAGTAATCCCGGTGATTATAAGAAGCGTTATCACTGCGGTTATCGGCGCAATTCCTGTGATTACCGACGCGGGAATTAAACTATTAATCGCATTGGTTGAGGCGCTCCCCGAGATTATAATAATTATCGTCGAGGCAATTCCGCAAATAATAAACGGCATAATCGACGAACTTTTGGATTCGATACCGCTGTTAATTGAAGCCGGAGTATATTTACTCGTCGCGCTTGTAGAAAACTTACCACAAATCATTTTGGAAATCGTGAAAGCGATACCCCGAATAATCAGTGCGATCGTTGACGCGATCAGCTTGGATATGGGTAGAATCACCGAAGCGTTCGGCAAGATATGGGAAGGTATCAAAAATATATTCGGCGGTGTGGCTGACTGGTTCGGTAATATATTCGGCAAAGCATGGGAAGGCGTAAGAAACGTATTCAGCAAAGGCGGCGAGATATTCAAAGGAATTTCAGAGGGAATATTAAATGTCTTTAAAACGATCGTAAACGGCATTATCGGCGGGATAAATACTGTAATTGCCGTGCCTTTCAACGCGATAAATGCGGTTCTCAAAAGAATAAAAGATATTTCAATTGTGGGCGTAAAGCCGTTCGATTGGATTCAATTATTTACGGTTCCCGAAATACCGAAACTTGCCAAGGGTGGTATAGTCAGCAGACCGACATTAGCGATGATAGGCGAAGCCGGAACTGAAGCTGTTGTTCCGTTGAGTAAAAATTCGGCATGGATGGAACCGTTTGAAAACAGTCTGGTAAGCACTGCCGGAAGATTACTTGAGCTTGACGACTTCTCGCTGGGAAGCCTGTCAGAGGACAGTCAGACAATTATTTATTACGATTTCAGCGGCTTTACATGGAGTCCGCAATTCGGCTCTGTCGAGCCGGATGAGGATAACGACTTCATGATAAAACTAAAAGCACATGAAGCTGAATTCTTCGACTGGCTCGAAGATTTTATCAAAATGAGGGAGGCGGGTCGATTTTGCAGCGTATAACAGGATTTAAAAAATACATGACAAGAGCCGGTGACACATTCGACGCGCTGGCTCTGAGTATGTACAACGAAGAAAAGCTAGCCCACTACATCATCGAATTTAACCCGGATTACGCCGATGTGGTTATATTTGAAGCGAACGTTCCGCTCTGGCTTCCGATTGTCGACAATATCGAAAT